>ENA-OBIO01000671-OBIO01000671.1-metagenomes-genome-assembly--contig:-NODE-671-length-16473-cov-142.112_pt1 | contig 16473 bp, 15 predicted proteins | sample MGYA00153383_OBIO01 | MGnify analysis MGYA00153383 | reverse complement strand
TCCGGGGTTCTTTTCACCTTTCCCTCGCGGTACTGGTTCACTATCGGTCACACAGACGTATTTAGCCTTACCGGGTGGTCCCGGCGGATTCACACGGGATTTCTCGTGCCCCATGCTACTCGGGATTCAGCTAGTATCCTTGAACTTTCGACTACGGGACTTTCACCCCCTCTGGTGTGCCTTTCAAACACTTCGTCTAGTCGCCAGATTCCATATCGCTGTCCCACGACCCCAGTCAGTAAACCGACTGGTTTAGGCTGTTCCCGCTTCGCTCGCCGCTACTAAGGGAATCACTGTTGTTTTCTCTTCCTTCAGCTACTAAGATGTTTCAATTCGCTGAGTTGGCTCTTTCCGTCCTATGTATTCAGACGGTAGTATTAAGGGTTGCCCCATTCGGAAATCCACGGATCAAAGTCTGCTTCCAACTCCCCGTGGCGTATCGCCGGTAACTGCGTCCTTCATCGCCGCTGTGTGCCAAGGTATCCACCATTAGCCCTTTGTAGCTTGACCAATCATTTCTAAGTATTTGGTTTTGTCTGCAAAGTTACTAATTAGAATGATTTCTCATTTCTAAGTTAGTAATTACTACTTACCTGACTAATCTTTATGCAGTTTTCTAGGTTCTGACTGGATAAAATATCCAGCAGGCTCTGAAGTCAAACAATGACATCAATAGTTGCTGAAATTTATCTAAGAAGGTTTCAGTGGAGGTTAACGGATTCGAACCGTTGACATCCTGCTTGCAAAGCAGGCGCTCTACCAACTGAGCTAAACCCCCTCAATTCAATAAGGTGGGCCACCCTGGACTCGAACCAGGGACCTCGCCCTTATCAGGGGCGCGCTCTAACCACCTGAGCTAGTAGCCCATGCTGGCTTTGAGATAAAACCAGACCAGATTTGGAAGCTAACACTATAACCTCGACCGACCTTGAGATACCTCTGCCTACTGTTACTCAATTCACAGTTAAGCGGGTAAGGTCTCCCTAAAAGGAGGTGATCCAGCCACACCTTCCGGTACGGCTACCTTGTTACGACTTCACCCCAGTCATTAGCCCTGCCTTAGACGCCCCCCTCCTTACGGTTAGGGTAACGGCTTCGGGCGTGGCCGACTTCCATGGTGTGACGGGCGGTGTGTACAAGGCCCGGGAACGTATTCACCGCAGTATGCTGACCTGCGATTACTAGCGATTCCGCCTTCACGTAGGCGAGTTGCAGCCTACGATCTGAACTGAGCCACGGTTTATGGGATTAGCGCACTCTCGCGAGTTGGCAGCCCTTTGTCCGTAGCATTGTAGTACGTGTGTAGCCCAAGACGTAAGGGGCATGCTGACTTGACGTCATCCCCACCTTCCTCCGGTTTGTCACCGGCAGTCTCTCTAGAGTGCCCAACTAAATGATGGCAACTAAAAACGAGGGTTGCGCTCGTTGCGGGACTTAACCCAACATCTCACGACACGAGCTGACGACAGCCATGCACCACCTGTGTTCGCGCTCCCGAAGGCACTTCCCCCTTTCAAGGGAATTCGCGACATGTCAAGCCTTGGTAAGGTTCTTCGCGTTGCATCGAATTAAACCACATACTCCACCGCTTGTGCGGGCCCCCGTCAATTCCTTTGAGTTTCACACTTGCGTGCGTACTCCCCAGGCGGGATACTTAACGCGTTAGCTACGGCACTGCCCGGGTCGATACGGGCAACACCTAGTATCCATCGTTTACGGCTAGGACTACAGGGGTATCTAATCCCTTTCGCTCCCCTAGCTTTCGTCCATGAGTGTCAGTATTGGCCCAGTCACGCGCTTTCGCCGCTGGTGTTCTTCCTAATATCTACGCATTTCACCGCTACACTAGGAATTCCCGTGACCCCTACCAAACTCTAGTCTTGTAGTTTCCATCGCCGATATGGAGTTGAGCTCCACGCTTTAACGACAGACTTACAAAGCCACCTGCGGACGCTTTACGCCCAATAATTCCGGATAACGCTTGCATCCCTCGTATTACCGCGGCTGCTGGCACGAAGTTAGCCGATGCTGATTCCCCTGGTACCGTCAGATCTTCTTCCCAGGGAAAAGAGGTTTACAACCCAAAAGCCGTCGTCCCTCACGCGGTATTGCTCCGTCAGGCTTGCGCCCATTGCGGAAAATTCCCCACTGCTGCCTCCCGTAGGAGTCTGGGCCGTGTCTCAGTCCCAGTGTGACTGGTCATCCTCTCAGACCAGTTACTGATCGTCGCCTAGGTGCGCCATTACCACACCTACTAGCTAATCAGACGCGAGCTCATCTTTAGGCAATAAATCTTTCACATTGCTGCACATCCGGTATTAGCAGTCGTTTCCAACTGTTGTCCCCGACCTAAAGGCAGATTCTCACGCGTTACTCACCCGTCCGCCACTAACCCCGAAGGGTCCGTTCGACTTGCATGTGTTAAGCATACCGCCAGCGTTCATCCTGAGCCAGGATCAAACTCTCCATAGTTGTTAAAAGTGTTTCCACAGTTAACGGATGTTTGAGACTCTTTTGCTCGGATTGTTATGTCCGTTCAGATTGTTTTACCAATCTGTTTTTGTCTCTACTTCAAAAACTTTTTATGGTTCCTGTCATAGTCACTATTTTCTTGACGAGGTTATAGTGCTAAACTAGCTTCCAAATATTTAACTGTCCTGGTTCTGTGGGCTTAACTTTGCTTGCGCTCCGTTTCACCGCTTTATTAAGTTAGCGGAAACATCGGTATGTGTCAACACATTCGTGAAAGTTTTTTGTTGGGTAGATGACGGTTTGGGCTGAAGTGATGGTTGGGCGTGGGTTTAGAGGGTGTTGGTGCGCACTTTATTGTTTTGGATGAGGGTGTCTAGGTCGGCGGTTGAGGGGATTCGGCGTTCGGTGCAATAGGTGAGGAGCTGGACTCCGGTGGCGAGGCGGACGTTGCTGACGCGGATACGGATGTTGTGGGTGATGAACCAGCAGCGTTCTTGACCTTGGCTGTTTTCGTATTCGGTGGTGATGGTGAGGGTTCCGTCTTGGGCGAACCAGTAGCGGCTGATGACGGGGATTTTTTCGACGTAGCCTCGATCGCGGAGGAGTTTGCCGCTTTGGAGGTCTTGGGGATTGGGGAGGTCGATGAGGATGGCTCCGGACTTTGGGTCGGGGGGTTCGGCGTCGAGGGTCGTTTGCCAGAGAAAGCGTGCGCCGCCGCTGGCGAGGTGGGGGGGGATGCCTTGGTTTTGGCAGATGGTGGTGGTGTTTGGGTCGGTGTTATTGATGGGTTGGACGAGGAGGAGGGATTCGCCGGATTCGTCGGCTACGTTATCGAGGTGGTGGACTTCGCGCTGGGTGTGCCAGGTTCCTTGGCTTTTTGCGAAGAAGTCGTGCATGGTGCGGGGGTGGGGTTGGTACATTGGAGTGGCTGTTTTTGGGGTGGTTGTGATGGGTGTTACGAGGGAGATGGCGACAGGGGATGGAGTGATGGCAGGTCGGTTTCGGGGAGTGTTGCGATCGGACCTTCCTGTAGACCAATCGGCTCAAGTTGAAATTTTACGATCGGGGCGGGGTCCGGAGTATGACTTTTATCAGTTGGACCTAAGGGGGGCTAATCTGGCGGAGGTGGATCTGAGTTTTGTGAAGCTTGTGGGCTGTGATTTGAGGGGTGCGGGGCTACGGGGCTCGCTGTTGGTTGAGGCGGATTTGAGAGGGGTTGATCTGACGGGGGCGGACCTTTCTAGGGCGGATTTGACGGGGGCTTGTTTGAGCCGATCGCGCCTTGAAGGAGTGAATTTGGCGGGGGCTGTAGTCAATGAGGAGACGCGGTTTCAGTTGGCGCGGTATGACTCGGGAACGGTGTGGATGGAGGGGTTTGAGTGGCGGACGTGTGGGGCGATGGGTCCGGGGGCGAGTTTGGCGGGGGCGTTTTTGAATACGGTTGATTTGGAAGATGCGGATCTGAGGAATGCGAATTTGATGGGTGCTTATCTCAGTGGGGCAAATCTGCGCGGGGCGGACCTTAGGGGAGCACGAATGAGTGGGGCAAGTTTGAGTAAGGCGTGTCTGATGGGGGCGTGTCTGGTGGGGGCGCGGCTTGGGAATGCGGATCTGTCTTGGGCGGATTTTCGGGCAGCGGACCTGACGGGGGTGGAGTTGGAGATTGTGGAGTCGGTGGAGGGGGCGGATTTCTATCGATCGCAAAATATGAGTGAGGGGTTGCGATCGTTTTTGTTGGGGCGGTCGTCTGGGGAGCTGAATGCGCGGAATGGGTTGACGGGTCGGACGTTGAAGGAGAGTTTGACGGTCGGCCCCCTGACCCCCAATTCTGGTGGGACATGAGAGGAGGTTAGAGGAGATTCCAGCCTTGTTTTAGGAGGGCGAGGAAGGTGGTGTAGCCGGGAGACATTTCGACTTCTTCGGGTTGGAGGAGGTCGGGAAATGCGGTGTATATTTGCCATTCGTCTGTTGTTTGGCGGCGAAGGTACAGGATAGTTTCGACGCTGCCGGGAAGTTTCCAGATCATTTGGCCGACGGTCGGTTGTTCAGACATGGATTCAGACATGGCTTATCTCCGTTTGATGGCGGTGGGATTAGGTTTGAAGTCGCCTCTGTCTTTTGCGAGGCGAAGGCTGTTTTCCAGCATGTAACTGACTAGGCTGGAGAGCGATCGGCCTTGTTGATCTGCCCAGTCTTGAAGGTCGTCTGCGATCGTGTCTGGAACGCTTGCAAAGATTTTTTTCGCCATAGTCGCTAGGTCTTGAATTGCCTGAAACGTCACTATGCTAAAGCTTGTAGCCTATGCGATCGTATTTTCATGTTATTGCTGCTTATGATCCACCTGAGCTGTAAATGTTCAGACTAAAAGGATTCTGGTGGATCACAAAACATTTGTACTCATTGTTTAGAGCAGTTCTTCAAGGGCGGCGGCGATGACTCGGTGGTCGGGGTCCTGGCGGAGTTTTTGGAGGGTGACGCTGGAGCGGGGATGATCGAAGTGGCGAAGGGCTAGGGCGACTTGACGTCGTTTTCGCCAGTCGTCGGAGGTGGAAAGCTCGATTAGGGTTTCCATGACGGTGGATTTTTGGGGGCTGCTGTGGAGGCTGCCAAGGGCGTCGATGCAGGCTTCTTGGACGGGTTCATCGGTTCCGGCGAGTCCTTCGATGCAGACTTCGAGGAGTTCTATTGGACTGTCCATTTCGGTGAGGGCGGCGAGGATGCTGCGGCGGAGAAGCCAGTGATCGTCTTGGATGAAGGCTGCTGTCAGGTGGGAGAGGGAAATGCGGCCAAACAGGGAGAGGGAGTTGGAGGCTTCGGCGCGGACGCTGGGGGTGTCGTCGAATTTCATCATTTCGAGGAGGGCTTGGAAGCTCCGATCGGTGTGGTGTTTGGCGAGGGCCATGGCGATGAAGGTGCGGACGAGGAATTCGCGATCGTTAAGTTGGTCGATGAGGATGGGGACAGCGACTTCGGACGGATAATGATGGAGGGCCTGGACGGCTTTGAGGCGGGGTTGAAAATCTTCTTGCTGTAGCTTTTCTTGAATTTCGTTGAGGTCCATGGTTGCCGCCTAGTCAAGGGTGTTGTCGTGTTGTGTGTTTCTATCATGTCTCAGTTTTCGGCTCGTGCGATTGACCCAGCTCAGACGGATGCGTTGCTTGAAGTAGTGACGCAGCAGATTACGCTGCTTACGTTTGATGAGGGGGATGAGGAGATGTTGGGGAGGTTGGTGGGGGCTTTGGCTGATCCGAGAGATGGTGTTCAAGAACGTCTAGCGGCGACGTTTGGGGAGATTGGAGAGGCGGCGACGGGGATTTTGGTGCGGGGACTGCGGGAGCATCCGATCGCGATGGCAAGGCGGGGATGCGGTCGATCGTTGGCGAAAATTATGGATCCGTTTGCGGTGCCGGGATTGATTTTGGCGTTGGTGGAGGATGGGGATGTGCGGGTAAAGAGTGCGGCGGCGAGTGCGTTAGTGGCGATCGGGCCGGATGCGGTGAGTGGGTTGCTTGATGTGGTGGCGGGGATGAGAGATACGGGGGTGACGGGTCATGCGGCTTGGGCGTTGGCGCATATGGATGCGGGGGCGCTACCAATGCTGTGCGGGGCGATCGCTTCTCCGATTGGGACGGTGCGATCGGCGATCGTGACGGCGGTGGGGGCGATCGTTCGAGGAAGTGGGGATCGCAGGGGAGATCGCGGGGATCGCTTCTCTGATTGGGGCGGGGCGGTGAATTTGTTGTTGAAGGGGTTGGATGATGTGGAGGCAATAGTGAGGTTGGAGGCGGTAAATGCGATCGCGGGAATAGGTTTGGGTTCGGCAGTGTTGCGGGTGGTTGAGTTGTTGGGGGATGAGCATGAGGAGGTGAGACGATCGGCGGCGATCGCGTTGGGTAAGTTGGGGGATAGACGGGCGTTGGAGGCGTTGGAACGATCGAGGGTGAGTGATGAGGCGAGTTCGGTGAGAGTGTTGGCAGCGTTGGCGATCGCGGCGATTCTCCAGGAAAGAGGCGTTGCTAACAATTAGACTAAATTTAAAATTAATGACGCAAAAACACCGATCGCCCCTTCCACACCTCAACAAAGAGAAGTAGAAAGAGCGATCGGTGCAAGTTTTAAGTTAAGCGAGGAACATCAAACCGAGTTCAAAACTAGGAAAGGGAGTTGATCACATAGTCAAGCAATGCGCGGAATTCAACCAACGCTTGAGCTGACATGTCGCGAGGTGCGCAAGCGCGATCGCGGGTGTACTGCATTGCAGCAACATAAGGAGCGGTTGGAAGACCCAAGGAGCGATACACTTCACGCGCACCTGCAATACCCCATTCATCCAAAGGACCCGTACCGCCAACAATCAGGCTGTACTGAATCAAACGCAGGTAGTGCTTGATGTCACGAAGGCACTTGTCCTTCTTAACGGAATTTTCACCTGCTTCACCCGCTTCGTTCAAGTAAGAATACTTTTTGAAACAAGCGTCGTAGCCTTCTTTAGCAACGCCATCGATGCCAGCAGCCAACTTTTCAGCAGCTTCCAAACGCGCAGCAGCACGTTGGATAGAACCTTGTACGGACTCTAAATCAGAGGTACTTGGGAAGCGACCCGCTGCATCAGCAGCAGCGATCACTGTAGTGATTACAGATTTCATTTCTTTTCTCCAGAATGGAAGGTTTGATCAAACAGACAAGTTCAGACTTAGTAATCAAAAAGCAAAAAGCTTAGAACTAGCTAAGAGCCGAGATGACGCGATCAAAGTAGGAAGCCGCTTCAGCAGACAACGCCGAGCAATCGCCCGAAATCGTGTCCATTTTGCGATACTTCGCGGTGCCTTGATACATGACGTTGGTGTTGTTGATATGTGCAACAGACACAGCCTTCATGATTTGCACTGCGCGAGCAGCAGACTGAGTAGGCACGCCCAAAGCAGCGTAGGTTTCCTTCAGACCATTCAAGCAACGATCGTCAAGCACTGACGCATCGCCAGCCAAGAGAGCGTATGCAACATAACGCAGAACGATTTCACCATCGCGAAGGCAAGCCGCCATACGACGTGTTGGGTAGCAGTTTCCGCCAGCTTGAATCAAGCCGCCGTTTTCGCAGATCATGCCGGAAACAGCATCCGAAACAGCGCAGCTAGCATTACTTGCAATTGCGTTAACTGCATCTAGACGCTTGTTACCAGAAGCAACAAATGCTTTCAAAGCATCTAGTTCAGTTCCGCTAATGCAAGAAGTCTTGGTGTCGGCACTTACGACCGCGCGTGAAAAGGCGTCAAGCATTTCGCTCTCCTTATCAATAGGTGTTCAAAGCTTGTCGTTCAACAAGCCAATATCAACATAAAGGAGCACCCGCGCCTCTACCCCTATTAGATGAAACTAAGCAACAATCTGTAACAAAGCACACCGTTGACCGTCTTTGCTCAACAATTGCCATAGAGGTGCTGTAGCGATGGTATTGCTGTCCTAACCGTCCATAATCAATTACTTAAGGAACCCCTAATGACTGAACCCACCACTGCCAGTACTGAAGACATTACCGAAGTCATCGCAGAGCTTGAGCAATATCGCGATCGGCTTATTCAAGAGAGCACGGAGACGGCAAAAAAAGCGAAACTAACCAAATCCGCCTTAGAGACCCAACTTGCCCCTGAACTAGAAAAAATCGAAGTTGCCCTCACTCAACTCCGCCTCCAAATTCCGTAAGGGTGCAACTCCTGCGCTCCTCCGATCGACGACGGACTAGGGAGATAGAAGGTCCGCTCGAACAACAGGCATATCGCTAATGAGGGCGCGGAAAGCGCGTCCCGACGACGACGATGACATATCCCACTGACCTACGATCGCCATGTCCCAACATCCCCTCAATCCTGAAGAAACCGACGCACTCTACGAAGCTGTCCGCACCCAAATCACAGGCAAAACTTTTAGCACTGACGACCCAACCAACCTCCAAAAGATGATCGAAAGCTTGGGCGACACCCGAGGCATCACCCGTTTGCACTTTGCAGAGGCGATCGGAGCGATCGGAACTCCCGCCACCCCCTTCCTCATCGAAGCCGTCACCCACCACCCCAACGCTGTCGTCCGCCGTGCCGCTGCCAAGACACTTACCCTAATCGCGGATCCTACAGCCGTTCCAACCTTAGTGCATAGCCTGCTTACGGACCCCGATACCGTCGTCCGATCGTCCGTCATCGGAGCCTTAGCCAAAACTGGGGAAGCCTCCGTCCCGGCGCTGCTAGAAATCCTCGCATCGTCAGAGTATCCCGAAGACTCAAAAGGACTCGCTACTTGGGCACTGGCCTTCATCGGGCAAGACGCGCAGTCCCACATCATGGCGGCGATCGATTCCCCTAGCTCTGACGTCCGCACCGCCGTCATCGGAACCCTCGGCGCAATCGTCCAAGAAACCCACGACGAAACCGCGATCGCCCTTCTAATGTTGGCCCTAGACGACTCTGATAGCAGCGCCCGATCGGAAGCCACCACCGCCCTCAGCAACATCCAACATAAACCCGCCCTGCCTAAACTTATCGCACTGCTTCAGACCCATCCCGACTCTGAAACTCGCAAAGCCGCCGCCCTCGCCCTAATGAAAATCGGCGATAAAAACGCGATCGCCCATCTAGAAGTAGCCCTCGAAAATGAGTCTGAGCAAAGCATCATTCCGGTCATTCGTTTAGCGATCGGCCAGCTCCATAAAAAATCCAACGACCCAACCGAAGATTGGTAGGGTTCTGTCGCAATCCGCCCCCTAGCCCCCAATTCTGGGGGAATATGAATTTCCGAAGCCCCCAGAATTGGGAGTTGGGGGCCTCCTCACCAAGAATTCAATCAACAAATTACAACGCAAAAGGTCACAACCACAACCGATCGCACCCCACCCCTTCCACGGATTGAGAATATCTTTATTTCACAATAAAAACGATCGGTGATCTTAACTTAGAAATAAGTAGATATACCCGAGTCATTATTGATCTTTCATTCATGCGTAGTAGTTTCACGGATGAAGAAAGGAAACTGATTAATTTACACTAAGTATATGATTAGCAGTGCATCCACATAGCTATGCTCATGGTTTTGTCTCTAAGACTAAGACAATGAGAGAAAGAAATTATTAGCAATTTAGAACTCAAAAAATTACTGATTATGACAAAACGATTGTTCAATGGTTGCGCAGTTGCAATGTTTACTGCGATCAGTTTGATGATGTTCGCTAACCCAGCAAAAGCAAATGGGGAAGTCGAATGTTCTGATAACGGGGTTGATACGGCAGTTTGTGTTGATGGGTATGGTAATGCAGTCATCTCTACGATCGATGATGAAGGCAATCAAATCACGGTTGATAGTGATGGCAACTATGAAGTCGAGTTCGCGAGTTAAATCTGTTTCGTAAAGCTGAATTCTCGACATTAGCGGGAGTCAGTCTAGTTTTTAATGTCGTAATGCTAATCCTTTAATTACTGAAAATGAACTTAAACCTAACCAAGCTACTACCCGGTCTTCTATTAGCTACAACGCTAGCAAGTGTTCCGTTAATTCCCGCAGTTGCTCAGTCTGTCTCGGTGATCGCTCAAGCTAAACCCGTTCTAGATTTAAATCTCACGCCGACCCAAAAGAAGCAGCTTAAAGAGATTCAAGAAGCAACTCGTAGAGACATTCAAAAGCTATTGACTCCAGAGCAAACCACTCAATTCACTGAGGCTAGAAGCAATGGAAAGTCCTTCAGTAAGGCGCTAGCTACCGTAAAGCTAACCAGTGAGCAAAAAGAAAAAGCTTCTGCGATTAAGAAGCAGGGACATGTAAAAGAAGATGCGGTCTTGACGGATGAGCAGCGTCAGAAAATGCGTGCAGTTGGTCCGAAATCTGCCAAGTAGTCGATCGAGTTTTGTTAGAGATAACCATCCATAAAAGAGGACTATAGTGTTAGTACTATGGTCCTCTTTTTTATCGGGTAAACGTACGTTAACTAGTCTCTCTAAGAGGCTGTTTGAAAAGTCAATCGTAGTGATAATAAACACCCGATTCCCCTAAATCCCCCTTAAAAAGGGGGACTATGAGCCGGATCCCCCTTCAAATCCGATCGGCCTGCACCAACCTAGATATCATCGTTACCTTTGAACGCATCACCAAACCGGAAGAACCCGCGATCGCACCCGGATAAGTCCCTGATGCGGGGGCCACCTTAATCCTCGTCAAAATGGTCCATATGCAAAATCAAATGATCAAAATATGGACCCACGATCGCCCCCGTCTCTGCATCCAATCGCGCCAAACTTGATCCTTTCAAAAACTTCAACCCCGACGTCATCGCATCGATCGGCACCAACAATTCCTTATACAACGCCTCCATATGGTGCAACCCCAACTGGCTCGTATACTCGACTCGGCCTCCTGCAATCCCATAGGTAATCGATCGCAAGAAATGCCAGAAGTCCCGCCAACACGCCGCTCCCCGTTCTGCTGGAAATAACCGTCCGCCCGGTTCCATAATTCCCGGATACTGCTCCAAAACCTTCGACCGAGCCTCATCCACAATCTCCTTCGCCTGGTCTCGCAGCACCATCGCAGCCGGAACTAACCCCGTCATCTTCGGAGCCAAAACCACCACTTTCACAAAATCCTCATCCGTCAAATATCGCCTCTCATCATCCGCCGCCTGAAACAACGCAATAGACTCTGGCGGATGACTAGGACGCCAACGCGACACATCCACAATTCGCGCTTTCAAAATCAAATCCTTCACCGCATCCGACATCTCGATCGCCATTACCCCACCCTCGCCCTAAAAAATATCTTTAAAAATATCTCGCTAGTAGACTGCAAATTTCGCCTGCTTAAACCGACACAACACCGAATTCAAGGTCAACACTCGCTGCATTGCCCCAATACCATCCTTTAAAAACACCGCATAGACAGGCGATCGTAATCCCACCCACAAAGTATGAAACTCTGATGATGTCGTAATGATACAGGGCAGCCCTTGCTCGACTAGCACAGTACTTAGCTGGTAGAGCTTAGAACAATTCCCCACCCTCGCCCACACAATTTTCCCATAAAACTTATGCTGATACGTCATGGCATCGTGGATCTCACCCCCCAGGAAAAAAGGAAGCACCCTCATCTCACTCTCCAGAACCACCGGAGCTAAGTTAACCATACTCACCCCAAACCGAATCCCCAAAATTTGGAGAATTCGTCGCTTCACTTCAGACCGAGCCATTGTCAATGACGATCGATTGCCCGATACCTGACGATAAACCTCTGCCAATAACTCCAGATTTCTCACCTTTGACGTAAGTTCAAACCTTCGCGGATAAAGCTTTTTCAACAACAAATTCAGATTCACAGACTCCGACATCGACAAAGCCCGCGACTGAATCACGCTGACACTATCAACGTGTTCCTTCAACATTCGGCGAATTTCATAGTTTGCAGGGACAGATAAATACACAGTAAACCCCCAGACAAAGTAAACAAATTACAGTTGAAATAGAACATGGGCCCTAAAATCTCAAACCGCTATCCTCCCTAAATCTAAGGAATTAACCTAGGGGTAAGAGATGGTTATTAATGTGTCTTTTCATACTTCATTTTTATAGAATATGCCCTTGGTCCGGGCTGATCTCAATCACTTCTCAATCCTTAATGAATAATTTCGGTGCCAGTTTGGGTCGAAAAACTCGCGGACTTGTCTTTTTTGTAACAAAAGCCATTCTTGGAAGGACGAGACTTTTATTTGTGGTGACGCTAAATTAGATGGTGAGGATGGGATTAGGGCAACATCGGAATAATTTGGATCCGGGGGAGGAGGGTCTGACTCGTATTGACCCTGATCTGTAGGGTATAGATGCGTGGGGTTTGATACTGGGTCAATACCACTGAACTCTAGATGGGAAGAAGGGTCTGTGAACAGGGAAAGGTCAATTTTGGCCTGCTGTTCTAGCCTAAATTCTTGACGATGCTGAAGAATCTCTGCAACGATCGTAAAATGCTCCGGTTCCAGAGAATAAACGGCTTTCTGTTCACCCCGTCGTCCTTTGTGGTGAGATTTAGTGCGCAGGCCAATCTGGTGAAGAAGTTGGGCGAGGATCCAGTTGTTATCTGCCTTTTCAGGAATGGTCAGGTTGAGATAGATTTTGATTTCTTTACTATGAGCACGGGCAAGGTTAGCGATTTCTTCGCTTTCTTCTCGGGTCCACGATCGGTTTAAGCTCAGGAATCTTGAAAGACCCAATTTATCTCTGACCGCACGTTTAACTTCGTGCCCAGTCAAATCCCACGGGGTAAGGAGCGATCCCCATTGAAGCTGAGCGTCGAGTTCGGTTTGGTCGCGCTTGATGGAGACTTCGCAGCCGTAGAGCAGGGCTTCGAGCTGGCGAATTTGACCATGATGTTTGTGATAAAACAGCACTTCTTTGGCGTTGATGTCGGTTTTGCAGAAGAACGCCTGGATGGTGAGCTTTTCGAGAGCATTCTGGTCGTCTTTGGTTCGTGAATCTTGATGTTTCAAAACGTTGACTTCAAATTCGGTGAGTGGTCGAGCAGCGGCGATCGCTTCTGCATCTTGTTTGGTAATCAGTTTGCTAATGTCGCGCATGGCAGTCGCAAACTCTTGGGTGTGACCTGCGGGGACGATCGCTTCAACAGTACTGCCCTCATAGCGCAATCGAGCTTTGAGTGACGCATTAAAAGCCAAGTGAGAGGAATTTTCTTGAGCTAGGAGATCACAGTAAAGATCGATGCTGGGATCACTTCTGCGGAGGTTATCTTCACTTTCCATGGGGGCGAGTTTGTAGCCGAATTGCGATCGCAGTAGGTGCGCGTTGGCTGAGCTGCGTTGGCGGATGGCGCGCTGAATGACGCGAGGGTTTGGACTAGTGTGGAGCCGTCCTGAGTCGCCGCCTTTCTCTGCGGCCCAGATGATGCGGGGAACATTGGCTCGGACTCGGTTCAGGGCTTGGGCGGCGTCGCTGTCGGTGAGGACTCCTTTAAAAATGCCGTACACCTTGTCAAAGTGGTCTACCTCGATGCTAACTCCAGTTCCCAGGCTAGGCGTGCCCATCACCCAATCGTAGCGATGGACGTTGGCGTTGGGGTTGGTGATGAAGGCGCGTTGTTCAGCTTCGCCGGAGGTTTCGCTGTTGACGAGGAGGCCGTTGAGTTTGGGGCAGTCTTGATTAAGTTTGGCGAGGAGTTTTTTGGAACCGGCGAGGCTGTCGGTGGCGATGAAGATCCGATCGCCATTTTGCAAGTCTGTGATGAGGCGGGTGTAGGCGTCGTTGATTTGTGGGGTGTCGAGAAAGATAGCGTTGAAGCTGGGGGCAATGTGGGTGTTCTTGATTAGGGTGAGCGGGCTGGTTTTTCTCCACTGGTGGAGATAGTTGATTCCGGTGTCGTTGGCGTCGGCGTCGGCCAGGATGACCAGACGGGCGATCGCGAGGAGGTGGGTCAGATGTTCGATGAGGGCACCGCGTTTGCCGTCTTTGGCGCAGGTGTCGCCGAGGATCAGGTGGCGCAGAACTTGCATAAACTCATCAATGACCAGCACGCCATCTTTGACGTCTTCGGGTTGGATGCTGAGGATGCTGTCGATGCAGAGGCCGATGCGCTTGGCATAGCCTTCAGAACTACAGTATCGTCCCTGTACCTTGTCCAAATCGTTTTTGAAGTCTAGTTGCCATCGGTGACAGGTGTTGCGCTGTAAGGCGACTCTGTGGCCTAGTGAGACGACTTTGGGTTCTTCCTTGAGGATTTCGGCGATGAGATTCGTTTTTCCGGTGCCTTTGCCGGAGGCGATGACGATCGTGCCAGCCGTGGGCAAAGTTGGGAGGTTGGCGTGGATGAGTTCGGGGGTATCGAGCTGGAGTGTGGGGGCGATCGTGAGCTGGTTGCCTTGATGGATGCGCCAAGTCCAAGTCTCTAGGGATTCGGCTTGAGCGAAGGCGTTGTGCAGTGCTTCAGTGCCTTCTGAAGCCACGAGGTCATCAATGCCCTTAGCGTTGCCTGTCCAGGTCATAACTTTGACTGCTACGCCGCGACTTTTGAGAATTGCAGCGAGATTTCGGGTGGCGGTAGTTACGTTTTGAATGGTCGTGGGCTTAGTGTCTTTATCGAAGCAAATATAAATTGTTCGGCCTGGGGTTGCTACGCATTCCAAATCGCGAACTAATTCACGAATTGTCTCTTTAGCAATTGATGTCGTAAGGGTTGAATAACCGCCGTGAATTCCGGGTAAACCGACCGCTGCATATCCGTAGGAAAGGAGACAGGCCGCTTTTTTTGCGCCTTCAGCGAAAATAACTGGAATATCAGGGTTTGATGATATGTAGGGCCAGAAGTTTGGGTCGATCGCGTTTTCTAAATTTTCAGGGAGATGGAATTCGTCTTCCCAGGTTGTTGCAGTTTGGATCCGCGTCGGTTTGGGACAATAGTCTTCAAATGTGTCTAAGGTCCAGCCTGGGACATTGGCTGCGACTTGTTTTCCTAAGCGCCAGGGGAGATTTAGAAAAAAGGTTCCTCGGAGTGCGCCTTTTGGATGCTCGTATTTGATCGGTTTCTGTTTTTTCGGATCCACATAGGGCCGATCGGGTTTAAAACAGCCCCAGGTCATCGGGTTCCAGTTGTTAAGTGGATCCGCGCCATTACACCACCAGCCGCCCTCATTTAGGTGCGAATAGCGTCGAAGGAGACCTGCTGAGAGTCGGCCTGATTGGTTGCGATCGAGGCTGGGCGCGTAAAGCAGGTAGGAATAGGGCGTGTTTCCATCGAGGCTGACAACGTTTGCCCGAATAATATCCGGATCCACTTGGCTCGATCTCCAGTCCTGCCAGTGGGCTGATTTTATGATTTTTCCTCTAAAGTTTTCCTCGATCGGCGAGAAGGCTTGCTGAGATTGGGTTTGAGCGGGTTGGGAAATTGTGAAAGTCATGAGAAACAGGCCGTTTTGAATGGGTTTTGGCTGTTCTCAGAGAGGAATTTTTCAGTTTTCTTGACTGAATCTTGACAACTGGGTTGCAAGCTGAGTCGAAGTTTGCCTAAAATACATGAACAGTCTAATGAGACTAATGAGAACTTGCTTAACAACGAGTCTCTCGAACATGCTTTAGCGGCCTGTTAACAACGAAGATGACGATTGCTTTAGGGCGATTCCGACTTTTCTAGATGGATGACTACTTTTTCTTGACTCTTTTGTTAGAAGGTTTTGGCAAGAAAAGTAGTGGTAGTGGTTTATGAAATCAATACTTTGTTGAAGCCCTGACTGCGACTAACAGTGAGGGTTTCTCAGCATTTAGGCTTCTTTCCATCCATCCAGGTTATCGGATCCAAAGGATCATCCGATCGTGCCTGAGTTCTATCTTTGTTCTCTCTGAAAATACGATCGTCATTTAACCATGATTGCAGTGGCATTCGATCGACTTGCATTTTGTCTTCTAAAATAAGTGGTGACTTCGGTTCTCTAGACTAGATCATGTGATCTAAGAGGATCCGTAGTTCATGTATAACTTGTTGAGCATTGTTTAATGCCAGTACCATAAATAATCTAAAAGATAACAACAGTAGTAAAAGTGATCTATTTTTAAACAAAGTTAGGTATTGATTTTGTTAGGAATTCACATCTATATTATTGAGTTTATTGATTATCTCACTGTGCTAAATCTCTCAAGTTTGGAGAATGTTTGATCGATCTTTTAAGGGAGGGATTCAGGATTTCTGTCACTCCGATCGGTGTTGTTGTTGGTTTTCGGGGTTTGGAATGATGGGTTGTTGCGGGGGTGAAAATGGATGTATTGCTTCGCTTAACGCATCCTATGTCGGATTTTGATGGGGTTCAATCGCACTCCTTCCCACGGATGCAAATTTTCCCGATTTCGCGTCTAATAACTACAAATCACCGATCGGTCTTGCTGTAAACAGGACCGATCGGCTGACCAATCACCTTTCAATAACAAAGGCAAAGGCTAGAAATGAATATCACACGAGTGGAACGCGACGGTGTTGAAT
>ENA-OBIO01000670-OBIO01000670.1-metagenomes-genome-assembly--contig:-NODE-670-length-16485-cov-4.66555_pt1 | contig 16485 bp, 17 predicted proteins | sample MGYA00153383_OBIO01 | MGnify analysis MGYA00153383 | reverse complement strand
ATGTGGCGCTGCCGGACACGTTGCAGGCCCGGGCCCGCGCGGCCTACCCCGGCGTCGACCTGCTGGTGTTCGGCCACAGCCACATCCCGTGGGACACCGTCGCGCCCGGCGGGCTCCGACTGCGGAACCCCGGCTCACCCACCGACCGGCGCCGCCAGCCGGCCTGCAGCTACCTGACCGCGCAGGTCCGTGACGGCGCGCTGGCCGATGTCGAGCTGCACCCGCTCGCGGGCGCCCGATGAGCTGGGTGAGCACATCACTGCCAGCCGGGGCGCGGCGGACGGCGTACGACGTGCCCGGCGGAGCCCTGGCCGGTATGCAGGTCGACGGCGACCGCGGGCCGGTCCTGCTGGTGCCCGGGTTCAGCGGCAGCAAGGAGGACTTCGGGCCGCTGCTCCCGCTGCTCGGCGCGGCGGGCTGGCGGGCCGTGGCGCTGGACCTGCGCGGGCAGAACGAGTCGACCGGCCCGGACGACCCGGCGGCCTACACGGTTGACGCGCTCGCCGCCGAGGTCGCCGCGGTGGTGGAGCTGCTCGGGCCGCCCGTACACCTGGTCGGCCACAGCTTCGGCGGCCTGGTGGCGCGACGGGCCGCACTTGAGCGGCCGGCCGCTGTCGCGAGCTTGACGCTGATGTCCTCCGGTCCGCAGGCACTCACCGGCCCACGGGTCGACATCCTGGACCTGCTGCCCGAGGTGCTTGCTGCCGGCGGGATGGGCGCGGTCGCCGACGCGTCAGAGGCCCTGTCGGCCGAAGACCCGGCCGGGCAGGACGTTCCGGAGGAGGTCCGGCGCTTCCTGCGGGAGCGCTGGCTCCGGTCTTCCGGCCCCGGCCTGGTCGGGATGGCCGACGCTCTGCGCTCCGAGCCGGACCGGGTGGAAGCCCTGCGGGGCACCGGACTGCCGCTGCTGGTCCTGCACGGCATCAACGACGACGCCTGGGAGCCGGCCGTGCAGGCAGAGATGGCGCTACGCCTCGGTGCGGCTTACCGGGTGGTGCGGGGCCGGCACTCCCCCGCCGTCGAGGACCCGGAGGGCACCGCGGCCGCGTTGCTGAACTTCTGGGCCTGAGCTGCTCAGGCCACGGCTCCATCGGACTGCTGGGCGACCTCGAACGCCCAGATCGTGCTGCCGGTCGCCGCGGGTCGTTGCCCCTCGGGTCGCCCGCTGGCCTGCGCGTGGCTCTGCCCGAACGACTGCGACTCGCGCCACGCGGCGAAGTCGGCCTCGCTGCGCCACCGGGTGTAGACGAGATAGTCCTCGGTGCCCTCGATCGGCCGGAGCAGCTCGAAGTGCTCGAAGCCGGGCGCCGAGTCGACCGACCCCTGGCGCGCGGCGAAGCGCTCCTCGAGTGTGCCGCCGGCGCCGGCCGACACAGTCAGAACGTTGATGGCGACGTACGCGGCCACGGGGCCCTCCTCGATGCGGGTGCTCTCCTGACCCTGCCACGTCACGGGTCCAGGTGCCGCCCGCGAGGTGGTCGTCCGGACCTGACCCCGGCGTCTCCCGAGGTGTGAGTCGTGCCGACCGGTGGCAGGCTCGGGGCGATGAGCGCGCAGACCGAGCAGGACGCCGACCCCGGGCTGTATGGCCCCGACAGCGTGACCTGGCGTGTGCACGCCGACCCCTCGATGGCGCTGGCCGGGCTGCGCGCGCTGCTGCTGCAGGCCGTGCACCCGGTGGCGATGCACGGCGTGTTCGCCAACAGCAACTTCCGGGGCGACCCGTGGGGCCGGCTGCTGCGTACTGCGGAGTACGTCGCGGTCACCGCGTACGGCACGACCCGGGAGGCGCAGCGCGCCGGCGCCCGGGTGCGCGGGATCCACCGCAAGCTGTCCGGCATCGAACCGGTCAGCGGTACGGCGTACCGCGTCGACGACCCGAAGCTGCTGCTGTGGGTGCACTGCTGCGAGGTGGAGTCGTTCCTGAGCACCGCGGTGCGGTGCGGTCTGCGGCTGAGCGCGGCCGAGCAGGACGGCTACTACGCGGAGCAGACCCGGGGCGCGGCGCTGCTCGGCCTGGACCCCTCAGCAGTGCCCGGGTCGGTGCCCGAGATGGCCGACTACTTCGCCGGGATGCGGCCCCAGCTGCGGGTCGGCGCCGACGCGCGGGGCGCCGCGCAGTTCATCCTCTGGCCACCGATGCCCGCCCTGGTGCAGCTCGGCACCCCGGCCCGACCGGCCTGGATCGCCCTGGCCGCCGCCTCGTTCGCAATGCTGCCGCGGTGGGCCCGCCGGCTGTACCGGCTGCCGGGCGTGCCCACGACCGACCTGGCGGCGACGGCAGCGGGCTTGGCCCTGCGCAGCGGGCTGCTGGTCGTGCCGGCCGGGCTCCGGAACGGGCCGCACCTGAAGGCCGCCCAGGAGCGGGTCGGCCTGCGCTAGCCGTCCGCTCACCAGCTGCCACCGCCGCCATCTCCACCGCCGCCCCCGCCGCCCCAGTCGCCGCCACCGCCACCGCCCCAGTCGCCGCCGCCACCCCAGTCACTCCCGCCACCACCGCCAGCATCGCGGGCGCTGTCGACGCCCTCCTCGTACCCGCGCTCATAGCCGCCGCCGCCGAAGCCGCCGCCGAAGCCGCCGGAAAGCACGCTGCCCAGCAGCATGGTTTCCCAGAACGGCACGCCGTACCAGCCGCCGGGGACCATCCGGCCACCGAGGTTGCCGCCACCGAAATAGTGCTGTCGGCCAGGGGAGTACGTGGGGCTGCCGTCGTACTCCTGGTCGCCGACCTGCACCCGCTGCTCCGCCAGCAGCTGCGGGCCGCCGCTGCCGGGGGGCGGCGGGATCTCCGGGCCAGGGTCGACGCCGAGGCGGGTACGGACCAGCCGGGCCGCGGTCAGCCCCTCGACGACGGTACGACGGGCCGCCTCGAACTCGCCGGGGGTGTCGGACCGAGCGAGCAGCGCCCCGGTTGCGGTGTAGCGCTCGGAGGCGTCGGCCAGCGCCTGCCGCGTCACGGGGTCCTCGCCCGGTGAGAGGTTCGAGACGTCGGCGCCGAGCCGGTTGTACAGCGACTCGACGTCGGCCCGCGCGCCCTCGTTCGCCCGCTGCCGGCTCCGGCGGGACCGGGCGTACAGCAGTCCGCCGCCGCCGAGCCCCAACACCGCCAGAACAGCGACGACCGCGCCACCGCCACCGCCACCGCCACCGCCACTTCCGCCGCCGCCGCCGCCGCTGCTCCCGCCACTACCCGCGCCTGAGGAGCCGCTCGCGGCTGAGCTCGCAGCCTGCTGGATGCTCTTGACGAGAGCGTCGGTGGTGTCGCCACCGGCGTTGGCGGCGGCGATCCGGCCGGCCGCGCCGCTGCTGAGGCCGCTGCTGCCGCCGGCGCCACCGGCCAGCGTCGTTCCCGAGACGGTGAACAGGATCGCGTCCGCGCCGAGCTGCCGGCCGATCGCCACCGTCAGCTGCGACGGCCCGCCATTGGCGGAGGCAGCGGCCGCGGGCAGCACCGCGATGTAGATCGGCCGGTGGGCACTGCTGATCTCGCTGCGCAGCCGGCCCTCGTCGACGCGCGAGGTCGCCTGCGGGTCGACGTACACCGGATTGGAGAGCAGGGCCCGCGCGACGTCGCCGGTGTTGGCCGCCGAGGCTGTGCTCGGCATCAGGAGCAGCCCGGCGAGAGCCAGCAGGAAGGTCGCCGCGATCGAGCGGGTGCGCGTCATAGCGGCAGTGTCCCCCCTGGCGCCCCGCTCAGGACGCCCGGACGAACCCGATGACCGCGTCGGCGACGAGCTGGACGGCGATGGCCGACAGCAGCAGGCCCGAGATACGGGTCAGCAGCAGGATGCCGGCCTCCTTGAGGACCCTGGTGATCCCGACGCTGAAGCGCAGCGCCAGGTAGACCGCCAGGTGGATGGCGAGGATGCCGGCGCCGATCGCGGTGTAGTCGCCGAGGTGCTGGGCCTGCTGGACGAACACGATGGTGGCCACGATGGCGCCGGGGCCGGCCAGCAGCGGGGTGCCCAGCGGAACGAGCGCGACGTTGACGTCCTTGACCTCGCTGGGGTCCTCGCCGTTGTCGGTCAGCAGCTCCAACGCGACGATCAGCAGCAGCAGGCCTCCGGCGCCCTGCAGGGCGGGTACGCCGATGTGCAGGTAGCCCAGGATCTGCTGCCCCAGCACCGCGAACAGCGAGATGACGAACAGCGAGACGAGCACCGCCTGCCCGGCCAGCCGTCTCCGGGTTCTTGGCGTACGTCCGCCGGTCAGCCCGAGGAACAGCGGGATCGACCCGAGCGGGTCCATGATCACCACCAGGGTCACGAAGACCTCGCCGAAGGTCTTGGCGACGAAGACGCTCTGCAAGGTCATGCCGTCAGGACCGGTGCGCCGCTTGCCCGGTCGACGAGCTGTTCGTAGGCCGCCTCGTCGGTGGTGCACTCGCCGAGTGCCACCGCCTTGTTGCCGCCGTGGAAGTCGCTGCTGCCCGTGACGAGCAGCCCCAGCTCGCCGGCCAGCCCGCGCAGGTGCGCGCGGGTCCGGTCGTCGTGGTCGACGTGCTCGACCTCGAGGCCGGCCAGGCCGATCGCTGCGAGGTCGGCGTACACCTCGTCGGGGACCGTGCGACCGCGGGCTGCCGCGCCGGGGTGCGCGAAGACGCTGACCCCGCCGGCCGCCGCGACCATCCGTACGGCGTCCGCGACGTCCAGCTCGAGCTTGCCCGCCCAGTGCCGGCCGCCGGTGCCGATCCACTCCGGCGTGAAGGCGTCCGTGACGGTCGGGACGAGCCCCCGCTCGACGAGCGCCTGCGCGATGTGCGGGCGCCCCACCGTGCCGGCGGCGAGGTGGGCCACCTGCTCCCAGGTGACCCCCGTGCCGGCCAGCGAGGCAACGATCCGCTCGGCCCGGCTGCGGCGGCTCTCGCGCAGCGCGCGCCGGGCGCCGGCAAACACCGGCTCGTCCCGGTCGAACAGATACGCCAGCAGGTGCAGGCTGATCCCGTCGCTGACGCAGCTGATCTCGGCGCCGGGCACCAGCGTGAGCCCGGCCGGCAACGCAGCCGACGCAGCGTCGACCCCCGCGGTGGTGTCGTGGTCGGTCAGCGAGACGACGTCGAGCCCCGCCTCCCGGGCCTGCTCGACGAGCTGCCCGGGCAGCGTCGTGCCGTCGGACGCGGTCGAGTGCGTGTGCAGGTCGATCCGGCGGGCGGACAGGTCGATGCTCCTACGGACGGGGGGGGGCTTCAGGGTAGGGGCGCGCGAGCGTCCGGTCGGTGTGCGATCCCGGCACCCCACCGGCGGGCGGCTCGTCGGCCGTCGCCTGGCCAGGCGCGCAGTGCCAGACCCGGCCCGCACGTCCCGCTGCGGGCGTCGCCGGCCTCAGCCGGCCAGGCCACGCAGGAAGGCCGCGGCCAGTGGCGCGGCGACGGCCGCGCCGAAGCCACCGTCCTCGACGAGCACCGCGAACGCCACGTCACCCTGGTAGCCGGTGAACCACGAGTGGGTACGCGGCGGGACCTGCGACCCGAACTCAGCGGTGCCGGTCTTGCCGCCGACCGGACCGCCGGGCACCCTGGCCAGCGCCGTACCGGTCCCCGACGTCACCACCAGCCGGGTCAGCTCCTGCAGGACGGCGGCCTGTGGCAGCGTCGGCCCGGGCGCCGCCGCCGGGGTCGCGGCGAGCAGCCGGGGCCGGCGCAGCTGCCCGCTCGCGACGGTGGCCGCGCTGACCGCGACCGCCAGTGGGCTGGCCAGCACCTTGCCCTGGCCGATCATGTCGGCGGCGTGCTCCACCGGCTCCTGCGACGCCGGGACGTCGCCCCCGGTCGCTCCGACCCCCAAGTCGTAGGCCGAGTAGCCGACGTCGGCGGCGGCCTGCTGCAGCTGCGCGCCGCTGACCCGGCCGGCCATGCCGATGAAGGCGGTGTTGCAGGACTTCGCGAAGTCGGTACGGAACGGCGCATCGCCGAGCTGCTCGTCCTCGGCGTTCTTGAACTGCCGGCCCGACACCGTGACTGTCGCCGGGCAGGCGACCGTCTCGCCCGTCGTTAACCCCTGTCGCAGCAGCGCCAGCGTCGACGCGATCTTGAAGGTGGAGCCCGGCGGGTATCGGCCGGTGAGCGCGCGGTCGGCGCCCGGCCCGTCCGGGCCCGCGTTGGCAACGGCGAGCACGTCACCGGTACTGGGCTGCAGGACGACCAGCGCCGCAGTCTTACCGGCAGGCGCGCCCGCAATCGCGGCGTCGGCGACCTGCTGCACCCGGGTGTCCAGGGTGAGCTGCAGTGGCGTACCCGGCGCCGGCGCCGTCGTCTGCAGCGCCTGCGCCGCGGCGCCCTGCGCGTCGACCGACTCGACGACCAGCCCGGGTGTCCCGCCGAGCTGGGCGTCGAACTGGCGCTGCAGGCCGGACAGCCCGACGCTCTGCTCGGCCCGCACCCGACCGCCGCTCGCCGCGACGAGCTCAGCGGTGGCCGGCCCGACGCTGCCGAGCAGCGCGCGGGCGAACGCGGTCGTGGGCGCCAGCTGCCGGACGCCCTCCCGCAGCACGACGCCGGGGATCGGTAGCAGCCGGTCGCGTAGGGGGTCGTACGCATCTCGGCGCAGCGTCACGACGTCGACGAACGCGTCGGGCGGCGCCGCCTTCGCGCGGGCCAGCAGCCCGGCGGCGTCCACGGTCGTCAGGGCGGCGACCTGCCGCACGGTCACGGCGAGGTCGGTCGCCCTCGACGGCTGCAGCCCGACGGTGACGACGGCGCGGTCGGTCACGATCGCGCCACCGGCGCGGTCGGTGATCGGTGCCCTCGGTGCCTGTTGGACCCGGGACCGGAGCACCCGGCCCGGCCCGAGCGACGGGTGCACGACAGCGGGCACCAGGACCGGCCGCCACACGTCGCCGGCCCGGCGCAGGGTCAGCCTGGTGGCGTACTGCCACGGGGCACCGAGCTCCCACCGCACGTCGAGGTCGGCGCTCGCGCTGTCGCCCTGCCGCGTCACGGCCCCTACCGAGACCTGCGCCGGCCGGTCGTCGGGGCCGGGGGTCAGGCCGGCGGTGAGGGCGGCCACCTGCGCGGCCGGGTCGGCACCGCTGGCGGCGTCCCAGCCCAACGAGGCCAGCGTGCCGCCGGTCCAGGCGGCGGCGAACGCCTGCGCCGCGCGGGTGTCGCCGTCGTCCGCGCCCCCGAGCAGCCGGGGCAGCTGCCACGCGGCGAGGGCTGCGACGACGGCAACAGCGACGACGCCCGCGAGGACGCGACGGCGCACGGACACTCCTCAGTCGAGGTGGGCGAAACGTCCCCTACTCGACCACACGGTGACCGGCGGGGGACGGCAGCTGCTTGCCCGGCGCGTCCGGCCCGTGGCAGCATCCGGCCGGTCCGAGGGCCTCCCACGGCCCTCCCAGCTGAGGAATCTGATGACCGTCGAGGACCCGTACTACTCCAGTGCCGTGCACGGTCCGTACGAGCTCGCCGAGATCGGCGACCTGGTGCTGGAGGACGGCGCCACGCTGCGCGGCTGCCAGCTCGCCTACCAGACGCTCGGCGAGCTGAACGCCGCCAAGGACAACGCGGTCCTGGTCACCAGCTGGTACTCCGGCAACCACAGCATCATGCGCGACACCTACGTCGGCGAGGGCCGGGCGATCGACCCGGCCCGGCACTTCGTCGTGCTGGTCAACCAGATCGGCAGCGGTCTGGGCACCTCACCGCACTCACTTGCCGGCCCGTACGGCCGGGGCGGCTTCCCGCACGTACGGATAGGCGACGACGTCGTGGCGCAGGAACGGCTGCTGCGCGAGGTGCTCGGCGTCGAGCAGCTCGCCCTGGTGTTCGGCGGCTCGATGGGGGCGCAGCAGACCTACGAGTGGGCGGTGCGCTTCCCGGACAAGGTGCAGCGGGCAGCAGCCCTCGCCGGTACGGCCAAGGCGTACGAGCACTGCAAGATCTTCGGGCAGACGCTGGTAGAGGCGCTGCAGTCCGACCCCGGGTACGCCGGCGGCTGGTACCCGGTGGGGACCGGCCGGGAGGGGCTGCAGCGGCACGCGACGCTGTTCGCGCTGCACGTGCTGTCCAACGACTTCTGGACCGAGGAGCACTGGCGGGCGCTGGGCTTCAGCTCGGCGCAGGACTTCCGGATCGGCTTCCTGGGGGCCTACTTCGCCCCGATGGACCCCGGGGACCTGCTGTGCCAGGCGTGGAAGTGGCAGCACGGCGACGTCAGCCGGCACACCGGCGGCGACCTGGCGGCAGCGCTCGGGCGGATCACGGCGAAAACGTTCGTGCTGCCGATCAGCACCGACCTGTTCTTCCCGGTGGTGGACTGTGCCGCCGAGCAGGCGCTGATCCCGGGCAGCGAGCTGCGTGTCATCGAGGACGTGCACGGCCACGCGGCGCTGTTCGGGCTGTCCCCCGACTACGGCAGGCAGGTCGACGCCGCGCTGAAGGAGCTGCTCGACAGCTGAGTCAACCCGGGAGCAGCCGGGTCGAGGGCGCACCGACCGGCAGCTCCAGCACCGCGTGCGCGTCGGCACGCAGGTCGTGCAGCTCGACGTGCTCGAGCAGCACCAGCTCGGCGTCCGGCGGCCACAGCACCGCCCACAGCCAGACGCCGAGCGCCTCACCCACGAAGGCCACCCGGTCGTCAGCCGACGCGACCCGCCACAGCGCGGTCAGGTGGCCGGCGGCCAGCACCTTGGCGTCGGGCGCGCCCTGCACGAACGTGCCGGCGTCCAGGCCGTCCGTGCCGGCCAGGTGCGCGCCGAGCCCGGTCCCGGGTTCCTCGGCCACCAGCACCAGGTCGGCGGGCCCACCCAGCGGCGACGGCCCGCTGACCGCGACGGCGGTGGCCCGGGCCCCGTGCCGCTCGTCGCCGGCCCGGGCCAGGCCCGCCAGGGTCCAGCCGGACAGCAGTGGCAGCGGGGACCACACCGGTACGGCGGCGTGCTGCGCGAGCTGCCGCGCGCCCTCGGCGCTGGCCCTGGCGAGCGGTGCGTACGGCGCCACCGGGCCGTGCACCGGGCACTCCCAGTCGCTGGACATCAACCCGGGCGCCCGCAGCGGACCGGAGCATCGGGGGCACGCCAGCACGGTGGTCACGCCTGACGGTCCCTCGCGCCCCGGCAGCGGTCAAGGTCGCGATGTCGGCGCGGGCTCCTGCAGCTCGGGGCGGCCGGGGAACTCGCCGCCGGTCGTCTCGGCGTACACCCGCTTCGGGACCATCACCTTGCGCCGGAAGATGCAGATCAGCACGCCGTCCTGGTTGCAGCCCTTGGTCTCGACGTACACGATGCCGCGGTCGTCCTTGCTCCGGCTCTCGGTCTTGTCGAGCACCTCGGTCTGGCCGTACACCGTGTCGCCGTGGAAGGTCGGGAAGACGTGCTTGAGGGACTCGACCTCGAGGTTGGCGATCGCCCGGCCGGACACGTCGACGACCGACATGCCCAGCAGCAGCGAGTAGATGTAGTTGCCGACCACAACGTTGCGGCCCTGCTGGGTGGTCGCCGCGTAGCTGGCGTCCAGGTGCAGCGGGTGGTGGTTCATCGTCAGCAGGCAGAACAGGTGGTCGTCGTACTCGGTGACGGTCTTGCCTGGCCAGTGCTTGTAGACCGCGCCGATCTCGAACTCCTCGTAGTACCGACCGAACTGCACAGCGACTCCTGTCGTGGGGGGCGCCGATCGTCCCAGCGCGCTCAGGACCACACGACCGGGGGGCCGTGACCGCGGGCCTCGGCGAGCACCCGACGCCGGCCGCCCGGCCAGGTCGTCAGCGTGACGGCGAAGCGGAAGTGGCCGTCGCCCAGCTCGTCGGGCTCCAGTGTGAGCCGGGCAAGCGGCGCCCGAGGGGTGGCCCGGGCACCGGCCTCGTCCAGCAGGCGGACCACCGCGGCGCGCTCGTCGGGCGGGAGGTACTGCCAGACGACGCTGTGCCAGACCACCGTGGCGACGCCCTTCACCGGGTCGGCGAGCTCGCGCGTCAGGAACTGGGACGCGGGCACCGGCTCGACGACGGCGGGCAGCCGGGCCGCGACCTCCAGCGCTCGTCGTAGCCGCTCGAACCGCTCGACCTGGTCGGCCCAGACGTAGGAGGTGAGCGTCAGGCGGTCCTGGGTCGATGCCGGGTCGAGCGGCGCGGGGTCGCAGCCTCGGCGTTCGGCGATCTGCAGCGGTACCTGCGGCGGCAAGCGGCCGGACCACGGCTCGCGCAGCCGGACGGGGCTGGCCGGGTCTCCGAGCACCTGCATTCCAACTTCGTACGCGAACGCGTCGACCCGCAGGTTGAGCCCGGCACTCGCGCCGACCTCCAGCAGCCGAATCGGCAGGCCGGTCTCGTGGGCGACGTGCAGCAGCCCGCCGTACAGCGCTGCGCTGCGGCCCACCTCGTTGGTCTGCACGGGGGCGCGTACCAGCTCGTGCAGTCCCGGCTCGTCGGCCACCACCTGCCCGGCAGCCGCCCACGCGTCAGGTCCGGCCGTACCGCCGACGCTCGGGTAGTGCAGCGCGAGCGCCGGGGCCCGTCGTTCCAGGACCAGCCGGTGCAGCGCGCCGGCGAAGCGCAGCGACGGCACGGTGCCGGGCCGGTCAGCCTCCAGCGGCGCGAGCAGGTCGCGAACCGGTCCGGTGCGGCCGATCTCGGCGGCGGCGCCGTGCAGCAGCGCGGCGGTCAGCGGGCTGCCGTGCAGCCGGCACTGCTCGGCCTGCAGGCGGAACCGCTCGTCCAGCGGCCGACTCACCGGTGCACCGCTGCCGGGAGCCGTAGGTCGCCGCCACTGGACATTGTGTGTTTGATCATAAAATCAAACACACAAAGTATCGTCATCGCCCGCTCTGCCACGCTCGGCATGGCAACCTCAGGGTGGACATTGTGTGTTGGAAGTCGACGATCAACCACACAAACTCCGTGCGACCGGCTCATGCCGGGCGCGCCAACGGGACCTGCGCACGGTAGGCGTCGCGCAGGTCGGTGCCGTGCCGCAGCCAGAGCGCCTGGAGGGCCGGCGCGCCGTGCACCCGCTTGTACGCCGCCTCGCCCGGTGTCATCGGCAGCAGCGGCAGGAAGCGCACCGGCTCCTCGTTCTCGTCGAACACCAGGTCCGGCACCAGACCGCCCGGTTCGCCGACCAGCACCGCGGTGAACGGCCCGCCCTCCCAGAGCGGCTCGCCGAGATCCAGCCCGGCGCCGGGCGCCACGACGACGCTCTCGACGGCCGGGCTCGCGGCCAGCACGGCCAGCCGGCGCAGGACGGTGTCGTGCAGGTCGCGTACGGACAGCACCAGCTCGGCGCGCGGCCCGTGCCGAGCAACCAGGTCGGCTCCCGGATCACCCATCGGGTGCCGGCTCATCCCAAGGGAGGCGTACCGGACCAGGCCGTGCGGGTCCGGGCCGAACCGCAGGACGTCGATGCGCTCGGTGCCCAGGAAGCTGATGCCGGCCCGGCCGCTGTCCTCGCCGAACACGCTGAGCAGCTGGGCCTCGACGAGCAGCAGCACCTGTTCGCCGGACACACCTGCAGCCTACGGAGCGGGCAGCTGCCGGTCACCAGCGTCCCCGCCAGCCGGCCGGCGAGGACCTGCACAGCCGGAGGCCCGCTCGCGGCTGGGCCCGCGTGCTCAGCCTCGGAGCTGGTAGTCCTTCAGCAACCCTCGGCTGATGATGGTCTTCTGGATCTCCGAGGTGCCCTCGCCGATCAGCAGGAACGGCGCCTCGCGCATCAGCCGCTCGATCTCGTACTCCTTGGAGTAGCCGTAGCCGCCGTGGATGCGGAAGGACTCCTGGACGACCTCCGAGCAGTACTCGCTCGCCAGCAGCTTGGCCATCCCCGACTCGACGTCGTTACGCTTGCCGGCGTCCTTCAGTCGCGCCGCGTTGACCATCAGCGCGTGCGCGGCCTCCACCTTGGTGGCCATCTCGGCGAGCTTGAACTGAATCGCCTGGTGCTGCGCGATCGGCTTGCCGAAGGTCTGGCGCTGCTGGGCGTACGCGATCGCGAGCTCGAACGCCCGGATCGAGATGCCGCAGGCGCGGGCGGCGACATTGACGCGGCCGACTTCGACGCCGTCCATCATCTGGTAGAAGCCCTTGCCGCGGCCGGCCTCACCGCCGAGCACCGAGCTGGCGGGCAGCCGGGCACCCTCCAGGATCATCTCGGTGGTCTCGACGCCCTTGTAGCCCATCTTCTCGATCTTGCCGGGAATCGTGACGCCCTGCGCGGTCTCGCCGAAGCCGGGCGCCTTCTCCAGCAGGAACGTGCTCATGTTTTTGTAGACCGAGTCGCCGCCCTCGTCGGTCTTCACCAGCGTCGCGATCAGCCCGGCGCGCGCACCGTTGGTCAGCCACATCTTCTGGCCGTCCAGGACGTACTCCTCGCCGTCGCGCACTGCCCGGCTCTTGATGGCTGCGACGTCGGAGCCGCAGCCCGGCTCGCTCATCGAGAAGCCACCGCGCAGCTCACCGCTGGACATCTGCGGCAGGAGCCGCTGCTTCTGCTCGTCGGTGCCGTGGTGCATCAGCATGTACGCCACGATGAAGTGCGTGTTGATGACGCCGGAGACACTCATCCAGCCGCGGGCAATCTGCTCGACCACGAGCGCGTAGGTCAGCAGCGACTCGCCCAGCCCGCCGTACTCCTCGGGGATCATCAGCCCGAACAGGCCCATCTCCTTCATGCCCTCGACGATCGCCTCGGGGAACTCGTCTTTGTGCTCCAGGTCGGTGGCGTACGGCAGGATCTCCTTCTCGACGAAGTCCTTGACCGTGCCGAGGATCTCCTGCTGAATCTCGGTCAGGCCCTCCGTGCTCGCCAAGCGTGCCATGTCTGCTCCCCGATCTGCGTCGTCCATGCGCTGCGGCCGGCAGCGACCGGATCCTCCCACCGGCGGCGGCGGCAGGCGAGCGGGGCCGCAGTGGCCCATGTCACCCCTGCCTACTCGACCGGGACGCTGGGCTCCACACGGCTGCCGTCGCGGATGACCAGCGCCAGCCCGGCAACCAGCAGGGCGGCCGCCGGCAGCGCCAGCAGGGGTGGCCGCTGACCCAGCGCGACCGCTGCCAACAGCGCGGCGCCGGGGATCTCGAACAGGATCGACAGGCTGACGACGGTGGGGCTGACGGTGCGCAGCACCCGGTTGAACAACGAGTGCCCGAGCAGCTGAGCCCCGGCGGTCAAGGCGATCAGCTTGAACCAGTCAGCGGCGGCGTACCCGCCGAGGGACTGCCGGCCGAGGAGGCACACGGCCAGCAGCAGCAGGGCCGTGACGGTGTAGCAGACACCGGTGTACGTCGTGGTGGAGACGCTGCGCCGCACCTCGCTACCCGCCACCATGTACGCCGCGGCAAAGGCGCCGCCGACGACCGCAAGGCCATCGCCGAGCAGCGCGGTGCCGCTGACCGACAGGTCGGTGCCGGTCAGCAGCAGCGCCCCCGACACGGCGACGCCGATGCCCAGCCAGACCCGGCCGCCGACGCGCTCACCGCGGGCCCTGGCGATCAGCGCCGCCCAGATCGGCTGGGTCGCGACCAGGGCGGTGGCCGACGCGACGGAGGTCAGCGTCACCGACGGGATCCAGGTCGCGAAGTGCAGCGCCAGCAGGGCGCCGGCCAGCAGCGCCAAGCGGCGCTCGCGACGGTCCAGGCCGCGCAGCTCGGCCAGCCGGGTCAGCAGGACCGCCGGCACCAGCACCGCGCCGGCCATCGCGTTGCGCCAGAACGCGATAGCAAGCGCCGGTACGGCGGTCGCGGCGATCAGCGGCCCGGACGTCGACACGGCCGTGAGGGCGACCACCAGCAGGACGGCGTCGGATCCCCCGGGTCGGCCGACGGCGGGTGCAGCCGCGCTCGTCAGGGGGCTGGTACGCACCGCGCTCACGCTGTTGGCTCCTCGCTGTCGGGTGCCGAATGCTCGCAGACGACCTCCCCGCCGTGCGCCCGCACTCATCGGCTGGTCACGATGTCCGCAGCATGCGGGCAGGCCAGCCCCGGTGGCAGGCTGCCGGCGTGGGAGCGGCACTGATCGAGGAGGCGACCCGGCGCAGCGGGGTCTTCTGGCTGGTCGCCGACGGCCGGGAGGGCCAGCCGGTGTGGGCGCGCTGGCACGACGGCGCGGCGCACCTGGTGACGGGCGGGATCGAGCAGCCGCTCGCAGGGGTCCACGACGGCGACCGGGTGCTGGTCGTCGTACGCAGCAAGGAGCGCCAGGCCGACCGCGTCGTGCAGTGGTGGGCCCGGGTCCGCGAGCTGCCACCGGGCAGCGAGCAGTGGTCGCAGGTGGTGCCGATGCTGCACGCCCAGCGGCTCAACGCCCCCGACGGGCCGGAGCAGCCCGCCCGCTGGGCACGGGAGAGCAGGGTGCTGACGCTGCTGCCGGACGGCGAGGAGCCGGTCATCCGGTGAGAAGCCTCAGCCGGGTCGACGGATCTCGCCGCGAGCCACCGCTACCACAGAGCCGGCCACCGTCGTCGAAACCGCGACCCCGCCCTCGACCTGCACCGTGCAGCGCAGCGTCGAGGGCCGGCCGCACTCGGCGCCCTGCGCGACGACGTACGACGACAGACCGTCCGGCAACCGGCCGGCGGCGGCCAGGAACACCCCGAGGCCCAGCGCCGCCGAGCCCGTCGCCGGGTCCTCGGGCATGCCGACGTCGGGCACGAAGACCCGGCTGTGCGCCGCACCTTCGGCATAGGACGTGACAGACAGCCCGGTGCCGAGTCCGAGAGCGCGCAGGGCCGCCGGGTCCGTAACAGCGCGGGCGACCGCGTCGTCGACCACCGGCAGGTAGCTGAACTCCAGACCGCAGCCCGCCCGACGCGGCTCGCCAGCGAGGTCGGCGTCGACCAACCCCACCGCGGCCAGCAGCGGTCCCGCCGCCAGCACCGGCCCGAGCGTCGGTGGCCCACCGGTCAGCGCCACCTCGTCGGGCGACACCCGTACGGGAAGCAGCCCGGCGCCGCAGGACTGCACCACGTCGCCGAGCGGCAGCCGGCCGAGCCGGTTCAGCACCCACGCGGCGCCCACGCTCGGGTGCCCCGCAAACGGCAGCTCGCCCTGCGTGGTGAAGATCCGCAGCCGGTAGTCGGCCCCATCGCCGGTGAGCAGCGGGAACGCCGTCTCGGCAAGGTTGAACTCCGCCGCCAGGGCCTGCAGGGCGCCGGTTTCCAGGTCGTCGGCGTCGAGCACCACGGCCAGCGGGTTGCCGGCGAACGCCCGGTCGGTGAACACGTCGACGATCTCGTACGCCAGGGTCGCGGTGGAGGGCCTCATGCCTGCCGACGTTAGGCGTGACGCGCACTAGCCTTGTCCGGTGACAGCCACCCGCGTCTTCGTCGCACGCGTCGCCGGGCTGCCCGTCTTCGACCCGAACGGCGACCCGGTCGGGCGGCTGCGCGACGTCGTCGTGGCGCTGCGGCTGGGCCGTGAACCGCCCCGGGTGCTGGGCCTGGCGGTCGAGATCCAGAGTCGGCGCCGCATCTTCGTCCCGATGGGCCGAGTCACCTCGATCGACGCCGACGCGGTCGTCCTGTCCAGCGGCACCGTCAGCCTGCGTCGCTTCGACAAGCGGCAGGGCGAGACGCTGGTCCTCGCCGAGATGCTCGACCGGCTCGTGACGATCCCGGCGACGGGCGAGCAGGCCACCGTCGTCGACGTGGCGATGGAGCAGACCCGTACCGACTGGCTGCTCACCCGGGTGGCCGTACGACGCGGGTCGCGCCGCCGGCGGGCGGAGCTGCTGCAGCTCGAGTGGCACGAGGTGGACGGTTTTGCCTTGCCTGAGGACGGCCAGGGCGCGGCGAACCTGCTGGCGGTGTTCGAGAAGCTGCGTCCCGCCGACCTCGCGAGCGTGCTGCACGACCTGTCCGGCAAGCGCCGGGCCGAGATCGCGGCGGCCCTGGACGACCAGCGCCTGGCCGACGTGCTGGAGGAGCTGCCCGAGGACGAGCAGGTCGAGCTGCTGGCCGGCCTCGAGGACGAGCGGGCCGCCGACGTCCTCGAGGCGATGGACGCCGACGATGCCGCTGACCTGCTCGGTGAGCTCGAACCCGCCGAAGCGCAGCGCCTGCTGGACCTGATGGAGCCCGGCGAGGCGGCCCCGGTCCGCCAGCTGCTGCACTACAGCGACGACACCGCCGGCGGGCTGATGACCAGCGAGCCGGTCATTCTTGGCGCCACGACCACCGTCGCGGAGGCCCTGGCGCGGATGCGCAACGCCGACCTGTCGCCGGCGCTCGCGGCCCAGGTCTACGTCGTACGCCCACCGTATGAGACCCCGACCGGCCGATACCTGGGCACCGCGCACTTCCAGCGGCTGCTGCGCGAGCCGCCGAGCTCGATGATCAGCTCCGTCGTGGACGACACCGACCCGCTGGCGCCCGACGTCTCGCTCGCCGAGGTCACCCGGCACCTGGCCTCGTACAACCTCGTGGCGGTGCCGGTCGTCGACACCGACCAGCACCTGCTCGGCGCGGTCACCGTCGACGACGTGCTCGATCACCTGCTGCCCGCCGGCTGGCGCGAGACCCGCGGTGTGCGCCGTGGCTGAGCGCCCCGCCCGCCGGCC
>ENA-OBIO01000668-OBIO01000668.1-metagenomes-genome-assembly--contig:-NODE-668-length-16543-cov-3.12136_pt1 | contig 16543 bp, 11 predicted proteins | sample MGYA00153383_OBIO01 | MGnify analysis MGYA00153383 | reverse complement strand
CGCCTTATAAGACTTAATCAACTGCGCTCGCGCTTCTAAAACCGCTTTCGATTTATTACTAAAAATCGCGGCGGCGTGTAAGCCACTCAAACGCAAAAAATTATTCGTCTCTAAATCCGCGCCATGCTGAAAACTAAAATCGGAATAATCTTCTTTAAAGTGTCGTAGTTGCTCCGAAAGGATGTTTGATTTTTTTTCGTAAAAAGCAGTAATTTGATCGCTGCATTCTGTAAAAAAAACAACGGCGCGCTGCTGATATTCTTTTAATGTTTCGATTAAATTTTCTAAATTTTTTTCACAAAATTGTTTTGCGTCTTCTAAATCGTGTTTCAAAACTACGTCAGGATGCAACAAAACAAGCGGATGTTTTAACGAGCCAACAGCAGGAAATAATTTTTGCGCTATGGCAATTGCAGCGTGAGTTTCAGAATGCGTTTTTTCTGTGAATTCGTAATCGGAAGGCTTAAGCGAATTTAGGAGCGACTTACTTGCAATTTTATCACTTTCGGAAAACAATCCAACGATATCAGTAACTTTATGTGTGCCTAAAACTGATTGCGTCAATACATCATGCTGCGCATCGCTGTAATTCAGCGCGCGTCGCCACTGTTTTAGCGTGACTTGAAAATCGCTTACTTCTTTTTTTTGCGCAGTTTTATTTTTGAGTGCGTCGCGCAAAGTGCTAAAAAGTAATTCTTTATCGGCGTAAATATCTTTTAAAAGAAAACTGAGATGTCCTAAACCTAATTTTACCAATTCGTTTTGAATAAAAATAAGCTCTTGCACATTTTTGCACACGACTAAAACCTTTTGCTTTTGTGAAAGCGCATTAATAATAATATCAGTCAAGATATTTTTTTTGCCTGTGTTGTAGGCACCTTCAACAACACTCAGCGAATTTTGTAAAGCCGTTCTAAAGGCTGCGTATTGCGTAATATCTTTTTCAAAATATCCAAATTCATGCAACGTCGTTGTATCAAGTTTTTGATTAGGTTTGTTGGATAAATTATCCGAAAATTTTTTAGTGCTTGTATGAGGAAAAAATCCGATTGTACCACACCATAAAACATCGCCACGTTGCGAAACAATGTCATAATTATTTTTTGTAGGGAATTCACGTAATCGCTCCAACAGCGCACTGCAAGATAGTGAAAGCTCTTTACTCACATCGAAAGAACAATCCAGCATCGCTTTTTCTAAATCTTTTTTTGAAATTATAAAACTATTAAGAATTTCAGAGAGTTCAACGTTTGTTTGGGTTTTTAAATAATCAATTAGTTGTGCATTGGCGACTGGTTTCGTATTTTCATCTAAAGCAATCCGCCAACTATCCACGCGCGAAGGATGTGGTTTAAGATTCAGATACCATGTAAAAAGTGGCGCAGCTATTTTTTTGCCGTTCGGCTCTGTAAAAAAAATGTAGGGAAAACTAAATCCGAACGTTTGCGCACCAAACGCGCGCACACGATTTTTATTTTCGGCGTAAAAATGGCGCAATAATTCGGTATTGTTATATGCGCAATGGACATCGGTCTCAAAACTTTTACCCGAAAATATAGATTCCATCCATTTCGCAACAGGTGGTGCAAGGCGTGTGTAAATTGTAAAAATATCTGTGACTTCGGTATTATTTTCTAAAACCGTTTCTAAATAGGTATTGTCAAATTGTTGAGTACTCATAGTTTAGTTTTGGTTCTTATAAATTGCGATTGTGCAAAGAGTTGTAATTTTTAATTGTCCAAAGGTAATAATCATTAAATAATTATCTCTACGAATTAAGAAAATTTAAGCATATCGCGTGTAATACGCTGTAAAAAAATATCCCGAAATTTCAGCGATGAAAATTCGGGATATTTTAAATTCAATTACTTGTAATTACGAAGGCGTGGAATTATTTTCCTATCTGAAGTAAATAATCTAACGCCGTTTTATTGGTTGAGTCAACAGCAACCGTTTTGGTGAAAAATTCTTTTGCTTTTGGCAGATCATTAGCGCTGCCGTAGTAAACGCCTAAATAATTATAAGCGCGAGCTACAAAACCTTTTGTGCGTGCATCTACTGGGTTGGCTTCATAAACGGTAACTAATTTTTCGTATGCTTCTTTCGCTTTGCCCGTGTTGGCTGTGTCCATAGCGTCAATAAATTCCGCTTTGAACTTATAACCGTCACCACCTGCTGGCACGCGCGCAATGTATCGGTCGGCTAATTTTATGCCACGCTCATTGTCTTTAGAAAGTTGCGCGTAATACATTCCGTAATAAATGTCTATACTTTTCACATCCGATTCGCAATTTTTTAAACGATCATCGAATAAATCGAGACCTTCTTTATATTTTCTAACGTTGTAATTCATATCCGCTAAACTTTTTAGAATCGAGCATTTTTTTGATGAATCGAGTTGCATCACCTCCATATACATTTTGGTTGCACCGTCAATGTTTCCAAGTTTAGCTTCTGCGCGCGCGCGGTAATCGTAATCGTATTCAACTAAACGATCTGTAGGCAAAGCTTTCATCAACATTTCAGACGATGTTTTAGCATCAATGTATAATTGTTTGATACGGGCTGAATCGTTAGGGTCTTTTCTTGTTTCGTTCTCTCTTTCAAATCGTACAGCACTTTCTACAGCCGACCACGTTAACCAACGATAAATAGTTGGGTATTTATCGCCATGCTTTATCGCAAAAGTATTTCCTTCTTTTAACACACGGTCGTAATCTAGCACTTGATACGTTAAGTATTTTAAGAAACGCAAACGCGCTTCTGGATCTAGATCGCCGACGAGTTTCAAATATGAATCTAAAGTTGGAGTCACTTTATCGTATTGTCTATTATTTTGATAAAGTTCGGCTAATTTTTTATAGAGTGGCGCATACTGATTATCCACTTTAATACCTTCAAGACATTGCTGAATCGCTAAATCCATTTTGTTGGCGCGTCTCCAAACTTCTGCCATCTTAGCATATACTTCTGGGTCTGTTTTATCTTTTTCAGCAGCAGTTTCCCACGCGGATATCGCACTACCGGCATCGCCTTTTAAAAGTTGCGCGTCACCCAAATGCACCCAATACATAGCAGTTTTAGGTTCAATGTCGCGCGCACGCGTGTAGTTTGCAATAGCAATTTCAGGATTTTTTTGCGTTGATTCGATGTAGCAATCGCCAATCATCATATAAATCTCAGGGCTACCTTCCTTATATTTTTTCTCGCGCGAATTGCGAATAGCTTGATCAAAAGTCTTTAAAGCTTCTTTGCCATTTTTTTGATCGAGTAATAATTTACCCATACCCACCAAACATTGCGGACAGTTTTTATCGGCTAATAAACCTTTATTGAATTGTTCACGCGAGAGCGTCAAAGCCTCATTCGGTTTAGAATCAATCAAATTTGCGTAATCCGCTTCACCAAGCCAGTAATAAGCCTCGCCTAATTTTTTAGGATCTTTTTCAGTGCTGACGTAAGCATTGAGTATCTTTTTCGCCTCATTGAAGTTCTCGTTGACAATTTTCTTCTTGGCATCTTCAATCGGATTTTGCGCGCCCAGAGTCCACGTTAATAAAACGAAGGACATTAAAATCTGAAATTTTTTCATGTTATAAATTGTTTGATGTGAAGAAAGTGCATTTATTTTATAATTCTTATTCTTAAAGCGCATATAATTCAAAGTGTTTAATAGAGACGTACAAAAAATAAAAAGTAAACGAAACTGTGTGTTAATATTGTATTAAACTGTTGTCATTTAAAAAACGCAACAAAAATATTCCAAAAATCGGTTTTAACAAGTTTTTAGACAATTAATAATTTAGAATTAATAATTTAGAGCAGCGTAGTTTAAATTTTTCTCTTTTCATCGTGTTTTACTTTCTACGATATAGTTTTAAAAACAAACTTGTTTTAACTTTTTGTTTTCATGCGAAAACGAGTTATTTTTGAATCAGACGATTTGGTTTATAAATTCGTAGCACCGCTACGGACGAAATGAATCAAAGAAGTATGATTTAAAAATAGCCATTTGTAGCGAAAAGAAATAAGTTAAAACAAGTTCAACATGTAGCTCTTACAGTACTCAGCACTTTTTACTTTTAATTTTTTACTTTTCCACCGCCACCAGATTTAATCTCTAACATTCTAACCGGCGGATGACGTGGTACGACACCCGCTTTTAAAATTATTGTCTGTCCAATGTCGCCATCGGCAAAACTCGCGAATGAACAAGCTAAATTACTACCATGTTCTCTCGGATACAAATACACTGATCTGAAAAAAGGATATTGTTTATCGGCTAAATTAATTTGATACGGTTTTAGCGCTTCTTTTTGCGACGCTGTTTTTATTCCCAAAACATTTATGTGTTCCATAGATTTTTTTGTAAACGGATCGTCAGAATCGCTCAACCAACACCAACCCACAACACCCGTCGAATTTTTATTTTCAGAAACGTATTTAATTGCTTCAGCGTTCGATTCTGTCGCAAAAGCATTTGGCGGCAATTTATTTAGTTTGTAATAATTCATCAAAAAATTAACTGTACTCGAATTACTTTTATCAAATACCAATCGTTTATCGCTCGTTTCACCCGTTAAAATTTTTCTAAACTGCTCCATCGTTATCGTTGTATCGTTATCGCTTTTATTTGAAATTAGTGCGATGGCATCCAGCGCAATTTCGTAAGTTGGTGGTGCAAATTTTTTTTGCAGTAAAATTTTACTTTCTGTTGTGTCTAAAGCGCGACCGATACAAATAAGTTGTGCTGAATCGTTTACTAAGTCGCTGATACACTCGTTTTGGGTTTTATAGTTTCTATTAATTTTTGTACTCGGGAACGTCGCTGCAAACACATCGAGTTGTGCATCAATAAAAGGTCTGAGCGTTTCGTCAATCGAAAAATTGATTTCACCATTATCTGGATTATCCTTCAACACTTTTACTTTTGTTTCGCACCCCCACAAAAAAATAAGGAATAGGGAACAGGGAATAAGAAATCGTAAGATTCCTTGAAATAGGGAATAAGTAGATGAAGTGCTTCTCCGCTTATTTTTAAACTTATCCACTTTGCTATTTTTAAACAAATTCATTCTTTTATTTTTTTCTCCCTATCGTTTTTACGTTCCATGCGTCTTCACGCATGGCTATTCATATCTTAGTCTTTCAGACTTCTTCATTTTTTCCTTCCTTCCTTCAACTTCCCCAATTTTGTTGGTTTCTATAAAATCGGAACGCGCCATAGGCAATAAATAATAATCCAATAATTATTCCGTATGTTTTATTGCCTGTGAGTAGTTCACCATAATTAGTCGTTAGCAGAACTAATCCGAGACCGATATATAGTGCAGCAACAATCATTCGCAAATAATATGGCATAAATTAAGTTTTGGTTAAACCGCGTAGGTTTTAAAAACCTACGCGGTTGGAAATTTTATTTTTTATTTCTTGAATAAAATGATGCAATAAAACTATTTTTTGGTGTGTGAGACAAAAAAAATTATGTTCGGGTATGTACTTGATATCGTCATCGTGATTGTCATCATCATCGTTACCGTCACCGAGCTTGCGCCCGATGCTAACATATGTCGCGCTTTCAGCGTTTTGCGTTTTGCTTATTTATTATAGCGCAGGACTAAAGTCCTGCGCTATAAATTGGTCGTGCCTACGGCACTTTGCACTTTGCGCTTTGCACTTTTTACAAATGAATCACCTCGCCATACGCTGCAGCTGTGGCTTCCATCACAGCTTCGCTAATTGTGGGATGCGGATGAACCGATTTTAAAATTTCATGACCCGTTGTTTCTAATTTTCGCGCCACCACTACTTCGGCAATAATTTCCGTAACGTTGTAGCCAATCATGTGGCAACCGAGCCATTCGCCGTATTTAGCGTCGTAAATAACTTTTACAAAACCTTCGGGTGCACCAACAGCTTTAGCTTTACCAGAAGCAGTGAAAGGAAATTTTCCGACTTTAATTTCGTAGCCTGCTTCTTTGGCTGCTTTTTCCGTGTAACCTACAGATGCAACTTCAGGTGTGCAATAGGTACAACCTGGAATATTATTATAATCCATTTTTTCGACGTGCATACCAGCAATCGCTTCCACGCAAGTTATGCCTTGTGCGCTCGCAACGTGCGCGAGTGCTTGTGTGTTTAAAATATCACCAATGGCATAAATGCCAGATACATTTGTTTTATAAACATCATCCACGACAACGAATCCGCGATCTGTCTTCACGCCAATTTTTTCTAATCCAATATTTTCTGTGTTCGGCGTAACACCAGCAGCAGAAAGAATGATATCGCACTCAATAGTGCTTGTTACTCCTGTAGCTTTATTTTTTACAAAAACTTTTGAAATCTTACCCGACGTTACGACGCTTTCAACGGAGGTGCCAGCTAAAATTGTCATTCCTTTTTTAGAATAAATTTTGGCAAGTTCTTTAGAAATGTCGGCATCTTCACGCGGTAATAAACCTTGATCCATGAATTCTACAATCGTAACTTTTGAACCCATTGAATGATAAAAATACGCAAACTCAACACCAATAGCACCAGCACCAACAATTACGATGTGTTCAGGCATTTTTTCAAGCGTCATCGCTTTGCGATATTCAATCACGCGCGTGCCGTCAATTTTTAAATTTGGAAGTTCTTTAGCGCGACCACCCGTTGCAACAATAATGTGTGGTGCTGAAATAATTTCAGTTTTTCCATCGGCTACAGTAACGGTTAAAGTTTTATCTGCATTAAAAACGCCATTACCCATTAAAACGGTAATTTTATTTTTCTTCATCAAAAACTGAACACCTTTACTCATGTCGTCGGCAATTTTACGCGACCGTTTTATAACGCCGTTGAAATCGGCAGTGGCACTTTGCACATGAATACCGTAATCGGCAGCGTGGTTAATGTATTCAAAAACGCTCGCACTTTTCAATAATGCTTTTGTTGGAATACACCCCCAGTTTAAACAAATACCCCCTAATGCTTCGCGCTCAACGATGCCAACTTTTTTTCCGAGTTGCGCAGCGCGTATCGCAGCGACATATCCGCCCGGACCAGAACCTAAAACTATTATATCGAAAGATGTCATACAATCTAAAAATTTTCCCAAAAGTACGATGCTATGCTTTTTTTTTGTAGCGATGTGCAATAAACTTTTAATCAATCACAATACGCTCAACAGTATCGCCGATAGTTATGGTGTTGACAACGTTTTGTCCGTCAATAATTTTTCCAAAAATAGAATAATTGCCATCGAGATGAAGAGCGGGAACAGTTGTTACAAACCACTGACTGCATTCAGTATGTAAATCAGCGCGCGCCATACCTACCAATCCCGCTTGGTTATACGTTTCATTGCCAATTTCTGTACTGATAGTATAATCTAAAGAGCCGTAACCATCGCCGCGTGGACAACCTGTCTGAATAACGTGTAACGGCACAACACGATGCCACACTTTATTATTAAAAAATCCTGAACGCACCAACGTGACAAAATTAATAACTGAAATCGGTGCTTCTTGCAAAAGCAATTGAAATTTAAAACTTCCGTGCGTGGTGTAAACAGTAGCAGTGCTATAATTGGATAGTGTTCGAAGCGTTGACCAATCAATAACTTTCCCTATTTTAGTTTTACTTTTTTTCGACGCTGTTGAATCGGCAATGTAATTTATAGCATCCCGAATGTTTTCTATGGCTTCTATATCATTCGGCGATTTAAATTTTTGAATCGCTTGGTACATCATCGGGATATTATCTTGCAAACCTAATTTATTGATGCCGGTTAGTGGCGATTGAATCGCTACTGCGCCGATGGCGGCTAACCCAGCGTCGCCCGAACTTATAAATTTGAACATGGTTGACGCTAATCGGTTGCGAATAGAAATGGAAAATCCTTTAAAATTGGCATTAAACGCAGGCGAAAGAAAAATATCGCTCAAACATTGCGCCGCTTGCGACCGAACGGGCAATGCATTATTTGCGTTGAGTGCTTGCTCTTCAAAAAATTCGTAGTTATAAGGCGAAGTTTGAAGCCCGCGCAAAATGCGCACTTTGTCGTAAGTATTAGTTTCTTTATTGTACAAATCTATCAAAACATTGGCAATAGAATCGCGTAATCGCGGCGAAAAACTATATTGCTTCATTATTGCTGCCCACAAAGTGTAGCGCGTGGCAGGTAAAATATCGTTTGAGTTTAGTGCTTCTCGAATGGTTGATAATGCTTTGGAAGTAGGTAAATTTTTAAAAAATTGCGCTGCTGCTTGGCTCAAGTGTTCATTTTTATCTGTTAAAAGCGGTTGAACCATATCGCGCATGGCATCGAAATGAACGGATTGAGAAGCATTCATCAAAGCGATCTTTACATTGGTATTGGTTTCGAGTCGAAAAGCGTTTGAAATTGTCTCAACCGTTGTTTGTGGCGCTGCCGATTTACCTAAAATTTTTGCTAAAAAAATGCGCACATCTGCGGAAGGCTCAATGAGTAAATTTTTAGAAACGATATTTGTTGTAGCAGTATCGAAACTTATTTTCTCGCGACTCAAACCAAATGCTGCAGCTAAACGAATTTGCTGCGTGTATTGATTAGGTGTTGTGAACGCGAGTAATTTTTTATTAGACAGAGTGGTGAATGAATCGCGCAAAGAAAAACGCATAATAGCGCGCGCTTGTTCCGTTATTAAAACGGTATCGGTTGGTCTGAAAGTAGAAATTTGACACAAATAATTTAAAGATTTGCGTGAACCACATTTACCAATCGCTTCTAAAATAGATGCATTACGTGCAAAACCTTCAGGCGTGGTATCGTGCGCACTGTAACTTTCGAGTAAAATTTTTTCTGCACGCACGTCCCCTATTTGACCTAAAACAAAAGCAGCTTGGCAACGTACGGAATTATATCTATCGTTCAGTAGTGTTGAAACGGAATCGAGTGTTGATTTTTCGCGCAAAGATGCGAGGGCTTGCAAAGCGCACAATCGGTATTGTGGATTTTGGTCGTGCAAAAGCGCAACAATACTATCGGTTGATTGACGCTCGAGCAGATTGAAAATATTTTGAATATTCTTATCGTTAAAATCGAGTTTAGAACTCGCGAAACTTTTTTCGTTAAATTCAGGTGGCACGCAGCCTGAAAAATTTAAAAGTAAACCACTGAAAAAAATTAATAGACAGACGTTTTTCATGCGCTTTAAAAAAATTCAATAGTTACAGCTGCGAAATGTGAAATTAAACTTTCAATAATTTTTGAAAGTTAGTAAATATAGCTTATCTTTGTGTCACCATAACAAAATAGTTATGACTAATAATTTCGTAAAATTAAGATTCTTATGAAGAATTTGTCTTTAATTTTTTTGGAAACCGTTTTTTTTATCAGAAATATTTTTAAAAAACGTTCGAGTAATACTTTTTGGGATATTCGTTAAAGCTTTTCTTTAGGAAATTGAAATTTCTTCAATCAAATCTTCTCCCAAAAAACTATTCAAAGCAGTTTTAATGTTGGACTTTTGGTAAATAAGTTCATTGCGCAAAATAGAAGACTTTACAAAAACTACCAATCGCTTTTTATCTATCCAAATTTTTTGAGTCTGTTCAGACGCACTTTCACCCACTACTTTTTGCCAAACCTCTCTAATGCGCATCTCGTTCAGAGTCGTTTTATAGCCTTGTACATTCACCCATTGATTTAAAATATCGCCGATAAGTTCCTCGTTCGTTTGTCGCATAATCCTCAAATCATTTTGGTAAAGTTAATTAAAATTTTCAATTAATTTTTCTAAAATTGCTGTGTAAACTTTAACACCTTCATTTAATTCATTCAGAAAAATAAATTCATCCGCAGTGTGCGAGCGTGCCGAATCGCCTGGTCCAATTTTTATGGTTGGAAAATTCATTAATGCTTGATCTGATAATGTTGGTGAGCCATATTTTCTTATTTTTAAATCATCAATAGTTTGAACGAGCGGATGTTTTGAATCTATATGCGACGATTGTAAACGCACCGAACGCGGTTTTAATTCAGTTTTTAAGTTCGATTTTAAAATATCGAGTACTTCTTGCAAAGTATAAAGCTCATTCACGCGCACGTCAATCACGTAATGGCAAATATCGGGAATGACATTGTGCTGTGTGCCAGCATTAATTTGTGTAACAGTCGCTTTCACTGCGCCTAAAAAATCTGAAACTTTTGGGAACAAATCCGATGTAATTTTTTTAAAATCATCAAATGCAATTTGAATAGCATTGACTCCTTCGTTGCGCGCAGCATGACCTGCAACACCATGTGCGGTTGCATCAATCACCATAAGACCTTTTTCGGCGACGGCACATTCTAAAAGTGTGGGTTCACCGACAATACCGCAATGAATTTTTGGTAAATGTTTCAACGCTAACTCAACGCCGTTCGCACCAGAAATTTCTTCTTCTGCAGAAGCTAAAAAAATTAAATTATAGGGTAAATCTTCTCGATGATAAAAATTCAAAAAAGTTTCAATCAAACAAACTAATGCGCAGCCTGCATCATTGCTGCCAAGACCAAAAAGTTTTCCTTCTAAAATACTTGCTTCAACCGGATTGCGCGTATAACTCGCATTCGGTTTTACGGTGTCATGGTGCGAATTGAGTAAAATAGTTGGTTTATTTTCATCAAAATATTTATTTTTTAACCAAACATTATTCACCACGCGCTCAGGTATCGCGTCGGATTTCTCTTTCAAATAATTAAAAATAATTTCCGCTGTCTCAGCTTCCTCTTTTGAAAGTGACGGTGTTTCAATAAGCGTGTGCAATAACTGAATGTGGGATGCAATTTGTGTCATTTTATTTCAAATTGTTTGCTCTCTCTGCCATTTCGAGAAATCACAGAGAGAGCAAAGGTAGGAATCCTGTGAATCTTTTCATATTGATAATCATTGTTAAAAATATAAAATCGAGTCAAAACTTAGATATACACGAAAGTTTTGTCTATTCTTTTTTAATATGATTTTTTAAATTTTGTTTACAAATTTCACTATACTCTGGATCATTCATTACGTCGTACCAAACAGAGTATTCGAGTTCTTTGACAAATTGGGTTTTAGCGATTTTATAAGAAGAAATTTGATTTTTCTTCTTGTACACTAATATTAAAATTGCTACAATAAATTGTACAGTGTAGCATTATCTTTATCGTATTTGTGTCATGTCCTACAAGATGTTTAAGTTTTAATTCTTGTTCAAGAAATCTAAAAAAAACTTCTATATCCCAACGGTATTTGTAGATTTAAGCAATTTGATGTGCTGATAAATCTAAGATATTTGTTACCAAATAGATTATTTTCCCGTCTTCGCTGCGTTTTACCCCTACAAGCATGAATTCTTCTTCAATTACTTTATTTGACTGACCATATAAATAGACAATGCTATCTTGTATAAATTCGAGGAGTTGATTTTGCTTTTCGGTATCTAAGTATTTACTTGACGTATGTACTCGAATGAATTTATAGTGGCATTTATCATTTAAATGTGTTACAAAATGGGTATTCGCATTGAATTTGATAAAGGTTGCTCTACTTTTTAAGCTCAGTTAAAGACGATCACATCTTTTTTGCTGTGCGACGCGCTTTCGATAAGTTCTCTAAGTGCTGTTTCTTCACTTAAATACGCTTAATCTTTATTGAGAGCGAAAGATACTTTAAAATCATTTGTCAGTTCGGTAGTTACTTTAATTTAATTTTTTACCGTTTTATGATTTTTCGTATTACTGGCTTCCATCCCTTTGAGTAAATGACTCAAAACACTAATTATAGTGGAATCGAATCTTTTAATGTTATAGCACTTGAGTACTTCTTTTTCAGCATAGTGATTCGATAATTCTTGGTGAGCTTTTTAATAAAGTTGTTCAAATACGCGCACATCCATCGTTTTAAGTCTACTGTTTATAATACTATGTGCAATAAAGCCAAAGGCTGTTTTCTCAAGGGCTTTGAAATAGGGCTGCAATAAGCCAATTCCATAATCCGAAGGCTCAAACGATTTGATTCTATGAGACAATAGAATAAAAGTTTAAACATGACAGTCGTAGTAAGTTTTAAAACATTTTTATCAGCTTCAAGTGGCCAGCTAATTTAGTAACAGAATCAAAGCCAATTGAGGCAAGTAATTCATTTAAATTCACTGGCTTAGGTCGTATAATTTTAGTTCTCGGCATAAATGTAATATTTAAACCAAAAATCGCTAAACCAAAATTGTCAAAGAACTTTATTTATAAATTTATCAAATTCGTATGCGAAAATTTAAATCAAAACTTTCGTAAACACGTAACTAACAACTCTCAACTACCTACCCACAACTTTTAATTTATACTCAGCATCAATTTTTCCACGACGGATACTTTCAAGTTTGTTTCTTATAAGATTGCGTTTTATAGGCGTTAGGTGTTCTGTGAAAAGAATACCCTCAATGTGGTCGTACTCGTGTTGAATAATGCGCGCATTCAAACCATCAAAAGTTTGGCTATGTTTTTCAAAATTTTCGTCGAGCCATTCGAGATGTAAAATACTGGCGCGCGTCACTTCGCCGCGAATACCTGGAATACTTAAACATCCTTCTTCTTGCGCGTTTTTATCGCCTTTGTCGGGTTCAATGCGTTTAGCATTAATGAAAACGCGTTTAAAACCTACAAATCCCACTCGCTCTTCGTTTTCACTTTGCGTAGAATCAATTACAAAAAGACGAATAGCCAAACCAATTTGTGGCGCAGCAATGCCTACACCCGATGCGTAATACATCGTCTCCCACATATTTGCGATAAGTTGTTTTAAGTTTGGATAATCGGGTTTTATTTCAACGGACTTTTGCTTTAAAACAGGTTGACCGTAGGCGTAAATTGGTAAAATCATAAATACTCTTGGGGCGTAAATTTTTGAACACGCCTATTTTAGTGCAAATGTACACAATTAATAAAAAAAATAATGAGAGAATTTCTACGTTTTTAAGAAGAAAATAAATTTTGTGCTGATTTATTTAAGCAAATTGCCTTACATTTGATAAGATAATGTTGATTAAAAAAGAAAATAACACCTTATTTAGATGCACGAAGATTTAGAAAAAGAAATAACAGGCGCGCTAAACGTCAAACAATTGGTGAGTGAAGAAACAGTTGAATCGGTTGTAGATCTATTAACCACTACCGATTTAGAAGAAGAACTCACGCGCATGAATATGTTGCAACCTGAAATTTTAGCATACTTCACAAGCGAAGATTTTGAACTGCTAACCGATGACGAGCGCGACGTAATGTTATACTCGGCGCTCGTGATTTATAAGTCGGTTAAGAAAATAAAAAATAAATTTCCAAAAATTACGCCACAAGCTATTGAAAACGCGGAAGAAAAAAATTGGCTTTTGTTAGAAGGTGTAACTGAAAAAAAATTCAGAGAGCGCATCAGTATATTTTTTGAAACGTCGCCCGAAGAAGATTTGATTGCTTTTATAGAAGATATGCTCACCGATGACGATGAAAATCCGATTACTGTCGAAGGTCGTGAACCGATTTTCATTGCGCTTAAAACAATAGTTGATGTTTTAATTTCGGCGTAAGTATTAATTTTTTAAACATAAAAGCCGATGCACTTATATTTTGTGCATCGGCTCTTTTTATTATCGTAAGAAAGTAGAAACTTTTAAAGCTATCCTAAGTCTCCGAAAGTACGCAAAGTTTGGGCTAAATTACTCTCCTACTTATTTCAAAACGGTATAAGTTATCGATAGCTTCGGTTTTCTTTTCGGATCGCGTGTGCCATAAAAAATAGAGCGCGCTGCGACGACTTGTTTTTGGTTCGGTGTGATATAAATTGTCGGACCGTCAACACCATCTAAAATGCGTTGCAATTCGTGCGTCAGGTTTATTTTTTGTTTGAAAACATTTGTCACAGAGTCGCTCGTTAAATAACCACCCGAATAGTAATAAGGCAAAGTACTTGGCGAAAGTCCTAAGTTATCTGAATAGTCTGCAATTAAACTGGCATTAGGTTTTCTACCAATAATTTGTTGAATTGGAGACCATAAGTAGGCTTGTGCATCGGTAGTTTTCAGCGTGAATTCCAGTTCTGCTTTATTGATAGCAATTTTTTGATCACCTTTCCAAGCTTTTAAGTTCGGGATTTCAAATTTTATATTCGGTCCAGCCATACCTTGCAGCAATAAATAATCGCCTGATGTAGTCGTTGAGTTCAAGTATTTTCCTGCGAAAGATTTTTTAATACCAGAAGTAAAATACATGGAACGCGGACTGATTGAACCCGTTTGCAATTGAAAAGCATGATGGGTAGTATCCCTCGGTAAATGGTAAAAAGCATAAATCCCTGCGCCTGCGTTGGTTGCTGTACTCGATGAATTAGACAAATTCAGCGAAAGCATACATTTAGAGGTACGCTTAGCGCAAATCGTAAAACCATTGACAGCACTATCAAATATGGTATCTAAATTAACATTTGTACCTAAAATAGAAGTATCTAGCGAAGAAAGAAGATGTAAGAGTGATGGATTGAGTTGATCTAAACGTATGCGCAATTGCGGCGGAAAATACGTAGTATCGAATTTGGTGATCGCAGCCGTATCGGGCGTATATTTTACAGTCGTAGTATTCGGCGAAGGAATAAAACTTATACTTCCGATAGGCGTACTTTCTTGGGCAAATTTTTTAGTTGAATAAATAACATTCGTTTGCGCCATATCTTCGGTGAGTCTGTAAACTTCTAATTTTTGTAAATCAGTCGTATCACCATAATTATTGGCAACCGAATAACCTAAAACCATGACAACAGAATCGAAAATAGCACTGCCTAAATTGGAAGGAATACTTAAACTTAAAGGTTTAAAAAAAATCTGCGACTCTTGAATGCCAAACAACGAATCATTTATTCTACCTACCAATAAACTATCAAACGGGGTTGAACCGTAATTGTACACTAAAACACTGTCTGTAGATTCATTTATTGCCGATAAGGAAAGCGTATCGGTAAAAAGTGCGTTAATTTGATCGGTAGCAAAAATGTTTAAACCTAATTCGGAAGATTTATTACAACTCGCAAAGGCTATAAGAAAAAAACTTATAATGCCTGCAACAACAATATTTTTCATGTAAGAGAGTGAATTTCAATGTAAACGAATGAGCACGTGGTTTTCGTTGCTTGATGAGAGATTTTTTATTCGCTTATATTTTCAGCCATTAATAATTCATAGAAATTAAGATAATCTTTGCCAAAATTTTCAGTAACCGGTGCGTCCAATTTTTTCTTACCAAAAGTTTCAACATATTGGTAATATTGCTCTGGCAAATCGCCTTCAACAAAAATTATTCCATCCGAATTTTTAATTGCCGCGCGGTGTAAGTCTGCACCACTATCCGTTTTGGCATCTAACATAATTATTGGGTCAATATTATTTATAAGTGCTTTGGTGCGCAGTGCTTCAAACGTTATATTTGTCGGCTGATCTTTTACTAAAGAGTAAATGATTTTAGAATTTTGGAAAACGGGATCTTGTTTGTAAGCAGTGCGGATGTACAACGGAATAAGTGCTGTAAACCATCCATGACAATGAATTATTTCGGGTGCCCAACCGAATTTTCGCACCGTTTCGATAGCTCCTTTAGAGAAAAAAACAGAGCGTTCTAAATTATCCGCAAACTCTATGCCTTCTTCGTTCTCAAATAAAAACTTGCGTTTAAAAAAATCGTCGTTATCTAAAAAATAAACTTGAATGCGACTGCCTGGCAACGAAGCGACTTTAATAATCAGTGGATAATCGTCGTCGTTAACAATTATATTCATGCCCGAAAGTCTTACAACTTCGTGCAATCTGTGGCGACGTTCATTCACTGAACCAAAACGCGGCATCAATATCCGAATTTCACAATCGTTTGTATTTAAATAAAGTGGTAATTTATTTGCCAATTGAGCAAGTAACGATCCTTCTGTGTAAGGCTCCATTTCTTGCGCTATGATAAGAACTTTTTTCTTACTCATGCTTTGATTTATAGGAACGAAGCGCAAAACTTATAATTTCTAAATAAAATTACAATCACTACTTCGTTAATTTTGAACTCTAAGAAAGTTTAGCAAAATTTTGCAGCGCAAAGTTACATTTTTTTTAGCACAAAAATTATCCACTTTCTATAGTTTTATATGTCTAAGCATATTTTAAGAGAAATTTAAGAGAAATTTTTGTGGAATTGCAACTAATTATTCCACAAAATCATAAATTTGGTTTATTTAACGCCGTATATTTACAAGTGACCTTTCACTCCTACTGATTAATTCTATCTATCTCGCGTTCTATGCTGATACTTCAAAAAGTAATTGATATAAAAAAACATATAGCGCACCTGAAAAAGCAACGCAAACAAATTGGTTTTGTACCGACTATGGGCGCTTTGCACGCGGGTCATTTAGCGTTGGTAAAACAATGCGCCACAGAAAACGATGTCGTTGTGGTGAGTATTTTCGTGAATCCAACGCAATTTAATAATGCTTCCGATTTAGAAAAATATCCGCGCACGCCGCAGCGCGATATT
>ENA-OBIO01000667-OBIO01000667.1-metagenomes-genome-assembly--contig:-NODE-667-length-16596-cov-38.5018_pt1 | contig 16596 bp, 11 predicted proteins | sample MGYA00153383_OBIO01 | MGnify analysis MGYA00153383 | reverse complement strand
TGCTTTCATTGGTGTATTTTTTAATCTATTCTTATTGTACCTCATAACACCCGGAAGTGCTGTAATGACAGCGACAGCGTAGGGCTGGTACTGATAAAGCCCTCAAAATCAACAAAGTCTAGGCGATCAATGCCACCTGTATCCTGAATTTGCAGTTGATTCTGCGAAAATTGCCCTATTTGATAGCTATCGCTACCTGCACCGCCTCGCAGCACATTCCCACTGCTAAATCCCCTGAGGGTATCATCGCCAGCACCCCCTTCTAAGGTGCTATTACCACTACCGAAAAGCTTGTCATTACCCGCACCGCCATCCAAATTTGAGCCGTTTTGCAGCGTGTCATCTCCATCGCCACCAGTCACAATACTTTTGCCGAAACCTCCATCCAGAAAGTCATTGCCGATACCCCCATCCAGGGTGTTATCGCCGCCGCCGCCAAGCAGGGAGTCATTGCCCCCACCCCCACTGAGGTTGTCGTTTCCTGCACCACCTAGCAAGGTGTCGTTGCCATCCAAGCCAGCAATGGTGTCGTTGCCTTCAAGCCCTGAGATGTTGTCATCGGCTGATGTGCCGATGAGATTGTCGTTTGTGAATGTACCAGTCAATACTGCCAATGTCTTTTTCCTGCTTAGTGTAAACAGGCGAGGGCTAATTTTACTTAGCTTCTACGCCCTATTTATCTATCAGGTGTTTTCCCCCAAAATTATGCAAATTCTCCAAAAAACTTTTTTTAGATAAATTTTGTTTTATTTGCGCTCGAAAATGCTATATTTACAAGTTGCTTTTTTGAAAAAATGACAAAATCTTTGTATGCGTTATGGCTAGGGTCAGATTCGCCCTAGTGTTCACAAAGCGGCAAGAGGAGACGGCAGTGCCGTTTCCCTACCCGGAAGGATATCTGTAGGGACACTCCAAAAGCTGTCTCCTGACGCAGGAGGACACGGCAGTGCCCTTGGACTACCCGGAGATATTCGATCGCCCTTGGCCTCTTTTCTTCCCCCGCACCAGCTTAAAAATCCAGATTTGCAAACCATCCATATAGGTGAAAATCACCGGAATCACCACCAGAGTCAACATCGTAGAAGTCATCAAACCGCCGATTACCGCCATCGCCATCGGGCTCCGAACCCCAGAACCGGCACCAATTCCCAGGGCGATCGGCATCATTCCAGCGATCATCGCGATCGTCGTCATCAAAATCGGCCGCAACCGCGCCACCCCCGATTCCAGCGTCGCCTCATACATCGGCTTGCCTTCCTTCTGATGCAGAATCGCGTAATCCACCAACAAGATCGAATTTTTCGTCACAATTCCCATCAGCAACACGATCCCAATCAAAGCGTACAGCCCCAAAGACTTCTGCCCTACCAGCAATCCCAGCAGCGCGCCCCCTACCGACAAAGGCAGTGCAGCCATAATTGTTACCGGGTGCAGGAAATTCGCAAACAGCAGCACCAAAACAGCGTAAATAAACAACACCGCCGTGCCCAAAGCCCCCGCAAAACCGCTGAATATATCCTGCATTACTTTCGCATCTCCAGACGCTTCCTGCTCAACGCCAGGGGGCAGAGGATTCATCGCAGGCAGTTGTTTCACCGCAGCGGAAGCTTCTCCCAAAGTCGTACCCTGCAACAAATTGCCCTCTACAGCTACTTGGCGAGATCGATCGTAGCGATCGATCTGAGAAGGCCCACTACCCAAAGCAATATCCGCTACCGCCCTCAATGGCACCAAAGTATTATTTTTACCCGGTACTTGTAGATTTTTAATTGTTTCGATATCGCTGCGAAACTGCGAGGCTAACATCACATGAATTGGAATTTGTCTATCTGGCAAATCGAATTTAGCAAGATTTGAGTCAATATCTCCAATGGTTGCTAAAGATGCAGTGCGAGCAATTTGTTGCACAGATACACCCTGATCCGCCGCCCGATTTGGATCTGGTTTAACTAGAATTTCTGGCTTCACCAAACTCGCACTAGATTGTACTTCAATCAATCCTGGAACCTGACTCATTTGTTGCGTCAGCGCCAGGGCTGTTTTCGTCAAAGCCTCGGGATTTTCGCTTTTTAGGACGATCGACATTTGCTTTCTACCGCCCACACGCCCTTGGGAAAAACTGAGCCGCACACCGGGGACATCACTGAGTTTGGGGCGCATTTCCTCTTCAAACCGCTGTTGCCCAATCCGTTTGTTTGCGGGTTTCAGCTTCACATAAAGCGTCCCTGTATTCACGCCACTAGCACGGGCACCACCGCCACCTCCACCCCCGGAGACTGTCGGAGAACCTTCAGTCTCTAAAACGCTATCTACGGCCCGATTGGCGAGCAATATTGTAGTTGCTTGCTGTACGGCTGCATCTGTTTGCTGCAAAGTAGAACCGGGAGGAAGTTCGATCGAGACTGTCGAAAGTCCTGTATCATCGCGATCGATAAACCCAGTCGGAATGAAAGGTATTAACTGAAAACTACCGAATAATAAAGCCACAGCCATAATTAGGACGATCGCCCGATGTTTCAAAGCCCAAATTAACAGCCGTCGATACTGATAGGATAATTGGTCTTTTTTTAACTCTTTCTGTTGGTGTCCTTTCTCTTTAAACAAATAAGCCGCCATCATCGGAGTGACGGTGCGCGCTACCAACAATGAAAATAAAACCGATGCTGATACAGTCACTCCAAAAGGTCTAAAAAACTGACCCGGAATTCCCGGCATAAAAGCCACCGGCGCAAACACCGCAACAATCGTCATCGTCGTAGCGACAACCGCCAAACCAATTTCAGCAGAAGCATCCAAAGAAGCTTGATAGGGAGTTTTTCCCATCCCAACATGGCGTTCAATATTTTCAATTTCGACGATCGCATCATCTACTAATACTCCCACGACTAGCGCCAATGCCAACAAAGTCATGCTGTTGAGGGTATAGCCCAAAACTCGAAGCACCGCAAAAGTCGGAATTGCCGACAGCGGTAAAGCCACAGCAGCAATCAGAGTTGCCCGCCAATCCCGCAAAAAGATTAAAATAGTGATGATCGCTAAACCCGCCCCTAAAAACAAAGCATCAATAGAAGCTTCATAGGAATCTCGGATGTGGTCTGCTAGAGTATAAATAAGTTCCAACTTAATATCAGTTGGCAAAGTTTTTTCCAATTTTTTTACAGATTCTCGCACCGCTTCTTCGACTGTCACCAGAGTGCTGCCGGTACTACGGAGAATTGAAAAAGCCACTACAGGTTTGCCATTTAGTCGCGCCGCCTGACGCGCTTCTGCATAGCCTTCATCAACTTTCCCCAAACTGGTGAGAGGTACAAATCCACCTTTTGGTAAGGTGATTTGATAGGCTTTCAACTGTTCGATAGTTTTCGCACTACCGATGGTACGAACTGTTTGCTCGGAATTGCCAATTTCGGTGCGCCCGCCTGGTAGATTGATATTAAAATTGCGAATTTGGTCGTTAACTTGGGTAGCTGTAATCCCGAGACTTTGCAATTGTTCGGGGTTTAAATCAACTCGAATATCCTTGTCTCTACCTCCGATACGCTGCACTTGAGCTACACCTTTGACCGAGAGGAGGACGCGGCTGATGTTTTGGTCGATTAATTCGCTTAACTGTTCTACGGTTTGGCGATCGGAAACCACAGCATAGGACATAATCGAACTGCCGGCAAACTCAACCCGCTTGACAACGGGGTCATTAATGTCTTGGGGCAGACTTTGGCGAATTTGGGCGATCGCATTGCGGACATCATTCGTAGCGCGATCGCTATTTGTACCCAATAAAAAGTTAACAGTCGTATTAGAAGAACCATCATTAACTGTCGAAATAATGTGGTCAATATTGCCTAAACCAGCAACAGCATCTTCAATTTTTTTTGTAACTTGAGATTCAAGTTCTGCCGGATCTGCTCCCGGTTGGCTGACAGAAATCGAAACAGAAGGGATATCGATATTCGGCGAATCATCGATGCCCAAAACTGGAAAAGATACTAAACCTACTATTGTTAGGATTAAAAATAAGACAATAGTAGGAACAGGTTGTTTAATCGACCAAGCCGAAATGTTAAAAGACATAATTTGTTATGGGTTATGGGTTATTGGTTGGTTCGGTAAAAAATGGAGGCATAACCTAGCAACAAGTAATCAAAAACATATCTGCGTTCATCAGCGTTTATCTGCTGTCATCTGCGGTAAAAAAAGCCAAACATCTAAAAATTTGTTATTGGTAATTGGTCACCAATAACAAATAACCCATAACAACTGACTATTTAACAACCTTAACCCGATCGCCATCCTTGAGATAACCAGCCCCAGCAACAACCACTTGATCGCCCGTTTTCAAGCCATCTTTAATCTGAACCTTAGCATCCGTCAAATCACCAACCGCACCCCCAGAAATTTCCCCAACTTTCACCGGCTGAGCCAGCACCTTATCCTCGCCGACAAGTTTGTAAACAATAGAACCGCCGTCAGATTGCGGTAAAATAGCCTTAGCAGGCACTTTCAAACCTTGAGTCGTTGCCGTCGCAATCGCAGCCCGCAAAAACATTCCCGATCGCAAAAACTCACTTTTCGGCAAATCAATCTTCACCGTAGCTTGCCGATTTTGCGGGTCAACTAACGGCGAAATTTCTCGCACAGTTCCTGCTAATTTAATCCGCTTATCAGAATCAGAAGTAATCTGTACCGCTGTTCCCGGCCGCACTTGCGAAACCTGAGTTTCCGGCACTTTCAATTGCAGTTCCAGCTTATTTCCCCGAATAATCGCAAACAGTTTTTGACTCCCCGCAGAAACATCCCCAACTCGACCAATTCTTTCAGATACAATGCCGCTGTCCGGTGCTCGGACAATTGTTTGTTCCAACTGAGTTTGTAACTGTTTGACTCGCGCATCATTGCTGCGGACACCTGCTGCATTATTCCCCACATTCGCCCTAGCGCTGCTAATCGCAGAGCCGGCCGTATTCACTTTAGCTTGAGCGCTGCTGAGAGCCGCTCTCGCCGTACTGATATTGGCAACCGCAGTAGCTACTTTAGCTTGAGCCGATCGCACTTCTTCCGCCGCTTTATTCTGTTCTTCCAAAGCTTTATTCAAATCAGCCTTAGTTTTGTTCACATCTTGAACAGCAGTCAAACGTTCCGTCTTCCGTTTTTCCAAATCTTGCTGGCTAATTACTCCCTGGGAAGCCAAATTTTGGGTGCGATTTACTTCTCTTTGAGCTTGAGCTAATTTAGCCTCCGCAGAAGCAATCCCCGCCTTAGCTTGCTCAACACCAGCCTTAGCTTGCTCAACCCCAGCTTGAGCTTGGCCGACGCCTGTTTTGGATTGCGCTGCGTCAGCAATGGCTTTTTCAACGCCGGCTTGGGCTTGAGCAACGCCGGCTTGGGCTTCTTGTTGCGCTGACTGAGCTTGTTGCACCTGGGCTTCGGCTTGTTGTACCGTAGAATCGGCAGATTGTACTTTAGCAACAGCTTCCGCAATTTGCGATCGCAACACCGAATCATCCAAAACCGCCATCACCTGACCTTGTTCTACCGCATCCCCTTCCTTCACCAAAACCTGCTTGATTTGCAAACCGTTCGATTGTGGTAGCACCGGCAACAAATCGTAGGCGGCAACAGTGCCCGTCGCTTCCAGAGTTTGAGCTACCTCGGCAGATTCGACAGGCGCCACTGTCACAGTTTGAGAAATCGGTGCCACCGTTGCCAGTTTTGCTGTTGCGGCAGGATGTGCACTTTTGCCCGAAACCAAGTGTACCGCCACCAGCGTTGCAGCTACCCCAATTCCGACTCCCGCCAACATCGTCGGCCACCTCAGTCCTTTACGGTTGGGAACTTCCGTTGCTTCCTCTTCCCAAACTGCTGATTCTTCCTCATCGATTTTTGGAACTAAAGGAGAAATTTCTCGTTCATCTTCCTCAGAGGCTAATTCTCGGCGAAACTCCTCTTTGACACTACTTTCAGACAGGTTCGCTTCTGAATTGCTGTCGCGCCCGTTCTGTATGTGATTAAGGGGTTGCGTTTCTTCCGCTTCTGAGATAACTTGATTTGTCACAGTAGATCCTCCCGCCGGTATCAGCCTTTGGTTTTTGATATTGTAAAGAAAGATTGCGGTCTTAATGTCTATATCATTTTAGCGGAGACCGTCAGCATTAGCGCGTCCTCCTTTTGGATGACTGTCGCGGAAGTTCGATCGGCATTTGCGAGGGTTCTCGGTTTGTGCGATCGGCATTTAATTTTATCTAGCTCCTGGGCAAGCAGGCGATCGCTAATCTATGCTCTAATGTGTGTCATAGAACACGAAAAATCTGCCAAGAAAATTGTACCAGTTTAAACCCAAATTATCAAAATTCAGGTTTTAAACCCCCGCTTTCAGAGCGGAATGTTTTTAGGGTGGGGTATAAATCCCCATCCTCAAAACCTCGCTGTCAACTGTCAACTGTCAACTGTTTAAAATGAATAGTCTCTTTTCTCCCATTCAACAGTTTCTAATTACTTGGCTGCTAGTGCTAGTGACGGGATGGTTTACCCTGACTGCTGTCAGTTATGTTGGGGAATTGGTCAGCATTTTAGTAACAGCGGGACTGATTGCATTTTTATTGAATTATGCAGTAATCAGACTGCAAGTATTTTTGCCACGGGGAGTAGCAGCGGCGCTAGTTTATTTGACTGCGGGTTTGCTATTAGTAGTAATCGGTCTAACTATTGTACCCCCAGTATTCAGCCAAGCCAGACAGTTGGGGGTGAGATTCCCGGAATTGCTGGAGTCGGGGCGACAGCAGCTATCTGAATTCCAGATTTGGAGTGCCGATCGCAATTTACCATTTAACGTAGAAATTTTGGAGCAGCAACTATCTGCTAAAGTGCAAGAACAAGTGCAGGCGATCGCGGGTACGGGTTTAGGATTAGTTGTCGGTACTGTTAACTGGTTTTTAGATTTAATTTTAATTCTAGTGATTTCATTTTATATGCTCCTAGACGGACAAAGAGTATGGGGTGGTTTGACAAGTGTATTTTCCCCAGACATTCGCTATGTTTTAACCGACACTTTGCAGCGAAATCTCCAGCGATTTGTATCGGGACAGTTGCTGCTGGGGGTATTTATGGCCACAGCACTGACTCTAGCTTTTTGGTGGCTGCGAGTGCCATTTTTTCTGTTATTTGCGGTATTTATCGGGTTGACAGAAATAGTTCCGTTTATCGGTGCAACTTTGGGAATCGGGGCGGTTAGTATAATTGTAGCCTTTATTGACTGGTGGCTGGCGTTGCAAGTGTTGGCAGTGGCGATCGGGCTTCAGCAAATCAAGGATAATTTAGTAGCACCCCGAATCATGGGCAATCTCACCGGATTAAGCCCGGTAATTATTTTTACAGCTTTGTTGTTAGGAGGTAAAGTGGGAGGATTATTGGGAGTTATCCTCGCAATTCCATTAACTGGGGTTGCAAAAAGTATAGTAGAAATTGTACTCAATCCCAAATTGCCACCGCAAACAGGTTCATTTTTTTATAATCCCTTTAGCGGCGACGAATTGGGAAAGAAAGCCGAAAATGAAAGTAGAATAATTTTGGTTGCCGATGAACAAAAATAGTAGGGTTTGCACTGCGCACCTTATTTGCGTAATATCAATTTAATGGGTCGTTGCACATATCTAGATCCCCCTCGCATCCCCCTTAAGAAGGGGGACTTTGATCGGAATCTTGTCCCCCCCTTACTAAGCTATGCCTTATAAGGATCTTTCTTGACAATCCTGAAAGCTTTGTAAATCAAGGCTTTTGGGAGCAATCACGACACAAGCCTTGACAATTTAACAACCTTGTTTATTGAAAATAGCTGGCATTTATTGAGAATTGGCGATCGAGGAATAAGGGTTTGATAGCCTCGATCGCGATCGCTCTCAAATGTTAAGAAAGATGTTTATAACGCATAGCTTACTAAGGGGGGCTAGGGGGGATCGGATTCTATGCAACCTCATAAAAAATTGGTATAAGTCCTGTAGTTAGTCAACCGTCAACAGTCAACAATTCCCAATTTTAAAACTTATGAAATGGTGGCAAAATCTTAAAAATAATCCTCTAGCTCGGTTGGGAGCTGTGTTGCTGTTAATTTTTTATACAGTCGCAATTTTTGCGGAATTTGTAGCACCTTACGACCCCTATGATTCTCAGTTAAACAGTTCATTACTACCGCCAACTCAAATTTATTTAAGCACCCGAGATGGACAATTTATTGGGCCCCACGTCTATCCGACTACTCAGGGGCCGGTGGATACGAATACGGGTGCTCGTGAGATAATTGTAGACTGGCAAAAACCCTCTATTCTCGGTTTGTTTGTCAAAGGTTCTCCCTATAAGTTTTTAGGGATTTTACCTTTGGATAGGCACTTGGTTGGCACGACAGGAGAAGGCAAAATTAACATTTTAGGCACGGACGAACAAGCTCGCGATCAATTCAGTCGCTTGGTACACGGCAGCCGAATTAGCCTCAGCATCGGTTTAGTTGGCATAGCCATTTCTTTTCCATTGGGATTGTTAATCGGAGGAATATCGGGTTATTTTGGTGGTTGGATTGACAGTATTTTAATGCGGTTCGCTGAAGTATTGATGACGATTCCCGGTCTTTATTTATTAGTAGCGTTAGCCGCAGTGCTGCCCCCTGGATTGACAAGTGCTCAGCGATTTATATTGATTGTGCTGATTACTTCATTCATCGGTTGGGCAGGTTTGGCACGGGTGATTCGCGGTCAGGTACTGTCAATTAAACAGCGAGAGTTCGTGCAAGCGGCGCGGGCAATGGGTGCTAATCCAATTTATATTATTGTTCGCCACGTTTTGCCGCAAACTGCAACTTACATAATTATTTCTGCTACTTTATCAGTTCCGGGTTTTATTGTGGCGGAGTCGGTTTTGAGTTTAATTGGATTGGGAATTCAACAGCCCGATCCTTCTTGGGGAAATTTGCTATCACTGTCTACTAATGCTTCAATTTTAGTGTTGCAGCCTTGGTTGGTTTGGCCTCCGGCGATACTGATTATTTTGACTGTTTTGGCGTTTAATTTGTTGGGGGATGGGTTGCGAGATGCTCTCGATCCGAGAAGCATTCAAAGGTAATTGGGCATTGGGAATTGGGAATCCTCGTTCCCAGGCTCTGCCCGGGGACGCAGATCAGGAGGCTCTGCCTCCCGCTTTCCTCCGCCACACGACGAGGCAGAATGGGGATTTCTGGTTCCCAGGCTCTGCCTGGGGACGCAGATCAGGAGGCTCTGCCTCCCGCTTTCCTCCGCCACACGACGAGGCAGAATGGGGATTTCTGGTTCCCAGGCTCTGCCTGGGGACGCAGATCAGGAGGCTCTGCCTCCCGCTTTCCTCCGCCACACGACGAGGCAGAGCCTCTAGATATTGGTTCCCAGGCAGAGCCTAGGAACCAGTTAAATTAGTTAAGGATTAACTGGTAAGCTGATGGTAAAAGTAGAACCGACACCCTCCTGACTGTTTACTGAAATATTGCCACCCATCATCAGGCAAAAACGCTGGCTGATTGCTAGTCCCAAACCGGTGCCGCCGTACTTGCGCGTGGTGGAGGCATCTGCTTGGGTAAAAGGTTGGAAAATGTGCTGCAACTGGTCTGGATTCATCCCAATTCCTGTATCTGTACAATTCACAACTAAAAATTCTTTACTAGCAATTGAGGATTGAGTATTTATAGCAGGTTCAGAACTGTTTTCTGATCTGAATTCGCTATTTTCGCCCGCGATTTTTTCTCGGCTAGCGGTGAGAGTAACTGTACCATTCTTTGTGAATTTGGCTGCATTGCTCAGCAAATTTAATAAAATCTGTCGCACTTTGGTAATGTCTCCGTGCATAGTGCCGATGTTACTGATTTGGTACAAGTTTAAAGTGTTACTATTTTTATCAATTAGCGGTGCGGCGGTGGAGGCAACTTCTTCAATCAAATCTGCAATATTGAAGGTTTCTAAGTAAAGATCCATTTTGCCGGCTTCGATTTTAGAAATGTCGAGAATATCGTTAATTAGCGATAGTAAGTGTCTACCGGAACTGCGGATTTTGTCTAAATCTGGGGTGAGTTCATCGTAGCCCAATTCTGCGGTTTCTTCTTGGAGCATTTCGCTGTAGCCGATGATGGCATTCAGGGGTGTTCGCAGTTCGTGGCTCATGTTTGCCAAAAATGCGCTTTTTGCGGTGGAAGCGGCTTCGGCGGCTTCTAGGGCGAGTTGTAAGGCGGATTCAAAGACTTTACGATCGCTAATATCCTCGACGCTGCCTTCATAGTAGAGTACCTCGCCGCTGGCGTCGCAGACTGCACGGGCGCTTTCGGAAATCCAAATTACGCTGCCGTCAACGCGGTAAACTTCTGACTCAAATCCTGAAATTTGTCCGAATTCTTGCATCACTCGCATGAACTTCTCGCGCTGCTGAGAATTGACGTAAGTTTGCTGTCTGATATTTGTGAGATTTGAGGTCAATTCTTCGGGAGTGGCGTAGCCGTAGATGCGGGCTAAGGCTGGATTTACGCTCAAGAAGCGGCCTTCGGGGGTTGTTTGAAAGATTCCTTCGACTGCGTTTTCAAAGATGCTGCGGTATTTTTGTTCTGCTTGACGCAGTGCGGTTTGTGTCCGATCGCGATCGCTAGCTTCGATCGCCAATGATACCAAATCTGCCAGAGAAGCAGCAAAATTTTGTTCTTCTACTGTCCAGTGGCGAGCACTTCCCACCTGTTCGATACAGATGACTCCCACGGTTTGTCCTCCCAGCCGCACCGGTGCATCTAAGGTTGATGTAGTGTCGGCTTGTGCAAAGTAAGATCCCACAAATTCTCTGGTTCTGACATCGGAGAGAGCGTCATCGGCTGCGATCGTCCGGTCTTCTTCCAAAGCTTTAAAATAAGCTGGATAGTCTGCTGCTGCGAGTTCGGCACCTTGGGAATGCTGGTGGTTGCTGCGCCTAAATTGGTCGAGACATTGCAGTTTCGATCGGCTTTCGTCATATAACCACGCTCCGGCTCCTTCTGCATTTAGGGTATGGGCGGCTGCTTCGGTGATTTGCCTCAAAGCTACTTGCAAATCGCCTCGATACAGCGCTTTATTTCTTGCCAATTCTACCAAAACCGTATTTTGTTTGAGCAATTGTTTTTGTCTTTGACGGCGCACGGATTCGGCTCGCTTTTGTTCGGTAATGTCGCGGGCTACCCAAATTACGGATTCTTCCGAAAGTGGCGAAATACTGGCGGCAAAACAAACTTCGCGATTGTCAATGGTTAAATCGTACTCGATGCTGACAGTTTCTTGACTATCTAAAGCTGCTCGGATATGGTTGAGAAAATAGTCGGCTGTAGCTTGGGGAAACAGCTCTCCGACTGTTTTTCCAACTAATTCTGCTGCTGGTTTGTAGAGCAGGGACATATTTGTGGGTGCTATTTTTACATAGCGACCTGTGGAGTCCACAACTATAATTAATTCCTTCATCGCTGCAAACAAAGCCCGCAATTCTGCTTCGGCGGCTTCGAGTTCGGCAGTGCGTTCTGTTACTCGCTGTTCTAGACTGGAGTTGGTTTGTTCTAGGGCGACAAAAGACGATCGCAATTGTCTGGCCATCTGGTTGAAAGACTGAGCTAGGAGACCGAGTTCGTTGACGCCTTGGACTGCGACTTCGCCACCTAATTCCGAGGAGGTGAAGTCGGAGGATTCGGACATTTTTGTTAATGCTTTGGAAGCTTCGAGCAATCGAGTAATCGGTTGCGCAACCCAGCGAGAGGTAAAAATTCCCAGGACGATCGCCAATATGAAGGCAAAAAAGCACAATAAGATAGTTGTGCGAGTATTGGTGTTAATTTGCTCCATAAAATCTGCTTCCGGGATGGCGACTACAATCAGCCAATCGAGGCCGCGGCCGTCTTGCAGGGGAGCAACCGTAATGAATTGACGTTTGCCGTCGATATCGAAGGTAAACTGTCCTTCGCTCTCAATTTGTGCAAAACTGCCAAATCGTTGTTGCAAGTATGTGGAAGCCGATCGGATTAGCAAATTTTTGCTGTTAGTGGCCAACAGCCGTTTTTGTCCGTCTTTGGCGGTGATAAAGGGCAATTCGTCTGTGGAACTACCGACTATTTCGCCGCTGCGCTCGATCGCAAAAACTTGTCCTGACGGGCTAATTTTGATGCTTTTGAGAAAATCGCTGATTTGAGAAAGAGTTACGTCAATTGCCAGTACACCCCGCAGCTTTCCTGTTTCATTGTAGATAGGCATCACCGGCGTAATCCCCAGAACTGGCGAGGCTGTGAAGACGTAGATCGGAGACCAAGTGGCTTTTCCTGACTGTTTGGCAGTTGTGTACCACGGTCTGGTACGGGGGTCATAGGCAGCGGTTTTGATTAGTTCAGTGCGATTACCCTGGCTGTCCAGGCGATAAATTTGGCGATCGGGAGCGGTTGATTCGTCTCTGATGTATACTAAATCTTCTGCTTCTCGCTTGAGCAAGAGGAATCTGCCCTGTTCGTCGCCGTAGTAGATGGTTGTAGTTCGATCGCTCAGCTTGGTCTGGTTCCACAAATAGCGCTCTAAGTTGGGGAAGTCTCCAGGATCTAAATTTCCCGAGGCGATCGCAGCAGTATTCATTTGCAGAAACAGGTGAGACACATCCCCAAAACTGCGGAAATTTTCTTTAGTCCTGGCTGCGACTTCCAAGCTCAACCTGGTAGCAAGGTCATTAACGGCTTTCTGGCCGTTGCGAAACGACAGCCATCCAGTCACGCCGACTGCTACGGAGATTTGGACCACCAGGGGTATCAACAAGACCAGGCTCAGTGACATCTTGGGCGAGCTTTTCATCAGACAACTGCTCAGATTTTTCAATAACATTAATATTCTGACACCTACCGAGTTTGCAGATCGTTTGTCGTTTAAAAGATGCCCTAGATTTGATAAGTTACAGAGTCATACAGAAATAGTGAAGTACGGTGATCGGCAGCTCAAAACTTGGCTGAGGCTTTAACCGCTACTTTAAAAAAGTCTAATATTAATGATGCCACTACTTGCGTAACTCTGCCGATGCCTCTGAAAAATTATGACCCAAAACTCACAGTAGTTTCAAGATAGTGCAACTGTAGACCCGTACTCCAGACCTCGGCATTGCTGAATAATCCTATGATTTCCAGCAGTTTCCAGACTTCTGAATCAAATTGATGCACTGAAAATCAGAGTGGGAAGAAACAAGTTGGGGATGTGGTTTTTGTTTTCATACTTCCAAGCGGCCAGCCAAAATCTGATTTTATTTTTTCTCCAGTGGGATGAGAAATGTAAATTATATGACAATCCGCTGTTAAAAAATTTGCTATTAATAGAATTAAGCAGGCAAAATCTTGATCGAACACCAAGAAGGTAATTCAAGCATCAGGGGTGCATCGAAGGTAGCAAAGTCAAGTATTTTTGGCTTTTTTGGACGCTGTGACAAATAATACTTCGGGAGGATAACATGAGCTATACATTTGAAATCCTGGGCGTATCTCCAACCATATCGTTTTTTAACCAACAGCAGCAACTGCTGCAACAACAGCAGCCATCCGGTGTAGAATACTTGGGAAACCGGAAGTGTACTCTCGATGGGTTTGTAGCATCTGTGGAGATAATTTCTCCTCACCGCGGCTGGGATGTCGATCGAGTAGTAGACACCGTGATTAGTTTCTGGTTGAATAACTCTGATAGCATCCTATATTGGAAGCACAGGTTGCAGGATGCCGGCAACGAAAACTTGTTAGTAGCCAGAGTAGGCGATATCAAGTCTTTGCAAGCTGCATTTGAATCGCTGCTGGGCGAATAGGGAAATTGGGAATTGGTAATTGGCGATCGACAATCGCTAAAACTGAGATATTGCACCATTCTCAATAATCCTTTCAGGGCGGGCTAGGAGCAACGGCCCACAAGAAAATTTACTCTTTGTGGAACAGGCAAGATGCCTGTTCTTGAGAATGGTGCAAGATGTGAGTAAAATCAACTCACCTGTCTATTTCCAATTCCCAATTCCCAATTCTTATGTCTCGCTCGAAAGCCCTCCAATCTTATATTTTTGTCCGCTTACTCCTCGCACCGCTGATGTTGTGGACAATCACCACAGCGGTGTTTTTGCTGCTGCGAGCGACTCCGGGCGACCCCATAGATGCCATTCTCGGCTCGCGAGCTCCCGCAGCCGCAAAAGCAGCAATGCGAACCCAACTCGGTCTCGATGCACCCCTGTGGGAGCAATATCTCAAATACATGAAAGACTTATTGGGATTCGACTTGGGAACCTCCATCACCACTCGCGGACAAACTGTCTGGCAAATTATCGGAGACTATTTCCCCGCCACAGTCGAATTAGCAGTTTGCAGCATGGCGATCGCCTTAATTGTCGGTATCAGTATCGGCTCCCTAGCAGCATCCCGCCCCAACACTATTTTCGATGTTGTAGGGCGTTTGTTTGGGATTATTACTTACTCACTGCCAGCTTTTTGGGCCGGCATGATTTTGCAATTGATTTTCTCGGTGCAGTTAGGCTGGTTTCCCTTGGGAACAAGATTTCCGGTGACATTCCCCGCCCCTCAAAGCTACACGGGACTGTACACTATAGATAGTCTCCTAAGTGCTAACCCTGGTCAATTTCTCACAAGTTTGCATTATTTGGCACTCCCGAGTTTGACGCTAGGTATTCTTTTGAGCGGTATTTTCGAGCGAATTGTCAGGGTGAATCTCAAGCAAACTTTGCAAGCAGATTATGTCGAAGCAGCCCGAGCTCGCGGAATTCCTGAATTGCAGATTTTATGGGCTCATGCTCTCAAAAATGCGATGATTCCGGTAATTACTGTCTTAGGATTGACTTTTGCTGCACTGTTAGGTGGTGCTATTTTAACCGAGGTTACTTTTTCTTGGCCGGGGCTGGCAAATCGTCTTTACGAAGCGATTAGCTTGCGGGATTATCCAACAGTACAAGGAATTGTAGTGTTTTTTGCTGGAATTGTTGTAATGGCCAGCATTGTAATTGATATTTTAAACGCTTACATTGACCCGAGAATTCGATATTAAATAGTCAGTAAGCTGTTGCACATTTAAATTGTATATTCAGAGCGGGCGGGACGCCCACCCCACAAGAATTTGATTATTTTTTAACATACAATTTAAATGCAGAACAGCTTAGTCATTAGTCATTAGTCATTAGTCAGTAGTCATTAGTCATTGGTAGTTGTCAACAGTCAGCAGTTAACAGTCAACAGTTAACTGCTGACTGTTACCAGTCATATCAACCAGTAAAATTAGTTGCAGGACTAATTGTTAAAAAAAATGAAAACACAGGGAACCGGGTATGCCACGGCGATCGTACTTATTCAGAAATTGCTCGAAAAGCAGTTAGGAGATGAGGTTTTGGTGCGGACACAGCTACCAATTCAGTTAGGCGATGCTGCACCCAAACCGTCGATCGCCATTGTGATGCCAGACGTGCTACGCTATGCCGATCGCCATCCCATCGCCTCAGAAATATATCTGCTGATCGAAATAGCCGACAATACGGTCAAAAATGACTGCGAGATTCAAGGACAAGTATATGCTCGATCGCACATTGACGATTTTTGGGTACTAGATATCAACGAACGCCAACTTCACGTATTTCGAGAACCCTCAGACGACGGGTATCGCAGTCAAATGATTTTGTCAGAAGATGCGACTGTGGCGCTCTCGGCTTTTTCTAGGTGTACTTTCTGCGTTTGCGAAATGTTGCAGCCAGTGGCTACTGTGTAGAAGCAGTTGTCAAAAAGATCGATCGGCTTTTAGGATGAAGACACTTTGTAATTTATGGGCAATACTGGAGCAAACACAGTTCAATATTTGAGGAAACGCTGATGAGAATATTGCGGACAATCGCCGCTTTATCGGCTGCCTTGATCCCACTGATGGCTGAAGCTGCCTTGAGCCGTCCCATGCCAGGAACATCCCAGTTTCCCAGAGCCTCAAACCCCCGAGTAAACGTGCCGGTTTGCTTCATCGAAACCCCAGGCGGCACAACTTTTGATTTAGTTAGTTTGTGCGGCACCAACGCCGCTCCCAAAAACACTGCTCCGGCCCCCGGCAATCCTCCTGCTCCTCCAAACCCCAATGCAGCAGGCAATCCCAATGCTCCTGGGAATCCCAACAGCGTCACCAGAGATGCTGCTGGCGCCCCGATAACTACTCCTGCGGGCACGGCAAATCCCAACAATCCCAATAATCTCAATCCGGGAACTTCCCCAAATACCAATCCCAATAATCCCAATAATCTGAATCCGGGAACTTCGCCAAATACCAATCCCAATAATTTCAATCCGGGAACTTCGCCAAATACCAACAATCCCAATAATTTCAATCCGGGAACTTCGCCAAATACCAATCCCAGCAACAATTTGTCTCCCAACAATGGAAGTGGCAACGGCAGGGGTACTTTTTGAATTGCGCCTGATGAGTTATACTAATACATTTACATTGAAGTGGCGATCCTCTTCGAGGGCTTCGCTAACGCACTTGAGGAGGACATACAGCACTTCCGGATGTTATGAGGTACAGTAGCAGCAATTAGTAAACCAGT
>ENA-OBIO01000666-OBIO01000666.1-metagenomes-genome-assembly--contig:-NODE-666-length-16632-cov-28.6081_pt1 | contig 16632 bp, 21 predicted proteins | sample MGYA00153383_OBIO01 | MGnify analysis MGYA00153383 | reverse complement strand
AACCAACAGGCGTTTCATATTTACGGGGTTTTCCCTTTTTAGGATCGTCGATCGGAGTTGAGAGTTTGGCTTGCCAGGTGGTGTCGTCTTCGTTCTGAAAGAGGGCAGCTTCTAGAGTCGATCGCGCTTGTTGACCAAAGCGTGACATCCGCCAATTCAGGGAAGCATGGATGGGATAGCTGACTTCACCGCCTGCGCTGACCTCGGTGTCTTGGACGATCGTAATGCTGGATCCGAATAAATTAGGGTCGATCGCGCTTTCTGAGACAAATTCAGAAAAAATGCGGTCAGGAAATAGACTAGAGGGTAAGAAACCCTTGGGAACCATTGGAATATTCATAAATCACTCAAATGCTTGCTGTGCCTTGGTTTTGAAGCGATTGATTGCAATGCAGCAGCTTAGGGATCGCATGAAAGAGGTTGCCAGAACTCCAGACACGCCCTAAAATAGGCATAACATCAATTGATGGCGCAAGTAAAAGCTCCGCCCAGTCACGAAGTGACAAAGCAAAAGTTTTTATTAACAGTGCAAAAGCAACTCTTGCAAAACAATAAATCACCGTTTCCCGCCAAGAAAATTTCTGTGATTTATTGATGAGCGCTAAGCCTGAGCCTTCAGATAAGATTGTGTATCTTAACTGATACACAATTTCATTATTTGTCTATCATAAATATTTCCTCCTAATTGTCTTAACGGCTGTTTAGAGCTTGGGATGAGTTTCATCTCCAAGCAATTTAGTGCGTGAAGGTCTACTCTCCACGTACTAACCTAGCATAATGCTCTGGAACTCACGTTCCCGCTTTATACGCTTTACTCCTAGTCGTGCTTCCTTGTGACGTTGACGAAAATCACCCACTTTGATTTTGAGTAGGCGGGCATATTTACGTTCAATTGGCCCATCAAGGCTAGGTAAACAATGTCCACCTTCCCACTGGTAGATTGCAGCGTGGGAAACGCCTAGTTGCTCTGCGACTTCCGCGCCAGTCAGGTCTGCTTCTTCTCTAAGTTCACGCAGCCAATTTCCAAACGCCAATACGGGCATTTGATAATCACGTTGTAATCTTGAGACTGGAGTGCTGCTCATAATGCAGGCGACCATATGAAATGACCTCGGTTTGGAGTTCGCCATCAAATTGTATCTGTAAAACGTTGATTGGATCAATGTTTCAGCCCTAAAAATTCTTAGAAGAAAGTCAGAGGCTATCTAAGGTGGCTTAAGACATGCTCAATAGATAACTTACATTGAGTTGACAACTCGGATCCAAATAGGTGATTTATGCTTCTTCGGATCCAAGTTTATAGTTGTCCTTGTGCTCGATTTTTAACTTGACTTCTTGAGTTGCTTCTTGCAATTGACGCTTGAGTTCTTCTTTGCTGGGAAGGTAAAGTTGGTATTGAGCCGCGGATATATTGGCATCTTTGGGAAGGGTGAGTTCTACGAGTGCATCTTTTTTGCGTTTGCAGAGGACGATGCCGATAGTCGGATTTTCGTCGAGGGTTTTAATGTGGCGATCGAAGTAATTGACGTACATTTGCATCTGACCGAGATCTTGATGGGTGAGTTTATCAAGTTTGAGATCGATGAGAACGTAGCAGCGAAGTAGACGGTTGTAAAAAACGAGATCGACGTAGAAGTGGTCTTCCTCGAAGCTAAAGCGTTTTTGCCGTCCCTCAAAAAGAAATCCTCTGCCGAGTTCAAGTAAAAAGTGCTCAAGTTTATGGATGATCGCGGTTTCGAGTTCGTTTTCTGAGTAGCTAGGCTGTTGGTCAAGATCGAGAAATTCTAAAATGTAAGGAGATTTAATCGCATCGCGCGGGGATTCGAGAATTTGTCCTTCTTCTGCGAGTCGTCTGATTTCGGTTTTATCTCGACTGAGAGAGAGACGCTCGAAGAGGGCAGATTGAATTTGACGTTCCATTTCACGGGTGGACCACTGGCTTACGGTAGCTTCGATCTCGTAGAAGTTTCGCTCGTTAGGGTCTGTGATGCTGATGAGGATTTGATAATGAGTCCAGCTTAGGCGAAAATGCTGACTTAACTGCGAAAGGTCGTTGGGTAATTCACCAGGCACTGCCTGGTAAATGTCCGGATAGGTTTTGTAAAACTGTCGAAAATTTCTGAGATTAGAAACTGAACAGCTTGGGATACCCAAAGATTTTAAGTTCTCAGAAAGTCTAGTCAGAATCTGACTGCCGTATTGAGCACGATCGTTGCCTTGTTGTTCAAATTCAATAATGTAGTAGCCAAAGAGCCAATTTCGGATGACTAGAGAGAAATTGATTGCCTGGGTGGCTTTTTTCTGGAGGGATAAATGGGTTGTTGAGAGAGTCTGAACCAAGGTTTCGAGATTCATGGGTGCCTTTGCAATCGAAATTGAGATTCAGAGATTAGTTATTTGTTTCAATTAAAGGAATTAATTTTTTTTAGCTGATGGGTCTGTTTTGAGCCAAGCGTCTTCAGGATTGAGTTCTTGAACTGAGCCTGTAATGATGTTCTGCCAAAGCTCATCTGAAGAGATACCGCGTTTTTCTGCTAGGTAGGCAATCCGGACTCGAATTTTTTCTTCTCGCTCCTGTAATTTTGCACAGAGCAACGTAGATGCCTGCGCCGGAATAGTACGACCATTGATCCAGGCATCAATGGTCAATAAATCCATATAGAACTCACCTCCATCAGGGATAGATATTCGGCTAGTATCACGAGATTTTGCCACCATCAGACCTTAACTTTTTAATTTCACCTTCATTGTGCCCGTGTTATCGCCTACATTCTAGTTTTATTTTTAAAGCATAAATAGAACAAATTTAATACAAAAAATGTACATATTGACAATCTTGTATCATAATAATCTTAGAAACTATTGGAATATAAGGGTTTCAAAGAGTTTTAAAGAGTTCCAAGAGGTTTAGAAATGATTCTTGAAATTGTACAAAATCTGCAAGTTTATAAGTACCCTGTTCCCGAAACCTGGACAGAGGTTGCGAAATTCCTGTCGGTGTCAGAACCGACCTTGACCAGTTGCCGGAAGGCATTGGATCGGTTTGAAGAGCCGATCAGCCGTGAATTGGTTGAAGAACTGCGCCAAATGGTTCGATTTTGTGAGAAGCGAAATCGAGGTGGCGGCGGGAAATGTACTCGTGGAGAGTTTGTCAGGCTAAAAAGCTGTGGCGAATTGGACCAACGGTTGGAAAAGCTTGGAATTATTTCAGTTGTTAAATCAGAAGAGGTTTGTTCATGAGCAACGGATTTAAGAATCAATCAACGCAGGCCATTTATGCGAAGTACAAGATCTATGCGGAGGATGCGCGCGCGATCGCCCAGGCGCTGAATTTAGGCCATGAACCGTTCAAGGCATCAGAGGTGGAGAGGATTGTGAGGTTCGCGCAGCAAGCGAAGGATGGGAATCTGACGTTGAAACAGGCGATCGCACAATGGCAGCAAATCCAATCACAGCAAAGCTCTGAACGCCCTAATGAACCGTTGATGGACCCTCTTGAAGCGTCTCAAAACAGTTCATTAGCGGTTCATTTGCAATCTCTGGTAGTTCAGTCCGCAGATCGCGCGCAGCAGGAACTTGAAGCACTGGATCTCACGATTTATGAGCAGGTCGAACTTCCGGCAGCTCAAGCGGCTGTCCAACGGGTTTTGGCCTCAGACGTCAACATTGAGCAATTGATGTTGAAAATGCTGAAGGAAGAAATTCGGAACAAGCCGGGGCGATTGGGCGGGATGGTGTTGCAAGCGGTGGGTCACTTTCGGGTCCCGACCTTGCAAGGAATTGAAACGCGATATGCCCTCCCATCGGGAGACTAATCCGGTCGCTGAACGAGTTTTGAACGATCGAAACCCAGTTCAGCGGTCGGTCCATCCTATTCAAAAGGACGATGCCATGATGCGGCCCTGGATTGATCGAATATTACCGAACTCGAAGTTAAGGGCGGCAGCGACTGGCATTAGTGCAGGCTTGCTGTTGCTGGGCAGTTTTACCGTTGCGGTCGATTTGGGTTTGTTACCCGAGTCCCGTCGCCCGAACACTTGGCATTGGTTTTTGGGTTTGTCGATGTCAAGTTTGGCCTCGGTCGGGACATTGACGAAACTTGACCAATTGCAAGATCCTCAAGGCGATCGATCAGGTTTGCGCCCTTTAAGTGGCGTTCAGCGAAACGGTTCATTGTATGAACGAACGACAACGCAATTAGCGGTTCATTTATTGGCGATTGAACCGGGAACCCAGGCATTTCAATCGTTCACGGTTGCAAGTGCTGATGTGATGAACCATATCGGTCGGGTTCATGGGACGGTTCATCGCCCGATTGTGAACGATGTTCATGATGCCGTTCCATTCCGCCATGAACGGTTCATGAACGGTTCACCCAGCGCGGCTTTAGATGCATTGCAGGCGATTAATGAAATTCCAATGGAGACGGTCCGTCATGATGATGAATCAGCCGAGTATGACGCTTATGGAAATAGACACGGGACGAATGCTGCTGTTGTGGCAACCGAAGACGTGTGGAGTGAATCGTCCCCGTCGTCGGTCGTCCATGCGGTCAAACCCAGTAAGAGTGTCATCCGAAATAGTTTCTTTGGAGACATTGAATGTTGAGGGTCATCAGCGGGAGTCGGATGGGCTAATTAGCGTTCGGTTCCTAGGCGTTTTCTTTCTACTGAGTGGATTACTGTTAGGAAATTTGGACGGGGAGCGATCGAGTGTTCACGCTTATTGGATGGAGTCGGAGGTTGCCCATGCGAGTGAATATCGAATTTGAGGGAAGTTCAACGGAGTTTGAGCAATTCTGTGAAACGCCGCAACGCATGGCGCATCAAATGATGCTAGTGTACCATCTGGTGAAATCATGCTGTGCCGCTTACAGAAGATTAGCAGCTAATCACGTTGTCCCATCCTTGAACGAGCTTTTTCTCGTGATTCAAGTAAAGCTTTCAAGATTTCCTGACGCTCTACTGTCTGCCAACTCTCCACAAACCTTGTTATTGCTATATTGACCATATCTTGTAAGGCAGGAGCCTCAGAGCCAAGTTCGCGCAGAAGCTCTGCTCTAATCACTTGCAACTGTTGATGTAGGTCGTCAGAAATTCGAGTACCAGCCATAAGGGATCCACAATTTTAGTCTTAAATCTTACTTGACCAAAGTCTATAAGCATGTTTACATGTTCATAGGCAGGCGGGCGAAAAGCGTGTACAATATAGATTATTATGGAGCAAAATATATGAGTAATACTCTCGCCAAATACTTGATAAACGGCAAATTACCCGTCATTTCCGTGTTTTCAGGAGCGGGTGGGCTGGATTTAGGCTTAGAAGCAACTGGTATTTTTGAAACACGTTGCTGTCTTGAGATAGATAACCACTCTTGCATTACCCTTCGCAATAACAGGCGAGAGGGGCGCAGAACCGGAACCCATGATTTTTTAAGCAACGCAGTTGTGTTGCAAAGGGATGCTTGGCAAGTTGAGGGAGAGGTGTTGCTAAGGGCAGCTAGACTGCGTAAAGGGCAGGTCGCTTTATTAACTGGAGGTCCACCGTGTCAATCGTTCTCAGTATTTGGTCGTCGTAAAGGGATGGATGATCCGCGTGGGAATCTAATGTGGCGATTTGTCAGCTATGTAAAGGCTCTTGAGCCTGAATGCTTTTGGCTGGAGAACGTACCTGGTTTATTAACGGTGAATGGTGGCGAGACGTTTAAACAAGTCTTGCAAGCTTTAGAAGCAATTCAGCCTTATAAGGTTAAGTTCTATGTTGTGGAAGCTGCTGATTATGGTGTTCCTCAATATAGAAAAAGGGTTTTCATTATAGGGTCACGTTCTGGAATTGAACTTCCTATCAATCTGCCAGAATTACTAGCAACGCATGGTGGAACAGAACAACTCAAAGGAGATAATACCCAAATGGGAATCGAGCGTCTGCCGAGAGTTTGCGTTAAACATGCATTGACTGGTTTACCTGAGGAACTTAGAACTATTCATAATCACATTGGGAGAAAGCACAGTGATGAGATTAAGAATAGGTATAAAAACTTGAGATTTGGAGAGAGAGATTCTGCCACTAGAATCAATAAACTACATCCAGATAGACCAAGTTATACAATAATCGTCGGCTCAGATAAAGGTGGTGGGAAAGGACATGTTCATCCCTTTCAACCGCGTGAAGTCACTCCGCGTGAATCAGCAAGGATGCAAACTTTTCCAGATTTTTGGTGTTTTTCTGGAACTAGCAGACATCCTATTCGGCAGGTTGGCAATGCAGTTCCTCCTATGTTAGCGGCTGTTTGGGCTAAGTACATAGCTCTTAATTTATTTGACGTTTCTTTAGGTACTGTACGAACAACTGATAAAATGCTTGTCTCTCTGGGACAAACTCACTTGTTACAACTGTTTCAAAAAACAACCGTAGATGCTGAAGAAGAAGCTGGACTACAAGTATTACCTACTCGCGATCTTATACCTGTCTGATTACTACTCAACTCTGTCAACAAGCTGTCGAATTAATTCATCACAATCAGGAGCACAAGCAAGATTAACATCGCCCTCTAACCAAATGACATTTATCCCGCGATCATTAGTAAGGTAGTTAAGCCACCAATCATCAGGCCGCTCTTGGGTGACAATGCACAATAGCGTAGACTCTTGTGGGAACTCATGAGCGTAGCGATACCTGTATTCGTATACTTGACTGACAGCTTTCCGGATTTGAGCTATTGCGTTGCTAGGATTGCAGCTTTTCATCTCAAAAAGAATTTTTATGCCATTAATTTCGCCAGTCAGGTCAATATAGATGTTGTCTTTAGGTTCTTCACATCCTCTGGCTCGAAGTTGCTCTTCTACTTTCTTAACTAGAAATCTATGATAAGCGTTACTTTTTTGGCGTTTTAATTGAGTTAATTCAGGGTCAGTAGTTGATTTATTTGAGTTATACGATGTTGAAGGACGAAACGCTTGTCTAGGAGTTAGAGGGGGAAAACTCACTGTTGGTGAGATAGTGAATGACTCCTCCACTTCTTCACAGTCACCTTGAGTTGATAAAGTTTGATTGCTTGGCAAGTTTCCTGTTAGACATGAATAGACATCTTGGGGTAATTTGCTTCCATCATAATATTGCGACCAACCAGCATCATATGCCATTTTCTTAAGATGTGCCTCAATGGAGAGAGAATCATAGTTATAAAACTCCTCACAGAAGCTAGTCATGCTAGCTATCGTGTTAATCATCTCCAGTTTGGAGCTACTTGATTCCAAGTCATCGCTTAAATCTAACATCAAACTACCTTCAGAACGTTTAATCAAACCTGTTGTTTCAAAAAAGTGAAAATTTCGCTGAAACTCTTCTAGATCTAGAGTAGAGGGTAGCTCCTCAATTTCGGATAATCGTAAGACACTAGAAATCTTATCTTCAGAAGGGTTCGGATGTTGATTAGTAAATGCACTATTAAACAAGAAAAATATTTCTTTGTGTGTCAAGCTAATACTTGAAAGAGTAATATCGTTTATTTTAGATTTCACTTTCAAGGCATTTAAAATTAGCCTAAAGGGAACGACTCTAACCTGAGACTTAATCATATTTACTATTGGCTTCTGTGCATTCCACACTATAAATGCGGAGTTGGGTTTATACTGCGTGCCAACAATGTACGGATACTGGAGTAAACATAATTGAACTCTGGAAAATGCTCGAACGTTAGGCTCGTCACCGCAAAGGAGTTGAGATGCAGCACCGGAAAGCCTGCACACCCACCTATCCCCTTCGCGCTCTACTATCAGGATTCCTAAAAAACTGGCGTAGGAGCTAAACTTGTCACGGTAAAATGATGGATCTCGCTCACTCTCATTAGATCTACCGGACAGGACTAGAAATCTATCGACTATGGCATCACGATCATAGGTTTGACCATTAAACTCTGCAAAGATTGTGGAGACGTCAATCAGATATTCTTCAAAGTCAGCCTCAGTACTCTGAATCTTATTTGCTAAAAAACGGATGATCGGCGGTGGGGACTGAAGCATACAATAAGAGGCTAATTCGTAGAATAATCAACCCACAATGTTAACCTAGTTCTGCTTATTTTGGTTTCCATGCGCAGTCGTGTCACCGACTCAATCAGTGATTTCTCCATCGATGCCCAACGAAGAAATCGGCTGGACGATCGTGCGTGCTTATATTCGGACGATCGCCTTTGCCGAAGGAACGTGGTATCCCGGTCGAAACGACATTGACGCTTACCGAACTCAGGCATTAAGTTACCGCCAAATTCCATTGAGCTATGCGTTTAAAGATCATCCTTATTGGACCGATCGGATTATTCCCTGTACGGGGGTAGGGTCTGAAAGGCTTTGTAGCGCCTGCACGGGAGCCTTGCAATGGCATCCCGATACCTACGCGGCAGTTCGCGATCGGTGGAAGACGGCGTTCTGGTTTGAGGATGGAAAATTCTCACCGCGTAACCAAGACCTAGCTGGAATCTATAAATTGCAAGAGTTAGGTATTTGGAACATTCTCTATAGCGGCATCGATTGGAAGCAATCTCAAGTCATGGTCAGTCGGACCGCCTTTTCCAAAGCACTGTCTCAATCGGCTAGCACTTGGGCCTCATTGCCCCGTTATGAAGGCGATGGGTCGGGGTATCACGGGCAAGGTGCGAGGAGCATCGACAAACTGTATCCATTTTTTCTACAGCAATTACGATCGCAGGAGTCGTGAACATGGAACGCCGAGAGTTTTACAGTTGGCTCGTATTCACGGTTATCCTCTGTGGATTTTCCATCCTGGCCGCGATCGCCTTTCTAATGGGTGCAGATTACGGCGTGGGTTTAGGTTTTCTGATTGCATTGCTTTGCGGGACGGCCTTTGGCGGTTATGACACTTGGACCATTCAGCAACAGTGGGACCGTGATAACGGTCGATTGCAGCGCCGACAATTACCGATTCTTAGACGCCTGACGAGTCCTAGCGATCGTGAATATTGGGAATCCATTCAACGAGCGCGGGAAGTGGTGATCCAATGGGCCTTAGCGAGAGCGGAAGATTGTGTCCAAGCGGGTCACTGCCGAGACTGCGGCGCAAGCCACCATCTGTTGAAAGAGTATCCTTGGGATCCAATGCTTCACCGATCGGGCTGTTCAGCTCAGCAAGTGAAAGCCCAGTTTGATGAAATTCGGTTGGCTCCCATGGTCGAACTCTTACAGTGTGAAGAGGAGCAAATCTTTCTTGATCGCTTGCAAGGTTCGGCTCGGGATTATCTGATTCAGTGTGTGCGCTATGCATTAGCAGAATGTGGAGAACAGGCCGATCGATCGATGATTCTGCTTTATATCGCGCAAGAATATCAGTGTTTTGCTTGGCAGCAGGAAAGTCGATATGGTGCGATCGAACTGGGCCGAAAGCTGATTCAGGAAGTAGATTTGGAATTAGTGACCCCTGAACTCAATGCGCTATCGCGTTGAAGCGTGAACAACATTCATAGCCCAATCCTTTCAAGTGGGTCAAGGAGATATCAATCATGGAAATGATCAATTTGACGGGTACGAGTTCGATCGATTGGCTTATCCCTCAAAGAAAGTCACTGTTCAAGACGCTGACCTCTGAAAAGATGCAACGGAGAGTACGGGCGATCGTCCTGCTTCTTTTAATCCTAGTGCTGCTATTCATCGTGGGTATGATCAAAACGATTCAAGTCTCGTTGCAGCTTGCCTATCAAGAATTCGAGTTAGCGTTGCGGGATGTAGAATCCGTAGAAATTTCAAACTCTCAAGAATCTGAGCCTGTAGAAGAAATTCCAAACTCTCAAAAAACAGATGATATCGAATCGACCCCGACGATCGTAGCAGCCGTTCGAGATACGCGGGTTCGATCGCTCCGAAAAGAAGCTAGTCAGCAGGGCATTCGTAACGTCAGTCGGATGAGTAAGGCAGAGCTTCTTATCGCCCTTCAGATTTCTGGCCAAGTCATTCATCCTAGCGAGGTTTCTAATGCAAGCGATGAAACTAGCAGATGTTCAGATTCTGGCGGATCTGCTTGAGCAAGTTCGAGATGAAATCAACTTAATCTGTGACAGTGAGGGCGATCGGATTCAGCCGGGTGAAGTGGAGAGAGCGATCGCTCATCTGTTGCAAATGCAGTTGGAAGACTGTCGATTTCGGGATGAGATTCAGGAGTGGCTTGATAAGTTACGGTTTGGAAGATAACGTAAGTTTCTCTGGAAAAGTATTTTATAAGTTAAGTTAATAGTGATTTTACTTCTTTTAACTTTAGTTCTAATGCTTTTCTAAGTTCTTTTAAATCGTCATTATTTAACTGAGAAAGATCCATTTTATTGATTTGATGTGCAAAACGATTGCCAGATGCTTCTACGACGATTTCCCCTTGATATTGTCGAATCGTATCATCGACTAGTTTCTTAATCTCAATTAGGGATAAATCTTGTTGAATGGCTTGACTAGTAACGATTTCACGGACATTTTGTGCGTCGGATTCTTCTAAGTTTAAATATTTTGAATTCAAGCGATTCAGTTCTCTTGCTTTACTCCCCTCTAAACCTTCCTGGCGGATGATGACTTTGAGATCTTCTGAGAGTCCGAGCAGACGCATCACTGTAGTGTTGACAGAGATTGGATTCAGTTGCAAATCTAAAATTGTTGCAAAAATGGCCCGTTCTCCATCAGTCTTAAGCGGTGCTGACTTCAGCCACTCCTCCTGCTCATCCCGTTGAGCCATCCGTAACGTTCCAAAATTAGGCAATGCCTGATCGCGTTCCAATCTACGAATAGCTGAATTTAAAACTTTGTGAATGTCATCCTGACGGATAGCTAACCCGGCACATCTTGTCACGGCCATTTGGACGATGGCTTCGGCTAAGTCAAGGTCATGTAATTTTTGGGCATGGAGACTGGTGATGACCTGATGCTTGAAGCGATCGAGGGTTATATTTTGAGATGTCTCGCGAAGAAAAACCGTTCGTAAGGTTGACCAGTGCAATTGCTTTGCACCTTCCCAGCGTAGTTGTCCTTCAAATAAAGTGAACCGTCCATTGGGTTGAGGAATCACAATAATGGGTGCAAGTTGTCCATTATCTTGAAGGCTCTTAGCCCGTTCTTGAATCACTGATTTTGCAAACACTTTACGGGGCTGATCTAAGTCAGGGTCAATGAGCTGAATCTCAATTTCGTGTTCACCACCCTGTTGAGCGAGTTTATGCGTTAAGTCAGCAATTTGCTTTTCTAGTGCAATTCGATCGTTAGCATTTAAGTCAGTCCCTTCATTGGATCGCAGCGTTGTAATTTCCGATTGCAGTTCAGACACTTGGTCTTCTAAATGAGAAATTTGTTGGCGATCGCTGGCACCACTAAAAATCGAATCTAAGTCAAAGGTAGTTGTCATGATTTAAGCTCCTTTCAAAATTTCAACAATGCGTTCAACAATGGGTTCATAATCTCTAGCAGCATCAGACCCTGGACGGTAAACACCGACAGGTTTTCGTTCACGAGTGGCGTTGAGATAGTTGTTAGAATCCCTTACCATCGGAAAACAATAAATCCCAAACTTCTGGATTACCGCAGGTAGAGTCTTTGGCTCTGCAAGATCTGTGCGCACTTGACCTTTGCTATCAACTCCCATGAGATTTCTGTGCGTGGCGCGTTGATACTCAATTCGAGTCGGAATAAATCCTAGAATTTCAGGTTTGGGGTTAAGCTTTAGTTCCCCAATTTGGCGATAATACCAGCCAATAAAATTTGCAAATCCTTCTACATCTTTGATTTCCGCTTTAATGGGAGAAAGAACGTGGGTACTGGCAGCGAGTGCAACCACGCCCATTGGCTCTAAACTTGCGGGGGTATCAATTAAAACAATATCGGCATCGATCGGGTAATCGTCTAAACGATCTTTCAGAAAATAAAATCCTCGCGGATGTTGAGGAATGTAGCGAATGACATGCTCAATGGGTCCACCACCCTGAATAATCTGAATCCCTGGTGTGTAGGCTTCCCAAAGATTCTGGAGTGGATATTCACCTGCAAAGTCTTTTTTGAGTAGCAGTGCAACGGATTGCTCTGGTGTGGGATTGAGATTGAGTCCTGTAAAGCTAGCAATTGATCCTGAGCCATCTAACTCAATAATGACCACCTTATAGCCGCGACGGGCCAACCCATAGGCCAGATGAACGGTTGTGGTTGTTTTCCCACTTCCTCCTGCGTTGCTACTGATACAAATACGAATCTGTTTTTTGACTGTGTTCATGACCTTTAAATCCTATTGAAGAAATTAGACTATGGCGGCATCGATCGCGTGTTAGACAGTGAGGCTTATCGTTAAGCGATAGAAAGTGGGGGAGACGTCTCCCCCGCATACAAACTTTTAGAGTTGATGGATAGACTCTGTGACCTATGGTAGCCTCTTTTTAAAATTAGTCAATACATTACCCTGATTTTATACATATTTAAGAACGATCGATCTGTCTGTCATATCTGAAGTCTATGAGCACTAAGTGACTCACCTCGTTTGTGGGGGAGACGTCTCCCCCACATTGCGACCCACTAAGATCGGTTATCTTAATGAAAGCCGATTCCCAAAGGACTGCCTACTATTTCACTGCCTTCTCGTAGTAAATTCGATGAGTAAACAGACTTCTCTCAGTGCGGATGGATATGATGGATTTCTACAGTCGCTAAAAGATCGTATCCGAACCGCTCAAGTTCGAGCAGCGCTAGCGGTTAACCATGAGCTGATTCTGATGTATTGGGAGATTGGAGAAGAAATTCTCTATCGTCAGCAGCAAGAAGGCTGGGGAACTAAAGTCATTGAACGATTAGCACAAGATTTAAAGCGAGAATTTCCGAATGTGAAGGGATTTTCTCGAAGTAATTTGTTGTACATGCGTGCGTTTGCAGTAGCTTATCCAGATAAAGAATTTGTCCACCAGACGGGTGGACAAATTCCTTGGAAGCATAACTGCGTTTTGATTAGTCGTGTTAAAGATTTTGAAGAACGGGTTTGGTATATTCAAAAAACGATCGAGAATGGCTGGAGTCGAGATATTTTAGAACTCCAGATTCAGACAGATTTGTACGCGCGTCAGGGTTCTGCCATAACCAATTTTTCTAAAACAATGCCGCCTCCGCAATCTGATCTTGCACAGCAGACATTGAAGGATCCTTATAATTTATCTTTCTTGACTCTGAGTGAAGCCGTCCAAGAGCGTGAATTAGAAGATGCACTGGTTTCGCATATTCAATCATTTCTACTAGAGTTGGGAATGGGCTTTGCTTTTGTTGGACGTCAGCACCGGATCGAAGTAGGAGGGGAAGAGTTTCTGATTGATCTGCTTTTCTATCATCTGAAGCTACGATGTTATGTTGTTTTGGAATTAAAAGTAACTGAGTTCCGTCCTAGCGATGCAGGCCAGCTTAATTTTTATCTATCTGCTGTTGATAATCTGCTGCGCCACCCTGATGATCGCCCCTCGATTGGGATTATTCTTTGTCGTGCCAAAAACAAGACGATCGTTGAGTTTGCTCTTCAAGGAATCGATCGTCCGATTGGTATAACGACATTCCAGCTTGCGAAAAACTTACCTGAAGATCTTAAAAGTAGCCTACCCAGTATTGAGCAATTGCAGATGGAAATGGAATCGGTCGTGACTGAGATTGAAAAATTTCAACATGCATCAGATAACCTTGTAGATGATCCGAATTGATAGCTGAATTCTGTCATTTAAGCGATCGTCTAGTGCTCTACAATCATCCACCAACTTAGTGGACGATTAGAATTTAGTGCCCATAATAGGCAGATTTTTCGTGGGGGAGACGTCTCCCCCGAATGGGTAATCATTTCTCACGTAACTATTAGTTAGCGTTAAGAATTCCCTGGATCTAGCCTATGAGTCAGTTTTTAATTTGAAAATAGGGCTGGATATTTTGTTTTGACTTGGCTGAGGAGTTTCCGGTGATGTTCGTTGGCTTGAGTGAAGTTGGCTTCAGGACAATCACCGCTGTCCAGACTATATTTACCTTGATGGAGTGGGGTGAGGTAAGTGATGTTGGGGTCAAAAAATGGGAGGGCCGTAGGCAGTGGTTTTCTGAAAAACAGGAGATATCGGTTTCCTTTTCTTAAGGGGGTGTAAGCTTCGCTATCGATGACTCGAATATGTTTTGGGAGATTGACCCGAGATGACGATCGCCTGTTCAAGAATTTGAAGATTATAAGCGGGTAATTGACCATTTAGGGTTTGTTCAACTTTGAAGGAGGTGAGAGTCCAATTGCCTGTTGTACCTCCGGAAGCGTCAGTGATGACTAAGGATTGATTGATCGGGATGTTGAAGGGTGCATTGTTCTTGAGCTTTGATCGATCGTAACGTGGTCTCTGGTCCTAGTTCCGTGAGGGGCCATCCCACGACGACTAGATCGGAGCCTTGAGTCAGCTTTTTAATATCTTGAAAGTAGATGTAATCAACAATGCCCCCACCAACGATCGGTAACGGTTCATGGCAGGATGAGTCCATTCTGGGTTGAAAACTTGGGGCGAAGGTAGAGTCGCTTTTGGAAGTTGCAAATTAGCGCTTTTGGGCGTGCAGGCAGCGGCGATTGTAAGACAGCAGAGTGCAGCAAGAGAATAGTGCATGGAGTTTTAGGGCTGGTGGTCTTTAGAGTCTAAAAGTTAGATTGGGAGAGAGACCTCTTGTTTCAAAAAGAGTAACGCTGGAGACTGGTTCCGCGTGGTGGGAGGTCAAGACCCTGATAAAGAAAGGATTCTAGAATTCCGGCGTGATTGAGTTCTATTAGGGCTTGAACGGGATAAGCAAGCTTCTAGCCTTTGCTGTTGAAATTCTCTGGTATTTGGATGGATCGACCAATTTCTGCACCCCTCTCTCAGCAAGCTTTTATGGCTCCCATGATGCGGAACCAGTCCCTGCACTGGCAGTAACCCAAGAATTGATCATGCTGTATTGGCACATAGTTCAATCTATCACGGGTAGATTCCCCATCCCTTGGGACGTCTGAAGAACTCAAAAAGTGGCTGTTCCATACCCCGTCCGCTTGCGGCGGGGTTCTTGATTTTGAACCGAGAATCGTAGAAGATGTCCGATCTCGCTGCCCAATCTTCAGTACCTGCGGAGTGTTGCAGCATCCTACCCGGATGCTGCAATTGTGCAACGACCCGTTGCACAATTGGTTCCTTATTCGCAGGTGTTTGGATAGTCGATCGTCTCACCATAATCGCCTTCTGCGACGATCGTATCCGTGGGTTGCCAATCATTGGCTTGAATAACAAAATCGAATTGCTTCTTTAACTCTTCGGTCGAGAGACGTTCCAGCCCTTTCCCCCAGGGCATTCCAAAATTAAAGGGTAACCCGATTTCAGATTCCACCTGCCGATCGCGGTTAATAAAACGAAAATACTGTCCCATGATGATTACCTCATTACAGATTCAATTAAACTCGTAAACTCCATCATAGGAGATGGCCAATTTCTTTGATCGCTCAGTTCGTTCTAATTTAGCTCAGTCGCAACAAGTAGAAAGTTAGCGAATGCCGATCATTCTGCACAGACTTTGCTAAAGGTAGGCTCTACGAAATTCATAATTTGAGCAATCCGCTCACCATCCAACTCAAACGGATATAAATGTCGGGTGATAGGTCGAAATCCCCGAAAGTCATTCAACGATCGGCCACTCTCAACCGAAATTACAGCAGGTCTAACGCCGTCTACTTCAGCCATCATCTGCCCCAGTAAAAGCTGATGCCAATTCTCGCCCTTCGGTCGGTTCCGATCGACCAGACGAGCCATCAATTCAAAAACCACCTCCACCCCGTTGTAAGCGCCCTGTAAACTCAACGAAACACTATCTAGAAAAAGGTCATTTCCTGAACTTTGGAAATCATGCCATCTTCGTTGCGCACGTTGCACGGCTAAGGTTATCTTTGCAACCTCATCAAAAATCCTTTCGGACAGTCGAATCAGGGGATCGTTCATACCTCAATCCCCTCCACTTCAATCCTTTCCCGCAAGGTTAAACGACAAAGGGTTGGATCCAATAAATCCACCTTAAAATCATCATGAAACTCGTTTACCGCTAAAACTGCGGACAGATACTGTTCAATTGGAATTCCCCAAGCCGCAATATCAATATCCAACTCCCCTGAAAAATAATCAGCACTAACCGCAGAACCAAACACCAAAATCCTGGTCGCTCCAAACTCTTCTCGCAACAGCCTTGCCAACTCAGGAATCAGTCGCCATGCTTCTTCCCAACGCACGCTAACCTCAGGACCGACCGATCGTTGAGGCAAAGAATATTGTTTCCACTCCAGTGGACTTAACTCTAGTGCGGTCTTGGGCATGGGGAATGGGTTCAGATCAAAGTGAACTTGAATTCATGCACTCATTATAGAGTCAGCGATCGTCCCTTACCTGGCTCCAAGTGCCAGATTTTCAGCATTCGCACTCAAATCGCTAGCAATCCAGGACCCCGTTCATCCCAATGTGCGATCACGCCTCCCCCTCCCATAGTATTCGCTCTCTATTTCTTAATCATTTAGTCTAAATAAGGATGGATATGGTGTTCTCGCTCATTTTCTGGTGGATTAAGGCATCGATTCGATTAGCCTTAATCCTGCGGAATC
>ENA-OBIO01000665-OBIO01000665.1-metagenomes-genome-assembly--contig:-NODE-665-length-16651-cov-3.92233_pt1 | contig 16651 bp, 17 predicted proteins | sample MGYA00153383_OBIO01 | MGnify analysis MGYA00153383 | reverse complement strand
AGGATTGTTATATCTTAGCATTTGCGCTATGTTTATACCGAGTATTTTGACGTAAAAATGTTATTATTTGAGTCAAAACTAGATGGAATGCAGCAGCAGTACGATGCTGTCGATGAGGCGATTCGTACTGCTAGATTCATTCGTAATAGCTGCCTTAAATACTGGCAAGAAAATCGGGGTGTAGGTAGATACGATCTGAGTCGATACTGTGCTGTTTTAGCCGATTGTCCGGATTTTCATTGGGCTAAAAAGTTAAATAGTATGGCACGTCAAGCCAGTGCCGAACGTGCTTGGTCGGCGATCTCTAGATTCTTTGATAACTGCAAGAAGAACGTAGCAGGTGGTCGGGTCGATCGACCCGACCAGAAAGGCTATCCCAAGTTTAAAAAGCACCAAACGAATTCATCGGTTGAATACAAAACCAGTGGATGGAAGCTATCTGAGGACAGGAGATTTCTCACTTTCACAGATAGTTTTAAGGCGGGTACTTTTAAGCTTTGGGGAAGTCGCGACCTGCATTTTTACCAACAGGGCAAAATCAAACGAATCAGAGTCGTTCGACGTGCGGATGGGTATTATGCCCAGTTCTGTATCGACACAGAACGATTAGAACAACGAGAGCCAACAGGTAAAACGATTGGATTAGATGTTGGGTTGAACCATTTCTCTACCGATTCTGATGATAATCAAATCGAAAATCCTCGCTATTTGAGAAAGTCCGAACGTGCTTTAAAACGAGTACAGAAAAGACTATCCCGAAAACAGAAAGGATCTAAGAATCGAATCAAAGCTAGGGGAAGATTAGGTAGAAAGCATCTCAGAGTAAGTCGCCAGCGTAAAGACTTTGCAGTGAAACTTGCAAGGTGCATAGTAAGATCTAGCGATCTTGTGGCGTATGAGGATCTGAAGGTGCGAAATATGATTAAAAACCATCACCTAGCTAAATCGATTAGTGATGCGAGTTGGTCGCTATTTCGCCAATGGATTGAGTATTTTGGGAAAGTATTTGGTGTGGTAACGATTGCTGTTCCACCTCACTATACAAGTCGAAAATGCTCCAGATGTGGTGAAGTAGTCAAGAAAACTCTCAGCACTAGAACCCATCAATGTCCGCATTGTGGATATGTTGCCGACCGCGATGAAAATGCGGCTCGGAACATCCGACAAATAGGATTAGCTACGGCGGGGCACGTCGGAAGCTGGGAAGATGATTCTCGAAACGTCTCTGGAGAGATCGATCTCTGCTTGGGTGAGTCAACTCCTCCAAGTAAATCGGCTCGTGGAAAGAGAAAATCTAAGGCGTGAGTCTTTGAATCCCCACGTCTCGGCATAGACAAGATGTCCGCCATAGATGTACTCACCTTGGCGATGGGAGAATGTCAATTGACTATGCTAATATAACTCAAAAGATAAAGTTAATAACCGATCGCTGTTAACTGTGTTGTTCATGTTGTGATTAGGTGAACTGTGCGAATCCCGCTTGATTATTATCAGATTTTGGGTATACCGGAGAGCGATCTATCGGAATTGGAGCAAGCATATCAAGACCGCTTGTTGCAATTGCCCCAGCAAGAATATTCTGCTGCGGCGATCGAATCTCGCAAACGATTGATTACGACGGCTTATCAGGTGTTGAGCGATCCATTGCAACGATCGCAATATCAAGCCAGTCGGATGTCAACGGCAGTTACCTCGATCGGATCGGCCGATCCGATTTCTCCGACTACGTTTGACCGTCGCCCAGAGCTAGACATCGCCCCCGATCGCTTTCTGGGGGGATTACTGATCCTGTTTGAACTGGGTGAGTATGAGGAAATTAATAGTATTTGTATGCCATACATTGGGAACAATGGGCGCAGTAGTAACAGTGGTAGTCTGCATCCTCAACCGCCAATCGCTGTGACTCCCAGTGGTAATTTGCCCCCAATCGCCGAGCGGTGCGATCCACTCCCGCTGGCGAAGCTGAAACATCCAGCAAATGGATCGCAGTCCCCTGCCCGTCCAGATGTGATCTTGGCGATGGTATCTTCATTTTGGGAGCTGGGCGAACGAGAATGGCGAGCTGGTTGCTATGAAGAAGCTGTAATTCACTATGAGACTGCCAAAAAGATCCTAGTGCAGGAAGATCTATTTCCCCAAATTCAAGGTGAACTCGATCGACGACTCGATCGCTTGCGTCCTTACCGGATCTCCTCTTTAGTATCATTACCACTCGATCGACTCGAACAACGGCGACAGGGCATTCAATTTCTCGAAGAATTATTAGAAAATGCCTGCACTAATGAAGTCAAATGTCAAGAACGATTTGCACTCAGTAGCGAGACAACTATCCCCTTTATCCACGAAACTCTACCCCATCTCACCGCTGCGGAACAACGAAATTTGTTCAGTCGGTCAGCTAGAGATTATACCGATCGAGTGGGTTCAAAGCCTTTGAATGTGATGCAATTGGCATGTACCTATCTCCACGTTCATGCCTCGATCGTCCAGGGATTTGCCTACCGCAATCCGCAGCTCATCTACACCGCCCAGCAAATCTTACAGTATCGTCTGAGTCAAAGAATTGATGTGACGATCGAACAATCAATTTGCGCTCTGCTACTCGGACAAACAGAAGAAGCCAATCAAATTCTCGCCAATGCCTCAGAATCAGCCGCATTGTTGACGATCCGCCAACAATCACAAGGATTGCCCAATCTCCTTCGAGGCTTGTGTTGGTATATCGAATCGTGGTTAAAAGATGAAGCATTTCCCTGTTTTCGCGATTTGGTAGCCAGCGATCCTTCACTCGATGCTTATTTCAACGATCGCGATGTGCAAGATTTTGCCGACCAAGTACCTGTAAATGATATTGATGTTACCAAGTGGGAGCAGATCTTGCCCCACCTGCACGAAGTACCATCATCAGGCGAGCTTTCTGGATCGGGATACCGCTCGGACTCGCACCTAGAATCAACCCAATCGCTGTTCTCATCTAGAACAGGTGGTCGTCAATCTAGTAGTTTGAATCCAGATCGGTTGGGAGTCGGCAATGTCAGCCCAGCGATCAGAGTGGAACAGCTCCCACCGCCAGCCCCAGAGCCAATTGTAACCTCTGGACAGGACAGTGATAGTAATGTGATTCAATTGGAGCGCGAACGCAAGCTTCGTCGCTCCAGACCTACCGCTCGGACGATCGATGGAGAGTTCGAGCAAGCTTATCTCGATCGTTCACCAGTCCTCGCCCTAGAAAATAGCGGTCAACTGATGGCGACCAGCAGATCTGGACAATTGGCTCAGAGCAGCAATGGATCTAGTACCCTAGTGCAGCGCAGAGACCGCCGTAAGCCAAATATTCCCAGAATTTTGCTCGTTGGTACGGGTGGGTTTACTTGCCTGTGGGGGGCAATCTGGCTGGCAAATACGGGCATTCGATCGATGACTGGGAATACATCGGTCGTTTCAGTGCCGATCTCTTCGCCCAGTCCCCGTCTGACTAGTCCCAGCCCCAATCTAGTCCGACCCTCACCCAAACCTCAACCCCAAGTAGCCGCAGTTGGCGGATTGACAACCGCTGTCGCCGAGCAAACCGTCAAAACCTGGTTGAGTGCCAAGACAAAATCTTTGAGCCAAGAGTATCAGACTGCCCAATTAACCGATATTCTGGTCGAACCTGCACTGTCTGGGGCGATCGATCGATCCCAAACCGCCAAAGTCGATCGGGTACATTGGCAGTACAACCACCAAAACATCGGGATCTCATCGATTTCCCAAGCTAGTCCGTTAGCCAATGTCGCCACCGTCCAAGCCAGAGTCGAAGAAGATGCCCGATACTATCAAGGGGAGCGATTGAATGCCGACAAATCTTATTCCAAACAACTATTGGTTGAGTACAATCTCGTCCGCCAAAAAGATCGCTGGTATATTAAAGATATGGGCGTAGTCAAACAATTAAGCGGCCAACCGTGACCATTCATGCTCGATCGGCTCATTGATGCTTATACTCCGCTAATTTGCTGGACGGGGTTGGGCATTCTGTCTGTGAGATTTCTACCCTCTGCGTTTCCATATTGGTTGGGACGGGGATTGTATTGGGTTGGTGTCCCGATCGAAATTTTTTCCCTCGCCCGCCAAACTACTTTCGACGAACGCGCCCAACTAGCTCCGATGATTACGATTGGTTCGTTAATACTGGGCTTAGGATTGGGCTGGGTGAGCCTTCAGATTTGGCAACGACTACAGCCAGTTAGTTTAGCTCCAACACCTGGAATCAAAGGCAGCTTACTACTCTGTTCGATGTTGGGTAATACTGGTTTTGTGGGCTTGGCGATCGTGCCATCTTTTGTTTCAGCGACCGATCTAAGTTGGGCGGTGCTGTATAGTGTTACTCAAAATGTCTTTGGAACTTACGGTTTGGGAGTATTAGTTTCCAGTTACTATAGCCGTAAGGACACTGCGACCAATCGGTGGTGGATGCAGTTTCAAGATCTGCTCCGTGTGCCCTCTCTATGGGGTTTTGCGCTGGGTTCGCTCACGCGCAGCATGGGATTCCCGACGGTGGTTGAATCAGGCCTTCACGCCTCGATTTGGGTGGTGATTCCAGGGGCTTTTATTTTAATGGGGATTCGATTGAGTCAGATTAAAGGCTGGCAAAGTCTCAAACTCGCACTATTACCAGCAATTCTCAAAACGATCGTGATGCCAACGATCGTCGGGATTGCGATGACAATGATGGGCATCGGCGGCGATCCTAGACTGGGCTTGGTGCTAATGTCAGGAATGCCCTGTGCTTTTGCCGGACTAATTCTCGCTGAGGAGTACAATCTGAATGGGAACCTTGTGGCTAGCAGTATTATTGTTAGTACCCTGATGTTCCTAGTGATGATTCCGGTGTGGTTATACTTTTATTAGTCGTACCGCACGATCGCGATCGACTTGTCTGGGCTGGAAATGCGATCGATCGACCCATTTCAGCGCGGAGTATTAGTTGTTAAATCGATATTATGACTAAATAATGGTTACAAAAGTGTCACAATCGATCGATCGATGATATTTTTGAGACTAAGTACAGTAATTTTTATGGATCGTTTTAATCTCACCAAATCGGTATAATTGACGATTCAGAAAGTCTACCGATTTTGATAGAGTAGTTACTGGCTAACCATTAAATCTCCAGGCATAGCACGCTTGACTCTTTACCTCTAAATTTATGACTCAAACCAAAACAACCAACTTAGCACCTGCGCCACAGCTACCTACAAGTTCTGTGGCGGCAACAGAACTACGTCCGTGGGGTTCTTTTACGATCTTGGAAGAGGGCAGAGGGCATAAAATCAAGCGAATCGAAGTCAAGCCAGGGCATCGACTCAGTCTCCAGATGCACTACCATCGCAGCGAACATTGGATTGTGGTCTGCGGTACCGCAATGGTAACTTGTGATGATAAAGAGGAGATCCTCCATAGCAATCAGTCTACTTATGTCCCAGCCTGCACCAAGCACCGACTAGAAAATCCAGGTGTCATTCCCCTGGTGATTATCGAAGTCCAAAATGGTGAGTATTTAGGTGAAGATGATATCGTCCGGTTTGAAGATGACTATGCTAGAAATAGCGGCTAAAAGTTTTTTGATGATTACCGCGCCCGATGACTTCTTGATTTGATAAGGGAGTCATCGGACGTTAGAGAGATCGAATCAGGTTAATTATGATTGAAATTAGTCAAGCAGCGATCGCCGAGATCGATAGAATGCACACGGTTCGAGATTACCACAGCCAGCCCAAAGCACGAATCGATCCAATGTTTCGAGTCGGTTTTACTAGTGGCGGCTGTGAAAATTTTTATTACACGTTCGATCTGGTAGACTCGATCGAGGATAACGATCGAGTCGATCGAGTGGGAGATATTTCGGTATTAATCGATCGTCAACAACTACCATATTTAGACCATCTGAAATTAGACTATTCAGAAGATCTCATGGGTGGGGGTTTCCGGTTTGAAAATCCCCTCGCAACTAAAGTCTGTGGGTGTGGTAACTCTTTTTCGATGTCGAGCGGTGAATCCGAACGTTGGCAATTACCGACTTAGGCTTTAGGCTTTAGGCTTTAGGCTTTAGGTTTTAGGCTTTAGAGAAGAGGGAAGAGGAGAAAGAGAATCCGAACAGTCTCCCAGTCTCCCAGTCTCCCAGTCCCCTACTCATCCCCAAGCAACATAAGGCAATTTACTAGCAGTAACTTCCGTTTGAGCTAGATTAGCTACCAATTGTCCGCAAGCATCCCAGGTGCCGTTGGTGAGTTGTTGGCGGGAGCCTTCGCCGATCGAGACTAAGGTGGTAAACTTGCCACATCTGACTCGTAAGGCGTTGAGATCGACGGTAATTGGGGTTTGAGGATTTTCTCGTAAAATCTCTTGCAGCTCCGTAATGGTGGCTGCATCAGCGTTGAGACAGGGAATCCCCATCGCGACGCAGTTACCGAAGAAGATTTCGGAGAAGCTTTCGCCGATGATTAATTTGATGCCCCATTTAGCTAGGGCTTGGGGTGCATGTTCGCGACTAGAGCCGCAGCCGAAGTTGCTATTGACAACTAGGATGTTTGCACCTTGGAATTGGGGTAAGTCGAAGGGATGTGTACCTTTGAGTTGGATTCGATCGTCTTCAAATACACTAGCACCTAATCCATCAAAGGTGACGCAGCGGAGGAATCTGGCGGGGATGATTCGATCTGTGTCGATGTCATTGCCTGTGAGGGGGATGGCGGTACCGGAAATGGTGGAGATTTGGCTATTCATGTGGTTTTGTGGAGGTTTTGGGGTGTTGGGGTGGGGCGGAGATCTACCCACCCCACCCTTCTCTTCGAGACGCTTCGCGAACGGGTACCCCTCCGAGGAGGGGATTTTTCGCGTAGGGTGTGTTAGCGACAGCGTAACGCACCAACGAGGAGATCGAGACACAATCTAATTCATTGAATAATTGCTTCGGCTTCGATTTCGATGAGGATGTCGGGGGAGATCAGGCGGCTGACTTCTACCATGGCGGTGGTGGGACGGATTTCGCCAAAGAATTCGCCGTGGGCTTTGCCGATGAGTTCCCATTCGTCGATGTTGGTGCAGTAGATGCGGGTGCGAACTACGTCTTTGAGGCTGGCTCCGGCTTGGTGGAGGGCGGATTCGATGTTGAGGATGATTTGTTTGGTTTGGGCATAGACATCGCCGATACCGACTAGTTCGCCTTCAGCGTTTGAGGCGGTGGTACCGGAGATGTGGATGGTGTTACCGATTTTGACGGCGCGGGAGTAACCAATGATGGGTTCCCATTTGGAGCCTGTGGAGATATTTTGACGTGTCATAGTTTTTTTAACGCAGCGATTCGCGCTCTTCGGGTTTCCCGAAGGTTTAGCGAATCAAGACAGAGGGCGCAAAGGGATGATGGTGCTGAGTGGTTGGTTATTTTTGTTTCCGCAAAGGACGCAAATTAAGTTTGAAATTCTTTCATCAGCCATTGACCGATTTGAGTTTGATTTTGTTCTTTACTAAGGTTTAATGCTGTTGTGATGGTATCGATCGATAGTTGTGGCAATACCAAGGAAGTATCGATTCTACGGCTACCTCGATCGAATATTTCAAACGCATAAATCAGAGTATTTTGGACATCTACGACCCAATATTCAGAAACACCCATCTCTTCATATAGCAATCGTTTTGCACCTAAATCGTCTTCGATAGTAGTATTAGAAATCTCAACTACTAGGTTTGGAATAGCTTGTTCGTCTAGATTGACAACAGATTTACCTGTTGGTGATAAATTAGCTCGATCTCCAATATAAAAGGATATATCTGGCTGGCATTCTCTAACTTCAACTTTACGATAGCTACAATTTATCAAACCTTGAACCGGAATTCCTTTTGCCATACAGAATAGTGTAATAGCTAAATAAATAAGTCCATTATCACTAGCATGGTCTGCACCTGTTGGCATATCTTCAATCCTCATATAGCCGCTATAGTAGTAGCCTCGATGTTGTTCGTATTCGGGAGAATCGATCGTATTTGTGTATGTATCCCAATCAGCTTTCACCCAGGTATTAGTTGTTATTTTTTCCTGTAATTGAATCATCGTCATTACCAATATTGAATTTTAAACTTGTAAATCTTTCAATTTAGTCTCTAATAAGATCGACTGTTGCCTTCGCCACTCCGCTGCTTTGCGATCGATCTCTTGAATAAATCCATCTTTTCCATCCATATACTTCTCAATATCGAGTGGGTATTTATTCGCTAGCGATCGTTTTAATTCACTATATGCTTGTGCATCTTCAGGATGAGAGTTCAAATAGTCTCTAAATACTAAATGCCTCTGTACTTGGACTGAATCAACCTCAAATACATGAATATGGTGAGTTCTAATTCCGGTTAAATCATCTTTCAGGAAAAAACGTCGATCCTTAATCCCAAATTCACCCATGCACTCATAACCCAGTAATTGCATTGCTAAATTTTTTATATCGACTTTTGCGATCGAACTAACTTCAACTAAGATGTCAATAATTGGTTTAGCATAAATAGTCTCGATCGATGTGCTACCGATATGATGAATTGCGATGACGTTTTCACCCAAGGCAAGTGCAATTTGCTTTGATTCAGTCTCGAATAGAGAATGCCAATTTGGATTGTGTGGGACGACTTCAACTTTTCTAGTCACGGCTTTCTTCTAAAACGAATACAATATCTTCATATACTTGTTCAATCGCGAAAGTTAGATTGATACTTTTGAGAGCGAGTTTCCCGATCGTCTTTACAATATAGATCGATCGCCAGATTTTATTAACCTCCTATCTTTAACAATTTTGAGATATTAGTGGGGTTGGGCAGGTTTGTTTGAAAATTGTTGTCGAAAGCGAATATCTTCAGCATAAACCCGCCCTTACGAGTTTGTGCTGTATTTTAACCAATTCTAAATTTAGAATTATTTGTATATGTCGTAGGGGCGGGTTTATGCCAGTAAATCTCGATTTGTACCGATAACTATAGAACGAACCCGCCCAACCCTAGCAGCAACAATCGATTAGATCGCATATTTACCGATCGATTGTTACTATTTTAATTCATCAATTCCCGCACGTCGGTAACTTTACCTGTCACCGCCGCCGCGATTACCATTACTGGTGACATTAATAATGTCCGCCCGGATGAAGAACCTTGACGACCTTTGAAGTTACGATTGGAGGATGATGCACTCAGTTGTCGTCCGACTAGTTTGTCGGGATTCATCGCCAAGCACATCGAGCACCCAGCTTCGCGCCATTCAAAGCCTGCGTTTTTAAAAACCACGTCTAATCCTTCGGCTTCGGCTTGTTTTTTCACCCGCTCGGAACCAGGGACGATGAAAGCTTTGACTCCGGTGGCTACCTGTTTTCCGGCGGCGAATTTGGCGGCTTCGCGCAAGTCGGTGATGCGTCCGTTGGTGCAGCTTCCGACGAAGCAAACATCGACTTTGGTGCCGATAATTGGTGCGCCTGGGGAGAGATCCATATACTGGTAAGCTTCTTCGGCGATCGCTCGTTCGTCTACAGGCATTTGTGCTACTGTCGGGATGGGTTCATTTACGCCAATACCTTGCGCGGGGGTAATGCCCCAGGTGACTGTGGGGGCGATTTCGGCAGCATCAAAGACGATCGCATCATCGTATTGGGCATTTTTATCGCTCCGCAGACTTTCCCACCAAGCGACGGCTCGATCCCAATCTGCATCTTTAGGGGCAAAATCGCGCTCTTTGAGATAATCATATGTCACTCGATCGGGATTAATATAGCCACAGCGTGCACCACCTTCGATCGCCATGTTACAGACGGTCATTCTGGCTTCCATATCCATCTGCTCGAAGGTAGTCCCTGCAAATTCATAGGCATATCCTACGCCGCCTTTGACTCCGAGTTTGCGGATGATATGTAAAATTACATCTTTGGCATAGACTCCTGGTTGGAGGGTACCATTGACTTCAATTTTGCGGACTTTTAGTTTGCCAAGAGCCAGAGTTTGGGAGGCTAAAACGTCCCGCACCTGAGAGGTGCCTATGCCGAACGCTATGGCTCCAAATGCGCCATGTGTAGAGGTGTGACTATCTCCACAAGCGATCGTCATTCCTGGCTGGGTTAGCCCTTGCTCAGGCGCAATTACATGGACGATCCCTTGGCTACCGGAACCGACGTTGTAGAAGCGAATGCCATGCTCTTTGGTGTTATTTTCCAGGTGCTGCATCATCTCTTCAGCCAGACTATCGGCAAGGGGTCGCGATCGGTCTTCTGTTGGTACGATATGATCGACAGTGGCGACGGTGCGTTCTGGATAGGGGACTTTCAATCCTCGATCGCGCAACATCGCAAAGGCTTGGGGACTGGTGACTTCATGGATCAGGTGCAAGCCGATGAATAATTGGGTTTGTCCTGATGGTAATACGCCGACGGTATGTGCCGACCAAACTTTATCGAATAATGTATTTTTGCTCATGGTTTAGTAATTAATAAATAGTAGGGTGTGTTATCGCGTAGCGTAACGCACCAAATATCTGTACGATTGCTAGCCGTGGATGAAAAAGTAGGTAGTCATACTTATAGCAACGATCGATACAAACCGTCGGATAAGTATTGATGGAATCTGACGGGCGAAGTTAGCAATAAAATAACCACCTAAAGCACCACCGATCGCCATAATAATTGTCTGATGCCAAGCGATGATACCTGCAAATAGAAAAGGGATAATCGCGATGCCATTGATACAGGTTCCGAGCCATGTCTTTAGGGCATTCATGGCATGAATATTTCTAATGTTGAAAAAGGTGAGACTTGCCAACATCAAAATCCCAATACCCGCACCGAAGAAACCACCATAAATCGCAACTACTAGTTGAATGATAACTAGATAAACTAGCGGTAGTGACTTGGGTGCATCCGACCGATTTAAAGATTGTAGCCATTGCTTGAAAGATTCACCAAAGATAAATACAACCGTTGCGAGTAATAATAAATAGGGAATTAGCTTTTTAAAAACATCGCCAGATGTGTAGAGTAATAATATCGAGCCGAGCAATCCACCCACAAGACTAACGCTACTCAAAATTAGCATAGTTCGTCGATCGACATCCAAATCCCGACGGTACGCGCCCGCACTTGCCAAACTAGCCACCCAGAGGGCAGTATTATTGGTAGCATTAGCCGCGATCGGCGATACACCCGTAAAGATCAGCGTTGGAAAGCTAATGAAACTCCCGCCACCAGCCACAGCATTTAATCCACCAGCGATAAAAGCAGTAACAAATAGTAAGAAACTATTGAGATATGTCAGTGATGGTGGTGCGATCGGCATATATTTAGAAATACCTCCGAATAAATTCGGGGCTATTGTTGCAAAGTCCGCCGTCGCGGACTGACATATTAGTCCGCGAAGGCGGACTTTGCACCATGAGCAGCGGTTTCTAACCGCTGAGATTATCTAGGCTTAATTCCAATTAATAGAGCTAATTCTAACCATTTCCAATAACAATCCACATCTGCAAATTCAATCTCACGGAGATAGCCTAATTGCGTTTCGACATCGAGTAATTTATTCGATGGATCTTCATTCTCATGCGTATAACCAATCTTAGTTAGGAACTGAGCATGAATCTTTTGATTGGGTGAAGCAACGTGTTCGAGATTGGTAAATATGCCACCAGGAGTTAAATGATTAAATATTTCCTCATATAGAGATCGCTTGCGATCGTGTGTGACATGATGAATGGCAAAACTCGAAACGATCGCATCGAATTTACCGAGATCTGGTAATCGATCGTCTAAATTATGACTGATAATCTCGATCGAATCGTCATCCTTAAATCTGTCTTTAGCTTTTTCTAGCATCACTGGTGAAAAGTCTAACGCAACTCCCGTCGCAGAGGGTCGATCTATTTTGAGCAATGCCATCAGCCTCCCATCGCCAGTACCCAAGTCGAGGATGCGTTGGGCTGTTGTAGGGATACAGTCCAATAAGACAGCTTCACCCTCGGTACGATGGGGAATACTATCTGCTTTGGCTAGGTAGCCAAGCGCGTGTTCGGTTATAGACCATAAATTTACCATAATGTTGCGGCGAGGCTGCGGTAATGGTTGCGGTGCGGTTGTATCACTACTATAGACAAGGAGTTTGTGCTTGTCCAATATATATTATTATTACTATTAATACTTTAAAAGTATTATTCTGTCAGTACGATCGTCGCTGTCTAACCCCTTAATTTTCCAGATATGTCAAGGTATACGATCCCTAAAATCTGTCTAATTGCTGCGGCTAATTTGATATCGATCGATTATCCAATGATGGCACACAACGATCGCACTAATTTAGTAACTCCAAATAACTCATCCTTAATTCAAGCGGCTCGCGAACCAAGTACAGAATCGGCAGATCCTATTTTTGATGATGTGGTATTAAATCAAGTCGCTAAATTAAAGCAGTTTCTCAGTAAAGGAGGCAGTCCAAATCGATATTTTCATGCTGCTGTTAATGCGGGTGCGATCGATTGTGTAAGACTGATGATATCTCGCGGGGCAAATGTCAATCTAACCGACAATGATGGGTTGACTCTATTGATGACTACTGATGCTCGCAGTCGATGATTACCGATACTTTACCAACGTCTGGCTCATTAGGGCGACGGATTAATCTAGCTCTGACAACTAAATCCATCGATCGACGTTCTCCCTCGATTAGATCGGTGAAGTATTCTTGGGGTAGAAATTCCAAGCTATTGCGTTCGCGTAGTGTGCCGGAGGCAATCGATATTATGTGCTAATTCACAAGCAAATAGCTCTAGAAATTTAATGAATAAGGTACTAAGTAGTTGCTTGAATAATTGGTCGTGGTCGATAGTTTTTGACATCAGAATACTTTACTTCGCATCCATCCAATTAGCCCCACTGCCAATCTCCGCCACCATCGGCACACTCAGATCGATCGCCCCCTCCATCGTCGCCTTAATCTTCGGCTGCAACTCCTCCCACTCATCCATCGGAATTTCCAACACCAATTCATCATGAACTTGCAACAACATCTTCGCTTGATATGGCTCCAATAACTTATCGATCTCAATCATCGCCAACTTAATAATATCCGCACTAGAACCCTGAATCGGGGCATTTGCCGCAGCACGTAAATATCCAGAATCTAATTGTCCGAGATTACCCAGATTATCGAGATCGATCGAGTTTGGATCGCTGCCTTTTAAGCCGCGCAATTTACCACTCTCAAATCGGAAATACCGCCGCCGTCCGCAGACAGTTTCTACATATCCGAGGGCGATAGCTTCCCGTTTAACACGCTCTAAGTAGTCAAAAATGCCTGGATATCGATCGTAAAACTTATCGATGAAGATTTTGGCTTCGCTGGCTTTTATGCCAGTTTCTCGCCCGAATCTAGCCGCACCCATGCCATAAACTACGCCGAAGTTAATAATCTTACCCATCCGGCGTTGTTCGCTGGTGACTGTATCGCTTTCAAATAATAGTTTGGCGGTGACGGTATGGATATCTTCGTTTTGGTTGTAAGCAGTTATTAAAACTGGTTCTTGGCTCAGATGGGCGAGGATGCGGAGTTCTATTTGGGAGTAGTCAGCCGCCGCCAGAATCCAACCCGGAGCAGGGATAAATGCGCGGCGAATTTGGCGACTAAATTCGGTGCGAATCGGGATATTTTGGAGGTTGGGATTGGATGATGAGAGTCGCCCCGTACTGGTAACTGCTTGATTGAAATCGGTGTGGACTCTGCCTGTTTTGGGGTGTATTAATGCTGGGAGGGCATCGACGTATGTGGATTTTAGTTTGGAGAAAGTACGGTGCTGGAGGATCAGATCGACAACTTCATGTTTGCCTTGTAATTTTTCGAGGGTATTGACATCGGTGGAGTAACCAGATTTAGTTTGGCGGATACCTTTGGTGTCTAATTGGAGTTTTTCAAATAATATCTGCGCGAGTTGTTTTGGTGAGCCGAGATTGAATTTTTCACCTGCGAGTGTGTAGGTTTGTGCTTCAATTTTGGCTAAATCTTCAGCTAATACTAGCGAGAGTGTCTTTAGATATTCTGCATCGATATTGATACCGCGATCTTCCATGTTGGCGAGGATCGGTTCGAGGGGGAGTTCGATATCTTGCAATAGTGCGAGTAATCTCGGTGCGGCGGCTAATTCGGCTGTGAGGAGACTGTAGAGGCGATAAGTACCCCAGACATCCATCCCGCAATATTCCGCGACTGCGGGGATGCTAATATTCGCAATAGTCTGTCCTTTTGGTACTAAGTCATCGTAACTCTGGGGGACGATGCTCAGATAGCGGCTGGATAAATCGGTGAGGTTGTGGCTGCTGTCGGGATTTAAGACGTAACTCGCCAGCATCGTATCGAATACCACGCCTTTGAGGTTGATGCCTTGGTTTTTAAATACCAATCGATCGAATTTAGCATTTTGCAATACCTTCGGATAAGTTGCAGATTCGAGGATCGGTTTGAGATTTGTCAGGACTAATTCTAGATCCAAATTATCGCCCGAATCATGTCCGATCGGGATATATGCCATGCTATTAGTTTCCTCACCCCAACAACAACCAATCCCCACTAATTCCGCATTTCGTGGTTCTAAATCGGTAGTTTCCGTATCCCAAGCAACGGGACGATTTGGATCTTTATATTGCTGGAGATTGGTAATTAAAGCCTGTAGTTTTGCTAAACTATCGATGATTTGTGGTTGAATCAGACAGACTTGACTGAGTTGAAATTTATCGGTATCTTCAGCACTAAAAAACCACATATCGTTACCACCATCATCGGGCACGATTGCCCCACCAGGGGTTACAATCTCATGAATTGCTTCGTGGGCACTATCGATCCTTGCAGGAGTAGGAGCCGCAGCACCGCCGAAAGCTTCCTGAAGTTTCTCGATATCTTTACTAAATCGATGCAATTCTAATGTTTGTAATAATGGCTGCACCTGCTGAAAATCAAACCCAGTTAATTTCGTGGCTGTTAACTCGACTTCCAGCGGTACATCAGTAATAATTTTTGCTAAATATTGCGAGTGATTAGCATCATCCTTCCCTGCAACTAACTTCTTTCCCGTCGCCCCTGTAATCTCCTCGACTCGATCGTAAATAGTCTTCAGATCGCCAAATTCATTCAACAACTTCACCGCCGTCTTATCGCCAATCCCCCGCACCCCAGGAATGCTATCTGATTTATCCCCACACAGAGCCTTATAGTCGATAATCTGCGCCGCAGTCACCCCCATTTTATCGATGACACCTTGCTCGTTCATTTCTATTACTGAAGGGCCACTTTGAGCAAAAGCTGAAGTCATGTATAATACACTCACTCGATCGCGATCGCTCACCAGTTGGAACATATCCTTATCGCCAGACAAAATCTTCACCTGATAACCCTCGCGGCTGGCTTTCCCCGCCAAAGTCCCCAACACGTCATCCGCCTCAAATCCCACCGCCGTTGCTGTCGGTAAATTTAACGCTGTCAATAACTGATACAAGTTCTGAATATCGATCGTGAAATCTTCCGGCGTTTCCACTCGATCGGCTTTATAATTTTCATCAGCTTCATGTCTGAATGTCGGCGCACGTAAGTCAAATGCGATCGCCATCGAATCCGGCTTTTGACTATTAATAATCTCAACCAAAGCCTTGACAAATCCAAAACAAATACTCGTCGGTACTCCCGCCGAAGTTGTCAAGCCACCACTCTTACTTTTGGCATAGGCAAAGTAAGAACGGTAAGCCAAAGAGTGTCCATCGACGAGAATTAAGAGAGGAGGCATAAGATCTAATTTATTTTACAGGTGGGACTTTTTGTAGTAATCTTTCCCGTTTGTGCTGACGTAATTCTAAATCGATTTGAGCGATTCTCCTGATGGAGACGCTTCGCGAACGCATCGTCTAAGAACAAATTATATAATTCTAATTGGCGGTTACTCTCCCGCAACCTGTCGAGACAACTTTTTTTAGTTTCTTCCGTCGGATGATGATATCGCTCAGTCATAACAGATTCCAACCTCTTGTAATCTCTTGAGTACTAGCATTGGCAGCTTCTAGATTAGCTTGTCCATTCTCAATTGCTTTTACCAGTAAATCTAGCATAGCATTTGTAGCAGTTGGCTGTGCTTCCAAAATTCTCAACAGCAGGGTATTGAGGCGAGTGTAAGACTGGTTAAGTCTTTCCCTGGCGTTTTGCAGTTCTTCCAATTCACCAATCGTGCTGGCTGTCTCTCCATATCGATCGAAAAATATCCACTCTGTCGCGCTAGCTAGTTCAATTGCATCTGCAAGTTGTCGAAGTAGCCCAAAAGTCATCGTCAAGGTTTCTTCGGATAACTTCGCCATCGATCGAGAGTAGATTTGAAGAACACATTTAATTAATTTTTTTTTACAGATCGAACAAGCGTAGTTGTCCTTCGGGAATAGAATAAAGAGCCAATAGATCTTCTTCTAACCTTTCCTGTTCTATTATTGTATTCTTTTCAACTCCAAACCACTTACCAGAAGCATCGAATCCATGGGGATATCGCCATTTGAAAAAGTCATCAAAATAACTTCTTCTAGGGTAGGTACTAACATTTCTATCTTGAAATACAAGAAGTCTTTTATAGAATCGCAAA
>ENA-OBIO01000664-OBIO01000664.1-metagenomes-genome-assembly--contig:-NODE-664-length-16674-cov-3.2378_pt1 | contig 16674 bp, 13 predicted proteins | sample MGYA00153383_OBIO01 | MGnify analysis MGYA00153383 | reverse complement strand
CGCAGCGCCAAGAATCGCACGCAAAAATAATTAGTTGATCGCATTTACCACTTTGCGGGTCACCCGATGTTGAACCAACTCATGCCCTCACCTGTGCCTGTCAGAGCTGACAACAGCCTGAAAGACCCGGTGTGGGGCATGACGGTGGCGCCGCAATCGAAGAGGTGTGCGCGGTCAAAGAGGTATGCTGAGTTTGATGAGCTGACCTATTATTTTTGCAGCGCAGGTTGTCGCGTAAAGTTTGTCGCTGCACCCGATAATTTGGTTAAGCCGCACGCTTTGCAATCAAAGGCTGAGCCGCAGCAAGTCCTTAGCTCTAAAACGGCGCTGAAATCAAGCACGGTCCCAATGACGATTTCACCGGCGATTTCAAGCACGGAGCAGGGCAATTGCACTTGCCCGATGCATGCAGAAATCCTGCGGCATAAACGGGCTGATTGCCCCATCTGCGGCATGGCGTTAGTGCCAATGTTGCGCTCTAACGCGGGCAATGCGGAGTCGGAAAATGTCGAACTGCATGCGCTAAAACAGCGGCTGTGGACAGGCATCGCATTGACATTGCCGTTGGTGGTTTTGGCGATGTCGCCCATGGTGGGCATTGATCACCCGTTTGGACTTTTGCCGCCAATGACCGGCTGGCTGCAAGTGCTGTTGGGAACGCCTACGGTGCTGTGGGTTGGCGCACCGATCTTGCGCAAATTTTGGCTATCGCTGGCGCATCGGGCGCTCAATATGTACACGCTGATCGGGCTTGGCGTGGGACTGGCGTATGTGTTTAGTTTGGTAGCCGTATTTTTGCCGCAGTTTTTCCCGCCTGAGTTTCAGCAAATGGATGGTTCGGCCGGCACTATTTTGAGGCCGCCGCCGTCATTGTGACGCTCGTGATGCTGGGCGATTATCTGCAGCTTCGGGCGATGGGTGATACCAGCAAGTCAATCCAACGGTTGTTGCAATTAGCCCCAAATCAGGCGTGGCGAATTCGCGATGATGGCGTTGAGGAGCAAGTGCCATTGGCAAATGTGGTAATAGGAGACCGCTTGCGCGTAAAGCCGGGCGATAAAATCCCGGTGGTCGGAGTCGTGCTTGGGGGTGCAAGCCACGTGGATGAGTCCATGAATACCGGCGAGCCGATGCCGGTAGCCAAGGCGATCAATGCTCAGGTAACGGGCGCAACCGTGAATGGCAACGGCTCAATGGTCATTCGCGCTGAATGTGTCGGCTCGGCGACCCTGCTCGCGCAAATCGTCCACATGGTGGGCGAGGCGCAACGCACGCGTGCCCCGATCCAAAAATTGGCTGACACGATTGCGGCCTATTTTGTACAGATCGTGGTGGCCATTGCAATTGCGACCGCGCTGGTGTGGTGGTTCGTCGGGCCCGAGCCAAAGTTTGCCTATGCGTTTATCAATGTCATTGCGGTACTGATCATCGGCTGCTCCTGTGCAGTGGGGCTCGCGACCCCAATCTCGATGACGGTCGCGATGGGGCAGAGTGCCCGGGCAGGGATCCTGTTTCGTAACGCCGAGGCAATCGAGCGAATGCGCGATGTCGACACTTTGGTGGTGGATAAGACCGGCAAGTTAACCTTGGGACATCCTACGCTGACCGATTTTGCGGCGGAGGGCATGGCTGAAAACGAAGCGCTTGAATTAGTTGCTGGGGTGGAAAAACTGTCTGAGCACCCGATTGGCCTGACCATTGTTGAAGCCGCCGCGGCACGAGGTCTAACGCCGCGTGCAGTGGATGCATTTGGTGCCTCCAACGGTCTAGGCGTTGAAGCCGATATCGATGGGAAACGAGTGCTAGTGGGGAGCGCTGATTTTCTTTATCAACGTGGTGTTAGCACCAAGCGCTGGACCGAGCGAGCCGACGCTTGGCGGATCGAAGCAAAGACCGTGGTCTATTTTTCTGTCGGTAGCACCGTGACCGGCGTGGCGGTAGTCGCTGATCCAATCAAAGACACCGCCGTTGAAGCAATTACCGCGTTACAGAAAGAAGGTTTACACATCGTCATGCTGACGGGTGATTCACGCGCGACAGCAGCAGCGGTGGCACGAAAAATTGGCATTGAAGACGTGCTGGCGGAAGTACTGCCGGCCGACAAAGCCGGGCATGTCAAGCGCCTGCAATCGGAAGGACGTAAGGTCGCGATGGCGGGCGACGGCATCAACGACGCGCCCGCTTTGGCGCAGGCAGATGTGGGCATCGCGATGGGAACTGGCACCGATGTAGCCATGGAAAGCGCTGGCGTAACGCGGGTAAAAGGTGATCTGCGCGGCATCGTTCGGGCGCGAATGTTATCCCGTGCAACGATGCGCAACATTCGGCAAAATCTGGCGTTCGCGCTGGGCTACAACGCGCTCGGTATTCCGCTCGCGGCCGGGGTGCTGTATCCATTTTTTGGCTTGCTGATGTCGCCGATGTTTGCCGGTGCCGCAATGGCGTTGAGTTCCGTGTCGGTGGTCACGAATGCACTCAGGCTTAACCGCGTGAAGCTTTGAACCAAGCGCGACCAGCCGAACGGTTACTTTTTGTACTCATGCTGCCCGCAGCATGCACTTAACGGATTAAAAAAGCGCTCAGAAAATGAACACTCACCCGCACGTTAATCAGCATGAAAAATTTGTGCTGACCCTTAATGTCGGTTCCTCAAGCCATAAGTACGCCATTTTTGGCTTAAACGGCAAGCCAGATGCGGTGTTTCGTGGTGAAGTTAGCCGCGCCGAGAGTGACGGCAAATCGTTTAATGCGGTGCTGGAAAAGGTGGTGGAAATTACCGGAAAGAACGGGCTTGTGGCCATCGGCCATCGGCTCGTGCACGGTGGCCCCAAGTTGTCAGCACCACAAATTATCGATGCTGAGTTGATCGCGGAACTGAAGCATCTGATTCCATTCGCACCCGAGCACCTGCCTGCAGAAATTGCGCTCATTGAACACATGGCGATTTGTTTCCCGCAGATGCCTCAGATCGCCTGTTTTGATACTGCATTCCATCGTGACATGCCGCGCCTGTCAACGCTGCTTGCGATCCCGCGACGCTACGAGAGCAGCGGTATTCGCCGCTATGGTTTTCATGGTCTTTCATATGAATTCCTGCGTGACGAGTTATTGCGTCTCGGCGATCCCACCGTTACCAGCGGGTCGGTGATTCTCGCGCACTTGGGTAATGGAGCGAGTCTAGCCGCGCTTAAGCACGGTCACTGCATCGACACCAGCATGGCGTTCACACCCGCCGCCGGGCTGGTGATGGCGACACGTGCAGGCGATATTGATCCGGGTCTCATTGCCTATCTCGCCACGCTAGAAGCTATGGACGCACAGCGGCTGACGCAATTTATCAACCATGAGTGCGGCCTGCTGGGTGTGTCGGAGACGACTGGTGATATGCGAAAGCTGATGGAACTTGAATTAATCGATATCCGTGCGGCTGAAGCGGTCGCGCTGTTTTGCTATCAAATAAAAAAATGGATCGGTGCGTTTGCCGCGACGCTGGGTGGTCTCGACACGCTCGTGTTCGCTGGTGGCATCGGTGAACACAACGACGCCATTCGGTCTCGAATATGTGCGGGGCTGGGCTTCCTGGGCATTGAAATCGACGACGAACTCAACGCAGTAAATGCGCCGCTCATATCGTCTGCCAAGACCCGCGTGAACGTTCGAGTCATTCATACCGATGAAGAGCTGGTGATCGCGCGCCATATGAATCGTTTGCTTAAATTGCAGGCTGCCAAAACATGAAAATAGATTCGACCACACTCACACCAGATTCTCTGCGAAAAATCGATGCCTACTGGCGCGCGTCGAATTATATTTCGGTCGGCCAGATTTATCTTTACGACAATCCGCTGTTGCGCGAGCCGTTAAAAGCCTCGCACATTAAACCGATGTTACTTGGTCATTGGGGCACCACCCCCGGTCAGAACTTTATCTATGTACATTTGAACCGCGTTATCAAAAAATATGACTTGAACATGATCTATATATCGGGGCCCGGACATGGTGGCCCCGCGCTGGTCGGCAGCACTTATCTGGAAGGAACTTACAGCGAAATTTATCGAAACATCAGCCAGGATGAAGCGGGCTTAAAAAAATTATTCACCCAGTTCTCGTTTCCAGGCGGCATTCCCAGCCATGTTTCGCCTGAATGTCCCGGCTCCATTCATGAGGGTGGCGAGCTGGGATATTCGCTCAGCCATGCTTTTGGAGCCGCTTTTGATAACCCGGATTTAGTGGTGGCCTGCGTCATTGGCGATGGTGAGGCGGAGACCGGCCCGCTCGCCACGGCATGGCATTCCAATAAATTTCTGAACCCCGCGACGGACGGTGCGGTACTGCCGATTTTGCACCTTAACGGTTATAAAATCGCGAATCCGACAATACTGGCGCGCATCAGCCGCGATGAATTAGAGCAGCTGTTACGCGGTTACGGTTGGACACCTTATTTTGTGGAAGGCCATGAGCCAGAATTGATGCATCAGGCGATGGCGGCGACCCTTGATCATGTAATTGCAGACATCAAGGCTATTCAACAAGATGCTAAATCGGCTGCAAATATCGAACGCCCGCGCTGGCCGATGATTGTGTTGGTTTCGCCAAAGGGCTGGACCGGTCCAAAGGCGGTCGATGGTGTACTTATAGAGGGCACATTTCGCTCGCATCAGGTGCCGCTGCCGGATGCAGGCGCCAATCCTGCACATCTGGCCCTGCTTGAAGAGTGGCTGCGCAGTTACCGGCCCGAAGCGTTGTTTGATGAGGCTGGTCGGCTTCACGCAGAACTGGCTGAACTTGCGCCGCACGGTGATCGCCGCATGGGCGCAAACCCGCATGCGAACGGCGGCGTTTTGTTGCGCGATTTGCATTTGCCGAACTATCAAGATTATGCCGTCACGGTGCCGTCACCGGGTGCCGTTGAAGCGCGTGATGCCTATGTGCTCGGCCAGTTCATTCGCGATGTGGTCAAGCTTAATGCCGCAGAACGAAATTTTCGGGTGTTTGGGCCAGACGAAACTATTTCTAATGGTCTTGGAGCCGTGTTTGAAGTGACCAACCGCCAGTGGGAAGGCGCGACCGACGCCAATGACGCGTTTCTGGCCAGCGATGGGCGCGTAATGGAGATGTTGAGTGAGCATCAGTGTGAAGGCTGGCTGGAAGGATATTTGCTGACTGGCCGCCACGGGCTTTTTAATTGCTACGAAGCCTTCATTCACATCATCGATTCGATGTTTAATCAGCACGCGAAATGGATAAAGGTGGCGTCAAAAATTCCATGGCGTCGCGAAATTGCATCTCTTAATTATGTTTTGTCGTCACACGTCTGGCGGCAGGATCACAACGGCTTTTCGCACCAGGATCCCGGGTTCATCGACCATGTGGTGAATAAAAAAGCGGAGATCGTGCGCGTATATTTACCGCCGGATGCAAATTGTTTGCTGTCGGTGATGGATCACTGTTTGCGCAGCCGTCATTACGTGAATGTGGTAATTGCCGGTAAACATCCCGCGCCGCAATGGTTGACGATGGCCGACGCGGCGGCGCATTGCGCGGCCGGCATTGGCATTTGGGATTGGGCTAGCAATGCTGGCAGCGCGGACCCCGACCTCGTCATGGCCGCTGCAGGGGACGTGCCGACGCTCGAAATTTTGGCTGCCGTATCGATTCTTCGCAGCCATTTGCCCGCATTAAAAATTCGTGTGGTGAACGTGGTGGATTTGATGAAGCTGCAAACGCCAAGCGAACATCCGCATGGTCTGGACGACGCAGATTTTGATGCGCTATTTACGCAGGATAAACCGATCATTTTTGCGTTTCACGGCTACCCCACCTTGATTCATCGGCTGACTTACCGCCGCACCAACCACGGCAATTTGCACGTGCGCGGTTACAAGGAAGAGGGCACCATCACCACCGCGTTTGATATGCGGGTGTTGAACGATCTGGATCGCTTCCATTTGGTGCAAGACGCGATTGATCGCCTGCCATCACTCGAGGCCGCAGGTGCCGCCTTACGACAGGAAATGACCGAAAAACTGATTGAGCATCGACGTTATATTTGTATTCACGGTTTGGACATGCCGGAAATCAGGGATTGGAAATGGCCCAAAAAATGAATTGCGACTACCTCCAATATGAAACCCAATGATAGCCATTGTTGAAGCGAAGCGCGCCGGACTGCTAGGCCCCAAATATTGGGGGAAAAATATCATAGCCGGCGTGATTGTGGGCGTGGTGGCACTGCCGCTGGCAATGGCGTTTGCGATTGCGTCCGGGGCCAAACCAGAACAGGGGCTTTACACCGCGATTGTGGCGGGTTTGCTGACTTCACTATTTGGTGGAAGTCGTCTTCAGATTGCGGGTCCCACGGGCGCATTCATCGTGATTTTGTCCGGCATCACGGCCCAGTACGGCATTGCCGGTTTGCAAGTGGCGACCTTGATGGCAGGCTTCATGTTGGTTGCCATGGGATTGCTCAAACTTGGCTCGGTCATTAAATTCATCCCCGGCCCGGTGATCGTCGGGTTCACCACCGGTATCGGCGTCATCATCTGGGTAGGCCAATGGAAAGATTTTTTTGGGCTGCAGCCGACCGGTGCCGGCGAGCACTTTCTGGAAAAATTAGGGCGCCTGCTTGTATCGTTCCCCACTCTACATATCGCCACGACCGGGCTCGCTCTTTTGAGCCTGACCATACTGATTGCGGGCCCGAAATTGTTGAAACGCGTCCCCGCACCATTGGTGGCTTTGATCGCCATTACCGCCATGCAAAGCTATTTTAAATTCGATGGTGTAGCCACGATTGGCAGTGCATTCGGCGGAATTCCGCAAGGCCTTCCCAGCTTCACTGTCCCGTCGATTTCATACAGCGATGTGATCAAGCTAATCGGGCCCGCATTTACCATCGCCCTGCTCGGCGCAATTGAATCACTATTGTCTGCCGTGGTGGCCGATGGCATGTCAGGGTCGCGCCATGATTCAAATCAGGAGTTGGTGGGCCAAGGGGTCGCCAATATTTTCTCACCTCTGTTTGGTGGCTTTGCATCTACAGGTGCCATTGCGCGCACCGCCACCAATATTCGCAATGGTGGCACCAGTCCTATCGCCGGTATTGTTCATGTCGTAACCCTGGTTCTGATTATTTTATTGTTCGCGCCACTGGCTTCCTACATCCCGCTTTGTGTGCTCGCCGCAGTGCTGTTCGTGGTGGCCTACAACATGAGTGATTTATCGCATTTTTTTCGCTTGGCAAGAACCGCGCCTAAGCCTGATGTGGCGATTCTGCTCATCACGTTTTTGTTGACGGTCTTTGCAGATTTGGTGGTCGCGGTCAACACCGGCGTGATGCTGGCGGCGCTGCTGTTTATGCGGCGCATGGCAAAGGCAGTACTCATCGAGGTCGAGCCGAATGAAATCGCGGCTGAGGCCAAAGACGGGGAGGCGCTGCCACCATCGCCTGCGCTGCCGCCCGACATGCTGATGTACAGCATCGATGGTCCGTTCTTTTTTGGTGCCGCCAGCAAGCTTGAACACATCCTCGAAAGTATTCAACAACGCATGCATACGGTGGTGTTGCGCATGGGCCGCGTACCGTTCGTGGATTCAACGGGCATCGAGGCGCTGGAAGAACTGCACGATGAGTTCAGGAAACGCAAGGTGCGGCTGGTACTGTGCGAGATTCGGCAAAACGTGGCCGAAAAACTGACGCGTGCCGGTTTCTTGCAGCGCGTAGGAGCGGAAAATATTTTTAATTCTCGTGATGAATTTCTAGCGTCAATTGCGCCACCGTCGACGCACTCACCCCCGCCCTGAGCGCTATCCGATCAGCCCGGTTTGACTGCCCAGCGAATAAGCATCGCGACAATGCCTAGCGACAGTACGCTCGTCACCCAGATAGTGACAAACCAGCCAATCTGAATCCAGCGCGGGCGATGCGCATTTGTGGGGGCTGGCTGCTTGGTGTCGGCGCGCATCGTATTTAATTTAAACATCAGTGATAGGCTGTAACTGCGCCCACTTTGCCGCGAAACACCCAATATGAATACACGGTATAGATCAAGATCAGCGGAATCAGCACCACCGCGCCGACCAGCAGGAACGACAGGCTATTGTCAGGCGCGGCGGCTTCCCACAAAGTGATGGAGGAGGGCACGATATACGGAAAAAAGCTCACACACAGGCCGATGTAAGAAAGTATGAATAACCCGAGCGAGGCCAAAAATGGCAGCAAATCATGTTTCTGCTTGAGCCCGCGGTAAAGTAAAAAACCGCACAACGCGACCAGGATCGGCACCGGCGATGCATACAGCATATGCGGCCAGGTGAACCAGCGTTCCATAAAATTCGGGTTCAAAAACGGCGTGTATAAGCTCACGACTCCGATCAATGCCAGCGTCACCGTGCCAGTCAGTTTTGCGACCTTCAGCATGGCGGTTCGCAATTCGCCTTCCGTCTTATAAATAAGCCACGTCGCTCCCAGCAGCGCATAGCCGACGACCAGGGCCAAACCAGTCAACACGCTAAACGGCGTGAGCCAGCTCCACCAGCCGCCTGCGTAGGCCCGTCCAGTTACCGGGATGCCCTGCACCAGCGCACCGAGTGCGATGCCCTGAGCAAAAGCGGCCATCGTTGAGCCGCCTGCGAAAGCCCAGTCCCATAAAAATTTACCGCGCTGTGTTTTCCAGCGGAATTCGAATGCGACACCTCTGAAGATCAGCGCCAACAGCATCGCAATAACCGGCGCGTAAAGCGCGGGCATGATGACCGCATAGGCCAGCGGAAATACCGCAAACAGCCCGCCCCCGCCCAGCACCAGCCAGGTCTCGTTACCGTCCCAAACCGGGGCGACCGAATTCATCATTTGATCGCGCTGGTCTTCTGTTTTGAAAAATGGAAAAAGGATGCCCACGCCCAGGTCGAAACCATCGAGCACCACATAGGCCATCACCGCAAACGCAATTAGCGCGGCCCAAATAAGCGGGAGATCAAATGTCATGCCGGTGCTCCTTTATCGAACGTGCCCAGTTTGCCCAAGTCCGATAAGTTCGCCTTGGCGATTTGGAGCGCGGGTGCGGGCATCAGCCCGGCCGCGCGGATCGGTTCACCCCTAGGCAATTCTGGCTCGTTGCATTCAGGTGGCTTGCGCATCAGCCGCAGGATATAGAATGTCCCCGCGCCAAATAAAGCGAAGTACACCACGATGAAAGCGACAAGCGATGCGCCAATCGCCGTCGCATCAATAGATGACGCCGATTGTGCGGTTGTCAGTAGCCCGTAAACGGTATAGGGCTGTCGGCCCACCTCGGTGGTGATCCAGCCTGCCAGCACCGCCGCGAACCCGGAAGGTGCCATCAACACCGCCGCGCGGTGCAGCATAGGTGCGTCGTAAAGCTGTCGTTTATAACGGATCAGCAAGCTCCACAATCCCAGCCCCAGCATGGCCAGCCCGATGCCGACCATCACCCGGAAACTCCAGAACACCATGCCTACCGGCGGACGTGCGTCCGGCGGAAAATCTTTTAGACCTTTGACTTTGCCGTTCCAATCGTGGGTGAGGATAAGGCTGCCGAGCTTCGGAATCGCGACCGCATAATTCATGCGCTCAGCTACCGAATCCGGGATGCCAAATAAAATAAGCGGAGCGCCGTCAGGGTGCGATTCAAAATGACCTTCCATTGCAGCGATTTTGGCGGGCTGATACTTCAGCGTGTTCAGGCCATGCAGATCGCCCGCCATAATTTGCAACGGTGCAACGATCGCCGCCATCCACATTGCCATCGAAAACATGGTTCTTGCCGCCGGGTTCAAGCGGTCTTTTAGCAAGTGGAAAGCGCCGACGCCGCCGACCACCAGCGCGGTGGTCAAATAGGCGGCCAGTACCGTGTGCAACATACGGTAAGGAAAAGATGGGTTGAAGATGACTGCGACCCAATCGATCACCACAAACTGTCCGGCTGCATTCGTGGCGTAACCGGCAGGCGTTTGCATCCAGCTATTAACTGACAATATCCAGAAGGCAGACATGAAGGTACCCAGCGCCACCATTAAGGTGGCAAAGAAATGCAGTTTTGCGCCCACTCGCTGTAGCCCGAACAACATCACGCCCAGAAAGCCTGCTTCGAGAAAAAAAGCCGACAGCACTTCGTAGCCCATCAACGGCCCCAGCACAGGGCCGGTCTTGTCCGCAAACACGCTCCAATTGGTTCCAAATTGATAGCTCATAACGATGCCTGACACCACGCCCATGCCAAACGCCACCGCAAAAATCTTTTTCCAATAATTAAACAACGCCTGATAGACCTGCTTGCCGGTCAATAAATAAGCGCCGTTCAGTACCGCCAGATAACTGGCCAGCCCGATCGAAAAAACCGGAAACAGGATGTGGAAGCTGATGGTAAATGCGAACTGGATACGCGCTAACAGTACAGCGTCAAACGATTCCATGATGGACGACCTTTGCGTTGATGTAATTCTTAAGGTAACTACAGAATACAGTCTGCGCTACCGACATTGCCCGGTCTGCGTGCCAGCACACATACACGGCAAAAATCAGCGCAGGGTATCTGCCTTGAGTACTGCATCAACCTCCAATTGCGCTTCCGCCAGAATTTTTTGCAGATGCGTTTGTCCTTTACGGCTTTCCGCATAAATTTTGTAGATATTTTCTGTCCCTGATGGGCGCGCCGCAAACCAGCCGTTCTCGGACGACACTTTTATGCCGCCGATGGCGGCTGAGTTACCTGGCGCGTGGCTTATTTTGCTGGTGACTTTATCGCCCGCTAATTCCAACAACGTAATTTTCTCAGGCGACATTCTGGATAGCTTGGCACGTTGTTCCGCATCGGCGGGAGCTTCAATTCGCGCAGCGGCAAGCGCGCCAAATTTGCCCTCAAGTTCGCCATAAATTTCGCCAGGATTGCGGCCTGTTCCAACGGTCATTTCGGCCGCGAGTAACGCAGCGGTAATGCCGTCTTTGTCGGTGGTCCAGACGGCGCCATCGCGGCGCAAAAACGATGCACCCGCGCTTTCTTCACCTGCAAAGCCGAGGGAAGCTCCAAAAAGGCCATCGACAAACCATTTGAAACCAGCAGGGGTTTCAACAAGTGTTCGGTCAAGGGATGCAACAACTTGATCAATCATGCAGGTGCTGACGACGGTTTTGCCGATAGCAAGATTTTGCGGCCAACCCTTACGATGTTGAAAAAGGTAATAAATTGCGGCTGATAAATAATGGTTTGACGGCAACAGACCTGCGCTTGGAGTGACAATGCCATGCCGGTCATGATCCGTGTCGCAGGCGAATGCAATATCGAAGCGCTCGCGCTGTCCAATCAGCCGCTGCATTGCATACGGCGATGATGGGTCCATGCGAATCCGGCCATCCCAATCCACGCTCATAAACCGGAAAGTCGCATCGACTTCGTCACTTATGATGCTGAGATTGAGTTGATAGTGCTCAGCGATGCGCGCCCAATAATGCACGCCCGCGCCGCCTAGCGGATCGACCCCTATGTGTATACCCGCATCGCGAATTATATCCATATCAATCACGCTACTAAGGTCGAGTACGTAAGCGGCTAAAAAGTCGAAGTTGTGAACGCTTGGTGCACGGCGGGCTTGTGAGAAAGGTATCCTTTTCACGCCCTTTAAATTTCCCGCCAGCAAACTATTGGCCTGCTTCTCGATACAGCTTGTCACCCGCGTATCTGCCGGGCCACCATTGGCGGGGTTGTATTTAAACCCGCCCGCCTCGGGCGGATTGTGGGATGGTGTGAGGATGATGCCGTCGGCGAATTGATCAGTTCGGGTTCGGTTATGGGCAAGAATTGCATGCGACACCGCGGGTGTTGGCGTATATTCGCCACCCGCCGAAATCATTACTTCTACATTATTGGCGGCCAATACTGTGAGCGTGGTGATGAATGCAGGCTCGGAAAGCGCGTGGGTATCAATGCCCAGAAACAGCGGGCCGCTGATGCCGTGTTGATGTCGATACAGACATACGGCTTGCGTCATTGCCAATACATGCGACTCATTGAAGGTTGAATCCAATGCCGAGCCGCGATGGCCTGATGTTCCAAACACCACAGCTTGGGCGGGGTTTGACGCATCCGGACTTTCGCTAAAGTAGGCGGTGACGAGTTTTGCAACATTCACCAATATTTCTGATGGCGCAGGCTTTCCGGCAAGGGGACTAATTTTCGGATTCATTTATATTCAAAGGCAGACAATAAATAACCCGCTGTTTGATCATCATTCGTCGGACTCATACGTGAGCCTTAGCGGCGAGCTGAACGCTTTTTTCAGCGATTCTGGTCAGCAGCGCGTCCCATGATTTTTTAAATGACTCGGCACCTTCGTCCTGTAGTTTTTTGGCAAGTGCCACAACATCAACGCCCTCGCGGTGGAATTCTTCGAGCACCACTTCCGCATAGCCACCGTCGGTGGGTAGCGCGGCATGGACGCTGCCGTGATCGGCAAATGCCTTTAACGTTTTTTCAGGCATTGTATTTATCGTCTCGGCGGCGGCGAGCGCTTCAACATAAAGCGTGTCGGGTGCGGCCGGATCTTTGCTGCCGGTGCTGGCCCACAGCAGCCGCTGAGGGTGCGCCCCCGCCTTCAGCAGCGCCCGCCAGCGCGGTCCAGCGAGCAGCTCTCGGTAGGTTTTATAGATGCGCATCGCCATCGCTATGCCGAGTCGATTGTGATATTGAGGGGACACCTCGTCTTTTATTGCCGCATCCCAACGGCTCACAAAAATAGACGCGACGGATGCTATTTTGGGGTCGAGTCCCGCTTCAATGCGTCGCTCGATGCCGCGCATATAGGCTTCCGCCGCTGCCACATATTGTGTATTTGAAAACAGCAGGGTTACATTTATCGGTATGCCGGCGAAGATGGATTCTTCAATAGCGATGTCGCCCTCTACCGTGCCGGGAATCTTGATAAAAAGATTGCGGCATTGCGCCAGTGTGTGCAGTCGGGCGGCTTCTTTGATCGTGCCCGGGGCATCATGAACCAACAGCGGCGACACTTCGAGCGATACCCAGCCATCCACACCGCCGGTCGCCTCATGGATAGAAGAAAAAAGTAACGCTGCCCGTTTTAAATCTTCGAGCGCCAACTCAAAAAATAATCCCTCGCCGGATTGCCCTTCTTGCACTTTTTTGTGAATAGCGTTGTCGTAAGCGGCCGTGCTGCGAATGGCCTGATCGAATATGGTCGGGTTCGAGGTTAATCCGGTGACCGAAAATTCATCAATGTAGGTTTTTAGCGTGCCGCTGTCCAGCAGGTCTCGACTGATATTGTCGAGCCATAAGCGCTGGCCAAGCTGGTGAAGCTGGGTGGTTGCTTTCATAAAATCCTTGTTCGAGAAAATAGGTGTGGATCACTTGACGCCACCGTCTAGGCAAAAGAATGGGCTGAAAAATCGAGGTTAATTAAATTTGCTATTCGCCTTAAAACGATATGCCCAGCTGCATCACCAATCTCAGTAAACTGCTTTTTCAACTTGTTCTATCCTGAGCCAAATTCGATTTCTGGTATGTGCGGGAGCGCACGCAGTCAATCATATGGCGACGGATTGATCGACGGTCGGCCGTTCCATAAATCAAGGTCGATTATGGGCGTGCATCTTGGAGCACAAATGACTGGAACGGCACGCTAGTGCTAGGGTTTATAAAAATAATTGCGATACCCGCGCGATGATGCCGATTGCGCTGCACGAGAAGCGTTCTACGTGACATCCGTTTTTTGAAGACCTATGGTCTGACCCAGTGCGCTATGTGTGCCACCGCACATACAGCAAGACATTCGCTGGCTAAAATGTAAGCATTGTCCTACAAGGTCTCCTTGTCGGGCTTTCGGCACTTTTATAGCAACAAGCTATGCCTGAACGGGGAAACAGTGAAACTGCCAACGACTTGATCGAAGCGGCGAGTCACATCACAGATACGCGAAATCAGATCGCGCTGAAGCAACAGGTGGGCTGTAGAACGCCCGATGGGCTGATATTGCTGCCACGATAGCGCAAACGTGAAGATCGAAGGATGAAGATTTAAACATGAACGTTTAACAACGAAGGTGCAGACATGAACATTGCTGAAGCAGATATCCTTAATGCCAGTATCTTGATCGTCGACGATCAACAGGCAAACGTCGTCATGTTTGAACAATTGCTGCACGATGCGGGCTATACCGGCTTTACTTCCACCACCAATCCGCGCGAGGTATGCGCGCTCAATCGTGCACATCGCTATGATCTCATTCTGCTCGATCTGGTGATGCCGGATATGGATGGATTTGCTGTGATCGAGGCACTGAAAGTCGACCTGATTGATCGTGACAGCTATCTTTCGGTGCTGGTGCTAACCGCTGAGCCTGAACACAAACTGCGCGCCTTGCGGGCAGGGGCCAAGGACTTTATAAGTAAGCCATTTGATATGGTAGAAGTTAAAACGCGCATCCGAAACATGCTGGAAGTACGTCTGCTGTACAAAAAACTCGCCAACTATTCCGCTATGCTGGAACTGGAAGTTCAAGCGAGAACCGCCGATCTTCGTGAAAGCGAAGCTCGCTATCGCAGCCTGGTGGAGCTGGCATCAGACTGGTATTGGGAGCAAAACGAGCAGGGTCATTTCACCAAGGTTTCCGGCCCTGTGCTGGAGATCCTTGGCTTTCCACAGCCCCCACTTGGGTTAGTCGCGCCAGAAGCTAGCCATTCGCCAGCGTCGCAAGGTCCAGGCTGGAACGAGGCCGAACGGCTGGCGTTGCAGGCGAGCATTGCCACGCGCGAGCCGTTTCTGGATTTTGTGTTCAACCGCGTCAACCCTGATGGCAGCATCCAAAAATTTCACGTCAGTGGCGAACCCATATTCAACCGATCGAGCCGCTTTGTGGGCTATCGCGGCATTGGCGTCGAAGTCAATATGGGCTCATAGAGTGGGGATATTGCAAGCATTAGGTGTCAGATCGTATTGATGTTGCGAATCTCAAACCAACACCTCCATAACCATAACCAAAACCACCTTCTTGCAGCCCTACCCGCAGCAGAGTTCGATCGAATTGCGCCGCACCTGGAATTAGTGGCCATGCCGCTCGGTGAAATTCTCTATGAGCCTGGTGGCCAGTCGCACTATGCCTATTTCCCAATCACCTGCATTGTGTCGCTGCACTACGTGACGGCGTCGGGTGCATCGTCGGAAGTGGCTGGCGTCGGTCATGAAGGCGTGGTGAATGTTTCGCTGTTTATGGGCGGTAACACCACGACGAGCTCAGCGATGGTGCAGACAGCCGGGTACGCTTACCGAATATCACGCAATTTTTTGAAGCAAGAATTTGACAAGCGCGGTTTAGTCATGGCCCTCCTGCTTCGCTACACGCAAGCGCTGATGGTGCAGATGTGCCAGACCGCGGTCTGCAATCGGCATCATTCGGTAGAGCAACAGTTAAGCCGCTGGCTGCTGGTGACATTGGATCGAATTCCATCGGGCGAATTAACGATGACGCAGGAATTGGTCGCGAGCATGCTTGGCGTGCGCCGTGAAAGCGTTACTGAAGCAGCGCGTGACCTGCAGCAAGCGGGTTATATTCACTATCGGCGCGGCCACATCACGGTATTAGATCGCGCTGGGCTGGCGGGCAGATCGTGTGAATGTTATGCGGTGGTTAAAACTGAGATGGGTCGGCTGCTGAGTAACGAGCGTTTTCGCTAGGGCACAATTAAATACCGCGCGCTGGATAATCTGAATTGGAGCATAAATATGAAAACCAAACCCAAACCTGGCGATTTAAGTCCGGTTCGTACTCATAAGAAAGTGCCGCCAACCCAGTCAAAAGAGAAAAGTGTGTTGGTCGGTCAATCAAAGCAAAGTATCGCTTTCGACACTGAAAGCGAACCTGAAAACGAACCTGAATCAAAGCTAAGCGGGAGTCATAGCGAACTGCTTAAGGACGAAGTCATGCGAATCGCGGCGTTGGCTGAGCAAACAAAACTACAAAACAATCCTGATTCGCTCCCGGTGGTCGGTTATCCGACCAAGCGGCATGCCGAATCGGCGACGAGTAATCCTGTAGACGCAGAATTGAAGCCAGCTGTGAAGCCGCATGGATCAGCTTGAAGAATAATCTGTAGCAGCATTTAGGACATTGCATACGCCCGCCAAAAAAAGGTCCGAGGCTGAAATTCAAAGACCAGAGTGTTAAATGAGACGTCTTGTGTGCGCCAGCGAACAGAGACTTTTTGGCTACGCGCTCAATATTCCATTGAGCGCTCTTTATCCCCCAAAGGGCGCTTCAACACCAGGTCCCGGGTTCCCTTCTCGTGGCACCTGAATTACGCGGCTCGGCCCCACTAAAACGGAGCCGAGCCTTTTTTAACGCGGTGGTCCTTGGTAGTCTTTTGGCTGACGAGGCTCACAATACTCATAAGGTGCACGATTTACTGTGCATATCCTTCACGAGCGTTACAGCGTCCCACGATTGCTTACAGACCGCGTTCAGCAAGAATCGTAGTTAAAGTGTCAGCAAGCACAGAGAGCAATTTTGTGGGGACAAACCGATCGGCGAGCTCAGATGAGCGCACCAGAATCGCGTCTGATTACGGTAAAATTGTGCAATTCGCGCAGTCGTCCGCCTCACGCTTCGTGGTGTTTACCGTTGGTCAACCAGTAGCAGGAGCAGGCC
>ENA-OBIO01000663-OBIO01000663.1-metagenomes-genome-assembly--contig:-NODE-663-length-16682-cov-4.42918_pt1 | contig 16682 bp, 17 predicted proteins | sample MGYA00153383_OBIO01 | MGnify analysis MGYA00153383 | reverse complement strand
CGGCGGGGATTGTGGCGGATTCGGTGGCCGAGGTGGAGTGGCAGGAAACCGAAAATAAAGCGCGGGCATTGCTGCGCGCAGCGGAGTTGGTCTCAGCAGGCATTGACACGAACGCGTGAGGAAAACATGACAACTTCATCAACTGATTCATTTATTGATTTACGCTCAGATACCGTGACGAGACCGACACCCGCAATGCGCGCGGCAATGAGCGCAGCCGCAGTCGGTGATGATGTTTATGGTGATGACCCGACGGTGAATCAGCTTCAGGAACGTGCCGCAGATTTGGTCGGCATGGAGTCCGGATTATTCATGCCTTCTGGAACGCAAAGTAATTTGGTGGGTCTGATGGTGCACTGTCAGCGCGGCGAGGAATATATTGTGGGCCAGGATGCACACACCTACAAATATGAGGGCGGCGGGGCAGCGGTATTGGGTAGCATTCAGCCGCAACCGATTGAAAACGCGGCGGACGGAACGATTCCTCTGGAAAAAATTCGCGCCGCGGTCAAGCCGGATGACGCACATTTCGCCAGAACGCGTTTAATCGCGATTGAAAACACCATTGGCGGCAAGGTAATGTCTGAAACTTATTTGGCCGCCGTGCGCGAGTTTGCCGTCAACGCGGGCTTGCGCACGCATCTGGACGGCGCAAGGGTATTTAATGCCGCTGTGAAAACACAACGCAGTGTGAAACAAATCTGCGCGCATTTTGATTCGGTATCAATTTGCCTGTCAAAAGGCCTCGGCACACCCGCAGGCTCGGTATTGTGCGGATCAAAAGATTTCATCAAGGCGGGGCTGCGCTGGCGCAAAATGTTGGGCGGCGGGATGCGGCAGGTGGGCATTCTGGCGGCCGCTGGCTTATATGCGCTTGATCACCATGTTGAGCGCCTTGATGAGGATCACCACCACGCGGCATATCTGGCACAGGCGCTAAATGCGATTGAGCCGTTGAAAGCGACCACACCACAGACCAATATTTTGTTTGTAAATGTACCGCCCGAAGATTGTGCCGCGCTTGGCGAGCACATCCGTGCGGCCGGCATTTTGGCGACGATCGGTCCACGCACACGGTTGGTGACTCATCTGGATGTCTCGCGGTTCCAGATTGACACCGCGATTGCAGCATTTCAGTCGTTTTACGCGGCCCGGCAACGTGCCAGTCGACAACGTGCGGCATAGGAAAAGTCATGTTATTGATGATCGATAATTACGATAGTTTTACTTATAACCTGGTGCAGTATTTAGGCGAACTGGGCGAAGAAGTCGTCGTGAGGCGCAACGACGAAATTACCGTCAGCGAAATCGAGAAACTGGCGCCGCAACGTATCGTGATTTCGCCGGGGCCTTGCACACCCAGCGAAGCAGGCGTATCGGTGGCGACGATTGAAAAATTTGCCGGGAAAATCCCGCTGTTGGGCGTATGTTTGGGGCACCAAAGCATTGGGCAGGCATTCGGCGGAAAAATTGTGCACGCAAAAACGTTAATGCATGGCAAAACCTCGCAGATTACGCACACCGATACCGGCGTTTTTGCCGGCCTGCCTTCGCCCTACCGCGCAACGCGCTATCACTCGCTGGTGATTGAACGCGAATCGTGCCCCGATTGCCTCGAAATAACGGCGTGGACGGACGACGGCGAAATAATGGGGGTACGACATAAAACGCTGCCGATCGAAGGCGTCCAATTCCATCCGGAATCCATCATGACCGAGCACGGCCACGCGCTGCTCAAAAACTTTTTGACCCGCACAAATTAGCGACTGCGTGGATTTGTTGGCGACTTTGGCAACGGATTATCGGACGAGTTTGTCACAAGCGGGGCAAGCGACTTTATAGACTTTTTTAGATCCTTTGTGACAGCCGCGAGTGAGCATTTTTAAACCAATCATTTTCCAAGCGATCATTTTCAATTGACATAACAACCAAGAAGACTCATGTTCACCCCACAAGAAGCCATCAATCGACTTTCTGACAAGCGCGAAATTTTTTTTGACGAAATGGTTGATCTATTTCGCCAGGTCATGGAAGGTAAAGTCACGTCGGTTCAGCTATCCGCGATTTTAATGGGCTTGCACGTCAAGACCGAAAGCGTTTCCGAGATCGCCGCCGCAGCCCTTGTGATGCGTGAATTTGCGACCAAAGTGATCGTGGACGACACAACCCACCTGGTCGATACCTGCGGTACGGGCGGTGATAAATCCCACACTTTTAATATCTCGACGACTTCTGCGTTTGTTGCCGCAGCAGCGGGAGCGAAAGTCGCCAAGCATGGCGGTCGTTCGGTGTCCTCGCTTTCAGGCAGCGCCGATGTGCTGGAGGCGCTGGGAGTGAATTTAAATCTCACCCCGGCGCAGGTCGCGGAATCGATCAGCACAATCGGATTGGGCTTCATGTTCGCGCCCAATCACCACCCAGCAATGAAATATGCAGCCCCCGTGCGCAAAGAACTGGGCATGCGCACAATCCTAAATATTTTGGGTCCGCTCACCAACCCTGCGGGTGCGCCGAATCAGGTCATGGGCGTGTTTCACCCTGATTTGGTCGGCATTCAGGCGCGTGTATTAAAGCAGCTGGGTTCAAAGCACGTGATGATCGTGCATGGCGAGAATGGTCTAGACGAAATTTCGTTGTCGGGGCCAACATTTGTGGCCGAGTTAAAGCATGGTTTTGTGACTGAATTCAAGATCGAGCCGAAGCAATTTGGTCTCGACATTGCGTCGATCGAGTCCTTGAAGGTGGTCGATAAAGAAGCTTCAATGGCCGCTCTGAAATCGGTGTTGGACAATCAGCCCGGCCCCGCAAAAGACATCGTGACACTCAACGCCGGTGCGGCCATTTACGTGGCCGGGTTGGCGAATGACTTGTGGGGCGGCGTCACCAAGGCTCGCGAAATGATTGAAAGCGGCAAAGCGCGCGCCAAGCTCGATGAATTAGTGAAATTCAGCTCCGCCATCAAAAATTGACATCAACAGCGGTAATCAAAAAATCCAAACACGCTACTTTCGATTGCCGCTTCAGTAACCACCTCAATAGCCACCAAAACAAGCCCCTTTATCGTGTCAGACATTCTTAAAAAAATACTCGCGACGAAATATGTAGAGATTGCCGCAGCGAAGGCGCGACTTTCCATGACCGAATTACACGCACGTCTGGCTGATGCGCCGCCTGTCAGAGATTTTGTCGGCGCTATTCGTGCCAAACACGCAACGGGAAAAGCCGCCGTCATTGCGGAAATTAAAAAGGCAAGCCCGAGCGCCGGCGTCTTTCGCGCCGGGCTTGAGAATGGCGCCCAACGTTTTGATCCCGCACGTTTTGCCGGCAGTTACGAGAGGCATGGCGCAGCGTGTTTGTCGGTGCTTACCGACCACGAATATTTTCAAGGTTGCAGTGACGATTTAATCGCGGCGCGAGGCGCTTGCGGATTGCCGGTCATTCGCAAAGATTTTATCGTGGACGCGTATCAAATCGTTGAAGCCAGGGTAATGGGCGCGGATGCGGTACTGTTCATCATGGGCGCACTCGGCGTTGCGCAATTCCTCGAACTTGAAGCGCTTGCGCACTCGCTAGGGCTGGCGGTATTGGCCGAATCGCATTCAGATACCGAGCTTGCGCAAGCGCTCATGCTGAAAACGCCGCTGATTGGCATCAACAATCGCGACTTGACCCGGTTTGTGACTGATTTAAACACCACTCTTAGCTTAATACATCATGTCCCAGATGATCGCATTTTAGTAACCGAGAGCGGTATAAGCACGCCGGAGGCAGTTAAAACAATGTCGCTAGCAGGAGTGAACACTTACCTTATTGGCGGATCGCTCATGGAAAATGCCGATCCCGGTGAAGCACTATTGTCACTTTTCAGTGGCAAGCTATAGGGGATTAGGACGAACTTATGGGTAGCGGATATGTTGCGCAAAAGCAACAGCATCCCGCTTACAGGGATAAATTAGCGGCGTCTGCTTGAGCTAAGGCCTCAAATTTGGCACTATGTTACTTGTTGCCAAAGAACCGTCTCAAATTTCGGATGGATTCGATGGCAGTGCAGAGTAGTCGCGAAATAGTTGTTTGAAGAGCGTCGTTCGCATTTTTTGCTTGGCGACTTCGGCGGCACCTTTTGCCTCAAGAGGTTTATGCAGTTTCTGAAAATTAGAAAGCCTCAATTTAACCCCCTAAAGGAGATTTGTGATGAAGAAGAATTTAATCGCCCTGGCAGTTGCTGGCGCTACGCTAGCACCGCTTGCAACTATGGCGCAGACGGCTAATCCTGTGACACTATACGGCCGTGCATTTGTTACTTTTGAATCCGTCAAAGCAGACGGTGGTACAGCTGTTCCGCTAGGCACCCGTAGCCGTGTGACCGACCACTCCTCGTTCCTCGGCGTGCGTGGAACCGAAGATCTGGGCGGCGGTTTGAAGGCGTTTTTTCAATTGGAAACTAGCTTCCGTCTTGATTCAAACAACTCAACATTTGCTAACCGCAACAGTGGCGTTGGCTTTCAAGGCGACTTCGGTAGCGTGCTGCTCGGTCGTTGGGATACCCCATTCAAGACAGCGACAATTGCCGTTGATGCATTTGGTGATTTGACAATTGGTGCTATCAATGCCGTAGCCAATGATCGCGGCAACTTCGGACGTCGCGATCAAAACGTCGTTCAGTACTGGTCACCTAACGTGTCAGGCTTCCAGGCGCGTGCGTCATACGCGGCTAACGAAGGCAAAACCAATGCCTCAATTACGCCACTTGGAATACCAGTACCGGGTGTGAATCCTTCAAGTTTGTCGTTTAGTGCTACTTACACCCAAGGGCCATTCTATGCAGGTTATGCATGGGAACGTCATAGAGACCAGTGGAAAGCATACCAAGCTGCTGCTGGCAATTCTCCAGCAGTTGCAGGTGCCCGTGAAAAGGGCCAAGCCATATTCGGCACCTTTACGATCGGCCCTGTAAAACTTGGTGCGATTACTGAGTTTTTTATTAAGGAAAATCCACTGACTGGAAACGCTGGGCGTAAAAACGGTAGCACCGCGCAGCTATACAACGCGACTTACACAATGGGCAAAAACCAGTTTATTTTCCAACATCAGCGCGCCAAAGACGGTACCTTCTCGACAATCGGCACCGCAGCACGTCCAGCTGATGCCAAGTCGTATCAAAATGTCTTTGCTTATCAGTACAATTTCTCACGCCGCACCTTTATATTGGCGCAGTACGCAGAAGTTAAGAACAACACCAACGGCCAGGCTGATATTGCTGGTGATCGTTTGAACGTTAGCCCTGATCAAGATCCGAAAGGCTTCTCGTTCGGTATCCGTCACCTGTTCTAAGCGTTTTTCAAAATCTTAGAAAAAAACCTAAAAAAGTATCAAGTAACTATCTAGCAGCGGGCACCTTCGGGTGTCCGTTTTGTTTTTCAGTCCCTTATAATTAAACATGAATATAATCGACCGTCTAATTTGTGAAATTGATGCTGGTTTAAGAACGACCTTTGCATCCACGCACGCCGAACGCGCTCTGCCTGTAGATGCTACTTCCGCTGGCGCAACTACGGCAGGACTGGATTCAAGGCTGGCTGGAAATACGGATAAGGAGTCCGCTCGCTTAATGCGTGTAAACCACGCTGGCGAAGTGTCAGCGCAGGCGCTTTATCAAGGGCAATCACTCGTTGCCAAAACCGATGAAACGCGGGCGGTGCTGCAACATGCCGCGCGTGAGGAACGTGACCACCTGGCGTGGTGTGAGACGCGCCTAAGCGAGCTCGGTGGCTCTGCGAGTCGCTTGAACCCGGTGTTCTACGCAGGATCGTTTGCGTTAGGAGTCGCGTCTGGTCTGCTGGGTGATAAATGGAGCATGGGCTTTTTGGTTGAAACCGAGCGACAAGTTGAAGCGCATCTTAGCGATCATTTGGGTAGATTGCCCGAAACCGACAGCCGAAGCCGAAAAATTCTGGAGGCCATGCGCGAAGATGAAATTCATCATGGGCAAACCGGCAAGGCGCACGGAGCGGCCGATCTGCCCGCACCTGTGCGGGCAGCCATGAAACTGGTTTCAAACTTTATGACGCGCTCCGCTTACTGGATCTAAGACGCGGGTGTTAAATCCAATAAACTTAATACATCAGTTAACTGCTGGGCTCATCAATTAGCTCAAAATCATGTGACACGTTCACGGTTGCCGCCAGCATGGCCGTCGCGGAGCAATATTTATCCGCAGACAACTGGATTGCCCGCGCGACTTTGGCGTGATCCAAAGCCTTGCCGGTAACAATGTAGTGAAAATGAATTTTCGTAAAGACTTTGGGGTCTGTATCGGAGCGTTCGGCAGCTAGCTCTACAACGCAGTCGGTAACCGGCTCGCGGCCTTTCTTCAGAATGTGAATAACATCGAATGCGCTGCATGCACCGGTGCCAATCAGCACCGTCTCCATGGGGCGCGGACCAAGATTGCGGCCACCCGCCTCTGGTGAACCATCCATCACGACCGCGTGACCGCTTTCAGTTTCGCCTAAAAAGGCAGCGTTATCTATCCATTTGATGCGTGCTTTCATGCCAGTCCTTTTCAATATTCGAGATCACCGCTCGCGACCTCAATTATAGAGGACTGGTATTGATCCACATGTCACCGGCCTGCGCCGATTAGCGGGAAGAGGAACGAGTGGTATCAAAGCCATTGACAAACAAGCCTTGAATTCATTACAATTTCGGGTTCCTCTGATGGGTTCCCCCTTTCCCGCCCGTCGATTGATGTTTCCCAGGCACTCTTTGGTATTTGCGCGCTGCACTTGCACCATGCTTCCGCGCCGCAAGCGCAATACCGGCCAACCTTATTTGAGCGAGTTTTAACTATGAAAACCTTCTCCGCCAAATCGCACGAAGTTGTGCACGATTGGTATGTTGTTGATGCAACCGACAAAATTCTGGGCCGCGTGGCTTCAGAGCTGGCACGCCGTCTACGTGGCAAGCACAAGCCTGAATTCACGCCGCACGTGGATACTGGCGATTTTATCGTCGTGACGAACGTTGAAAAATTGCGCGTTACAGGCAATAAGGCTGAAGACAAAAAGTATTTTCGTCACTCTGGCTATCCCGGCGGCATTTACGAAACCAACTTCAACAAACTTCAGGAAAAGCACCCTGAACGCGTGTTGGAAAAAGCCGTCAAAGGCATGTTGCCTAAAGGCCCCTTGGGTTACGCGATGATTAAAAAGCTGAAGGTATACGCTGGTGCCACTCATCCGCATACCGCACAGCAACCCAAAGAGCTTTCTCTCTAAGTTTAGAAATTAAGGACACGCATCATGGTCGGTAAATATAATTATGGAACAGGTCGTCGCAAGAGCTCAGTAGCGCGCGTGTTCATGAAATCAGGCAGCGGCAAGATTGTGGTAAACGACAAGCCGCTTGACATCTATTTCTCTCGCGAAACCGGCCGTATGATCGTGCGCCAGCCGCTAGAGTTAGTTGGCAGCACCGACAAGTTTGACATCATGGTCACCGTCTTGGGTGGCGGTGAGTCAGGCCAGGCAGGCGCAGTACGCCACGGTATTACCCGTGCATTGATCGACTACGACGCAACGTTGAAGCCACAACTTTCAAAAGCCGGCTTGGTAACACGCGATGCACGTGAAGTTGAACGTAAAAAGGTGGGTTTTCGCAAAGCTCGCCGTCGCAAACAGTTCTCGAAACGTTAACCCGGATACCGCACTGGTTTGGCGTCAATCGAGCGAAAAAGCCGCCTTAGGCGGCTTTTTCGCTATTCAGGCTTATTACTGCATGGTCATTTTTGTCTTGGGGGTTTGAAAAATGCCGCTCACAAAAATTCGCTCGGCATCTCGTTTTTCACCAGTTCCCGATTTAGTTGAATTTAACGCGTTGAGTAGGGTCACACTGATCTCTAAAACTGCGGTTTTCTTTGCCAACGCGCAACATTTGATCTCATGCTGAGCACTTTCAAGTTTCGGGGTTTGCGTCGAAAAATTCGCGCCAAAATTGGTATGCGCTCGCAAAAAGTGGCGATACGTCAGCATGTGCCGTGGTACATCAAATTCGGCGGTATTGGTCTGATGACGGGCGTGGCGGCCGCTGCTGCGTGGTGGTTTATCGACAACAGCTATCAGATTACGGGCTTTAATCGCGACGAAGCGAAGCAGCAAATTGTCGTTCTAACCGCCGAAAAGCTAAAGCTTCAGGAAAACTTTGATGCGATGAAAACCCAGCTGAACGAGCACCAAAGCCAGCTAAAAGTAGAAAAAGCGTCGCAGGCCGAATTAGCCAAGAATATGACGCAGTTGCAGGATGAAAACTCGAATTTGAAGGAGGATTTGGGATTTCTACGCAATATCATGTCATCAGGTAAAGTGACGGAGGGGCTTGCCATCAGTAATTTGAAAGTGGAGCCCGACGCACTGCCAAACGAATTTCGCTATCGTATGTTGGTAACGCAAGGCGGACAGCGTAAACTCGAGTTCAAGGGTAAAGTTCAGGTGATTGCGCGGATTCAGCAAGGCGCGCAACAAATAGCACTGAGCTTTCCCACCGATGCAGATTTGCGAGGGGCGGGTGGCGAACTCGATTTCCGATACTATCAAAAAATCGATGGCAGGTTTAAGATTCCAGAGGGCGCACAATTAAAAAACGTCCAGATACGCGTACTTGGTCTACCTGGTTTTGATGTCAAAAGCCAGCGCAGTATTAACCTATAAGGAGTTTTTATGTCTTGGGGAAAAACCAATAAACCAAGTCCGATTGATAGCTTGATCGGCGTTGGGTCCACCATTACCGGCGATATTGAATTCACAGGTGGCCTCAGAATTGACGGCCACGTCATCGGCGACATTCGATCGACGGGCGATAAACCGGGTACGCTGGTGCTGTCAGAAATGGCCAAAATCGAAGGTGAAATCGATGTTGATCATGTCGTGGTCAATGGCACAGTCGCGGGTACGGTCAGGGCCAAGGAGTATCTCGAACTTCTCCCCAAAGCGCGTGTCACAGGCGATGTGAGCTATAAAACAATAGAAATTCACGTTGGCGCAGTTATCATGGGGCGTATGATTCATGAAGGCGAACCGCGTTTTACGGACAAAGTAATCGAATTCAAGCAGGCCACGGGCAACTAGCCGCAGGGACAGCCCAACAAAACGATCCAACGAGAAGCAGCATTCTTAAGCCTCTTGACTGAAAACGAGCCACGCAACATTACCTTGATTTTCAGGGCTCCACCCGCAACTATTAAGCATTAATTTGGAGAACACCATGAACGATATGTCGATGATTCCACCGGCGCTCATCTTTACCGATAGCGCAGCAGACAAAGTGAAAGCTCTCATCGTTGAAGAAGGTAATGACGACCTTAAACTGCGCGTCTTCGTGACCGGCGGCGGCTGTTCTGGTTTGCAATATGGCTTCACGTTTGACGAGATCACTAACGAAGATGACACCATCATGCAAAAAAATGGGGTGAGCCTGCTGATCGATCCGATGAGCTACCAGTACCTAATCGGCGCGGAGATCGATTACAGTGAAGGCCTCGAAGGCGCACAGTTTGTGATTAAAAATCCCAACGCCAGCAGCACCTGCGGTTGCGGATCATCGTTTTCGGTATAGTCGGGCCGTCAGTACCGACGATTTATTCGCTCATTTAAAAAACGGAGGCTTTGGCCTCCGTTTTTTTTCGGCATCGAATTCACTTTCATTTTGTATGACCTGTATCGATGAAAATTCGCTTCGATACGAATACAGTTTTATTCTGTCGTTGAATTTCTGTGTTTTAGCCTGCTTTTTAGCATTTCGTCTGAAATCCGTTTGCTTGAGGCCTAGCCCAAAATATATTTGTAACGCAAAATCCCGTCTAGAATATTTTCGTAGCACGGTACCTTTAACTTTAACTTTAACTTTAACTTTAACTTTAACTTTAACTTTGATTAATGAGTGATAAGTATCTTGCTGCCTAGCATCGCCCCAGCCACGCTCGCGTTCATGCTTGTTTAAATGCTCACTTTTTTCCTCACTCTCTCCCATAAGGAAGGACCTGTCCGAATGTCACGCTCTCCTGCTTGCCCATCTTACCCAGCTCACCCATCTGTACGCTCATCTACGAGCGTTGCGTCAACCAAAATTATTACCGCCAGCATATTGCTGGCGCTCTCTGCATCGACGCTGGCCCAGGTGCCTGCTCCTGTGCCCGCCGCCGTACCGGGGGCCGCCGGTACGGGCATTGGTACGCCTGCTGTTTTGCCGCCCACCGTGCCGGGCGCGCCACGACCATTCAAAGAAATAATCAAAGACGCAAAAGAAATTCCGGGCTTGTTTACGCTCTATCAAAAAGATGAAAAAGTCTGGATCGCGATTAGACCGGAGCAGTTTGATAAACCGTTTTTCTTCACCTACAACATTCCACAAAGCGTTGGCGAGCGTGGCCTTTACGGCAGCCAAATGGGCGGTGCCGAGCTGGTGGTGTTCAAGAAAATCGGCAACCTGGTTCAACTGATCGCTAAAAATGCCGAATTTTATGCCGCCCCCGGCACGCCCCAGGCGCAGTTTGTGTCTGAAGGCTTTTCGGATAGCTTATTGGCCAGCGCCGTCACCGCATCTGCACCGAACACCGATAGCAAGACGGTGCTGATTGAAGCCAACAGCCTGTTGTTCACCGACATTCCCGGCTACCTGACGCGACTCGAATTTGCCTATCGCATGCCGTTTGCGCTCGACACTCGCAACACCAGCTTTTCGAAAGTGAACAACAACGATTTGCTCACCGGCCTTCAGGTGCAGGCGCATTTCAATGTGCCCAAATTATCCGCGCCGCCGCTGCTACCGTCGCCCGTTCCCATGCCCACGCCGCCTAACTCCACACCTGATCCGCGGAGCATGTTTGTCAGCTTTTATTACAGCTTTGCCAAGCTCCCGGACCAGCTTATGACGCCACGCATGGCCGATGACCGTATTGGGCATTTTGTCTCGTCACACACAGATTTCACCGAAGACACGTTAGCTAAGACCAAGGTGCACATGGTGAACCGTTGGCGCCTTGAGAAAAAAGACCCGGCCGCCGCACTTTCCGAGCCGACAGAGCCCATCACCTATTGGCTGGATAAAAACGTGCCGGTTAAATATCGCAAATCGGTTGCCGATGGTATTTTGGAATGGAATAAAGCATTTGAAAAAATTGGCTATAAAAACGCGATTGTCGTGAAGCAGCAGACCGACAAGGATGATTTCGACACGATGGACGCGCGTCACGCCTCGGTTCGCTGGTTTGTCGGTGCCGACGTTGGTTTCGCGATTGGACCATCCCATAAAGACCCGCGCACCGGCGAAATTCTGGATGCTGACATCGGCATGTCGGATGTATTCGCACGCGGCGCACGCCGTCAGGTTGCCGAGGATTTGGGTAAGCTTTCCGTATTTGACCCCAATCTAGCTGGCGCCTCGTCCGCCACACTCAAAGCACAAAGTTTGTTCATGAGTTGTAATTACGCATCCGAAAAATCTGCCGATATGGATTTCACGATGGATTTGCTCGAAGCGCGCGGCATGGAAATGGACAGTCCCGCCGCCGAGGCGGTCGCGCAGGCGTATGTGCTCGACGTCATCATGCACGAGGTCGGACACACGCTTGGCTTCCGTCACAATTTCCGTTCGTCAACCATTTATTCGGTCAAGCAAATTCAGGATCCTGCTTTTACCAAAGTCAACGGCCTGGCGGGGTCGGTGATGGATTACAACCCGTTCAACCTAGCGCTCAATGGCGAAAAACAGGGCGAATACGTGATGTCCACGCTCGGCCCTTACGATTATTTAGCCGTGGAATACGCCTACCGCTCGTTAGATCCACAAACCGAAAAAGCGGACTTGGCCAAAATTGCCGCGACCACCACCACCAATCCGCTGCTCGCTTACGCGACCGACGAAGATGCCGGTGGCGCAGCGCCCGGGATGGATCCTGAAGTGAGCCGATTCGATATGGGTTCCGATCCACTTGAATATTACAAAAAACGCATGCAGCTCACGCGTGAATTGTGGGATCGCATTCAGAGTTTGCAACTCAAAGAGGGCGAAAGCTATGAGCGCCTGACGCGCTCGTTCACCGCAGGTTTCCGCTCCCTGACCCAGGTGGCACCACTGGTAGCCAAGTACGTCGGTGGGGTGAGAAATCTGCGCGATCACGCAGGCACCGGGCGGCCGATTTATGAGCCAACCCCCGCAGCCAAACAGCGCGAAGCACTGAAACTGGTTACGGATGGCATTTTCAAATCAGACAGCTTCAAGCTGAAGCCGGAATTCGTATCGCGTCTGGCCGTTGATCAGTTTGAGCGTCGTGGCGGCACCCCGGATATCTCCATCGCCAATGGCGTGCTTAATCTGCAAAAAGGCGTGCTGGATATCCTGATGGCCGATGCAGTTGCGCAGCGTTTGCTCGACTCTCAGGATAAAGTTGCCAAACCCGAAACGCTGCTCAAGCTGTCTGATCTTTACGATACGCTACAAGCGACCATCTGGTCTGAACTGCGCACCGGCGGCGACATTTCGTCCATGCGCCGCAATCTGCAGCGCGATCATCTCAAACGCGTCTCTGGTGCCCTGCTAAAGGCCTCAGGCAACACACCTGCAGATGCCCGCAGCCTACAGCGCAAAAACGCCATTGCACTGAGCAATCAGATTCGTGGCGCATTGGCAAAACCGATGAGCAAAGAAGCCGAGGCACATTTATCAGAGAGTCTCAATACGCTTAGCGAAGCGCTCAAAGCGCCGATGCAGCGGGCTGGTGTTTAACTATTAACTAACAACACCCTATTCCGCCGGCGTGTTAGCCCTATATTGCCGGCGCAATAGGGTGAAAGCTTATTCAATTCAACGTGGTTTTGATCGCGGCGGAAAAACCCACCAACTCGCCAGCACCAGCACAGCAAATACAGTGTAGCCAAGACCAAACACCCACGGCGGTGCATGGAAGTAAAGCAACTGCTGCAACCAGTGCTCAACAAATCCTCCACGGTAGTTGTCGCCTCCCGATTGATCACGCAGCCACATTTCGAGCGTGGTCAGCGGACACACAACACCGAGCCAAGCCTCGGCCACGATCACCGCAATCGCCAGCAAGTGCGCTAGCCGAAACCAGAGCGCGTTGACCCACCGCAGCCACCGCAAATTCCGCCGGTTCCGCCAGGGCCCCACATTGCCGACAACCACGACAATCAAACCGCCCACCACAAACGTCGCCACCGCCACATGCAAAAGCAGCACCGCGTGCGCTAAAAGCGCGGCTAACGACGGATCAATAACCATGCATGTCTTGGAACGTGGCGAAGGCTCTCAGCAAACCGTTGCCCGCATAGGCGGCACAACGTGTCACGGTTCATGGGATTAAAAACCCTGGCATTAACGGCTCTCTCGAAGCAAAAATGGCTGGAGAAACCCGCCAATGCTGGACATGTTGATCTGCCGACAATAACCAACCTGTCCGCGCCTTAATCTACACCTTAATCTACCCATAACTTGATCGATCCTTAGCGACTAGTTCGCGCAGCAATTCCTATTCTTGCTTGACTTTGACAGGAAATCTATCGAACTCGCTTCCGTTCAGCCATACGTCGGCTTCATCGATTACGCCATGCGCCAGAAATGCGATGTCATTGATATGGCCTCACATGAGCGCAGCGAACTTTCGGAACTGCTGCTCGGTACAGAGACCACCAAAATGCCCAAACCTCGGCCCGCATTCAATTCACGTGATGGGCGTAAATTTTTTTGAGACCCTCGATATTGCAGATGCGCACAAATTTCTGCTCAACCTCGATCAAGCCATCCTTGTGGAGTTTGGAAAACGCGCGGCTGACCGTTTCCAGTTGAAGCCCAAGGTGACTGCCGATTTCCTCGCGCGTCATACGCAAATGAAATTCGAGCGGGGAATAGCCCCGCGCGTTCAGCCGCTGCGAGAGGTTTAGTAAAAATGCGGCGATACGCTCTTCGGCGCGCATGACACCGAGAAGCATCATGACACCCGATTCACGCACGATTTCACGACTCATTAGCCGGTGAAAGTGCCGTTGCAGCCCATTGATTTCACGCGACATCTCTTCCAGTCGCACGTATGGAATGCTGCACACCTCGCTGTCTTCGAGCGCAACGGCATCGCAGTGGTGAGTGCCCTGACCGATCCCGTCCATGCCGAGAATTTCGCCCACCATTGAAAACCCGGTAACCTGATCGCGGCCGTCTTCATAGGTCACTCGCGATTTGAAAAAACCGCTGCGTATCGCATACACGGCATCGAATGGGTCACCGCTGCGATACAAGGTGTCGCCGCGTCTGATTTTTCGACGGACATTGACCATCGATTCAATCTGGTCCAGCTCTTCGTTCGTCAGACCAGCAGGCAGGCACAGCTCTCGCAGATTACAGTCCGCACAGGCAGCCTTTAGTTCCGTTAACACCAAATGGGTATTTTGTTGTCTTGCAAGCTCGCTCGTCGCCATTGCTGTTCGCCCATTTTCCCGAATTGCAGCTAAAGTGCAGCTACCTTTGATCCATATCAAAACACAAGTTTACCGACACGGCACGATGGGCGTATGTATTCCCCACTCTCTCCTGCCGAATCAGTACTGATAGATACCGAACTTGTCCGCAAATACGACAAGCCTGGTCCGCGATACACCTCTTACCCCACCGCAGACCGCTTCATCGAAGCCTTTGATGCGCGAGCGCACCAAACAACATTGCGTCAGCGTAGTGTCCGCTGGGGCCCGGCGACGAGCAAACAACCGCTGTCATTGTACGTTCACCTGCCGTTCTGCAACACCATCTGCTACTACTGCGGTTGCAACAAGGTGGTCACCAAGGATCACGGTCGCAGCGCCAAGTATTTACGCTATCTGGATCGAGAGTTCAGTCTTGTTGCCGGCATATTAGACGGCAATCGCCGCGCTGGGCAGGTACATCTGGGTGGCGGAACGCCGACGTTTCTATCCTCAGAAGAGCTACGCACCATGATGCGGCAGTTGGGGGAACATTTTGAATTGCTTCCCGGCGAATACGCCATCGAAATCGATCCACGCACGGTAGATGACGAAAAAATCGCAGCTCTTGGCCAGTTGGGCTTCAACCGCATGAGTCTGGGTGTGCAGGACTTCAATGCAGAAGTGCAGCGGGCCGTCAACCGCATCCAGAGCGAGGACGAGACTGCGCGGGCAATCGCGGTGGCACGCAGATTTGGTGTCACCTCGATCAATATCGATCTAATTTACGGATTGCCCAAACAGACCATATTCGGTTTTGATCACACGCTCGAGCGCGTACTGGCACTGAAGCCCGACCGGATAGCACTCTACAGCTACGCTCATCTGCCGAATATGTTCAAGCCGCAGCGGCGCATCAACATTGCAGACCTGCCCACGGCCGAAGCAAAACTGCAAATAATGACGCACGCAATCCACAAGCTGACCCAGGCAGGCTACGTGTTTATCGGCATGGATCACTTCGCACTGCCCCATGACGAGCTGGCCATCGCCGCCAGGCACGCGGGGCTGCATCGTAATTTTCAAGGCTATTCAACCCAGGCCGACAGCGACCTGATTGCGTTTGGCATCTCCGCCATCAGCAAGGTCGGCGCAACCTACAGTCAAAATGTAAAGACACTGGATGAGTACTATGATCATCTTGATCGTGACGAATTGCCGGTGATGCGCGGTATCGAGCTGACCGCCGACGACTTGCTACGCCGTGCGGTCATCAACTCAATCATGTGCCATTTCGAAGTGTCGACCGAAGCGATTGAAATTGCCCACTTGATCCGCTTCAGCGAATACTTTGCCGACGAGCTAGAACGCTTGCAGACCATGGCCGAAGAGGGCTTGGTCAACATCGCTGCAGATACCATCAACGTCACGCCTCGCGGTCGCCTGCTGGTGCGCAACATTGCCATGGTGTTCGACCGCTATCTGTCTCGCGGTGAGCAGCGCGAGCGCTTTTCAAAAGCCATCTGAAGGCAGCGGTGGATCTCGATATAACCGTACTCACACTGCCATTGACGGCACTGGCGACCGGCTTTCTCGGCAGCGTGCACTGCCTCGGTATGTGCGGTGGCATTTCTGCCACGGTGGCACTGGCCTCGCCCGGAGACAAACGCAGGCCATTGCCGCGATCACCGCAGATTGCCATCGTCAACGTAAGCGTTAGCCGCGTCGGAAATGCACGCGCAAGCTGGTCTGCAGCCAATACCAACGTGCTCGCCTTCAATATAGGCCGGATCAGCAGTTATGTGATCGCAGGCGGTCTCGCCGGAACCATCGGTGGCGTGCTGGCGGGTGTCGGGCAGGTCTGGGTCATCAGCAACACCCTGTCGGCGCGCATGGCGCTGTTTGTGCTGGCGAATCTGATGGTGGTGTTTACCGGGTTGTACCTGATGGGATTTCCACAATTGCTGGCGCCGCTTGAACGAGCGGGCAGCCACCTGTGGCGCCGCATCTCGCCACTGACACGCGGTCTACTACCGCTGCGCTCACCCGGCCACGCCGCCCTGTTTGGCATGTTGTGGGGCTGGATTCCCTGCGGCATGGTTTACGCAATGCTGTTGACCGCCATGAGTTCGGGCGGTGCCGCTAGCGGCATGGCGACGATGCTGGCGTTCGGCGCAGGAACGCTGCCGGCGATGCTGCTATCCGGATGGGCGGCAGGCGCGC
>ENA-OBIO01000662-OBIO01000662.1-metagenomes-genome-assembly--contig:-NODE-662-length-16685-cov-5.2555_pt1 | contig 16685 bp, 16 predicted proteins | sample MGYA00153383_OBIO01 | MGnify analysis MGYA00153383 | reverse complement strand
GCACGCGGTAGAGGCGGCGGCCGTCTGCCCGCTCGCGACGACCTCGACGACCACCCGCGCGTGCGCCAAGCGCGCGGCCTGCGCGGGCACGTGCGCGTGCACGGAGACGATCGGGGGCTGGTGACGCTGCCCTGGGGCTGGTCGTCCAGCCCGGCCGATGACGTGACGGGGCGGCTCAGGTGGTCTGGGTCGGGCGCTTCGCGCCTACGTACACCCCGAAGCTGGTGACGGGCTCGGTGCGGATGGCGGCACCGGGGTGCGGGGCGTTGATCATCAGGCCGTTGCCGAGGTAGATACCTCCATGGCCGGGAAGCCCGGCGACTTGTTCGCCGGGGTTGAAGAACACCAGGTCGCCGGGTTGCAGCTGGTCGACCGGGACGGCCTGGCCGGCGGCCCATTGCGTCTCGGAGGTGCGGGGCAGCGCGATCCCGGCGGCCCGGTAGGCCTTCAGGGTCAGCCCGGAGCAGTGGTAGCTGTCAGGGCCGGTGCCGCGTCATGAGTTTGCCGACCCACGTCACCGGCTTCGGTCGCGCGCTGCTGGCAGGCCTGCGCGCCGCCGCGGACGGCTGATCGTCACCCGCCCTTCGAGGTGTCATGTACTGGGGTTGTGGAACCTCGTCCTACTCTGCGACCAGCACCATCACGACCACCACGACCTGCAGCACCACGACGGCAGATGGCTCACCGAAGCCGGCTGGGGCACCGACCCACCCTGAGAACGCCGGGGTGCCGCCGGACGGAATGGACCTGTTCTTCGACACCGCCGGCCGAGCGGCATGTGCAACCGCTCTGGCGCACGCGCCTTCCCTGGCCTGACCGCCGAGCGCTGGCGTACGGCCAGCCGCGACCGGGAAGCCTCCGACCGGCTCATTGCAGCGCCGTGGTCGATGCTCGGCGCGGTGAGGGGTTGGCCGCGCAACCACCAGCGGCCGCTGCGCGTCCATCACCACGAGGGCACCGCGCCCTGCTGGCTCAACGGAAGGAGAACACATGCGCAAGCTCAACGTTGGTTCGGCGATGTTGATCATGGTGGCTCTGGCCGGCTGCAGTGGGGCCGCTGGCAACGCAAAGGCGGGCGGCGTGTCGCCACAGCTGTCATCACCGGTAACGGCCTCATCGACCGTCGCACCGTCACCGGGGCCAGCGGCGACCGGTGCTTCGCCCCCGGTCGCGGTGCCAACGCCAGGGTCGCCACCGGCGACCGGCGGCTCGGGTGTCCCGTCCTGCGCCACGTCGCAGCTCACGATCTCGGTGGGCGGGGGGAGCGGTGGGGCGGCCGGGTCACTCATCACGGCAGTGCTCCTGACCAACCGCAGCGCCACCGCGTGCACGGTGAACGGCTACCCCGGGGTGTCCTACGTCGCCGGAGCTGACGGGCACCAGGTGGGGAGCTCCGCGCAGCGGGCCGGCACGCCGGCCGTGGTCACCATGGCCCCCGGGGCGCAGGCCCACGCGACCTTGCGCATCGTGTCCTACCAGGCACTGGACAGGTCCACCTGTCAGCCGACCGCGACGACCGGGTACCGGATCTATCCGCCGAATCAGACCGACGCGGCTTTCGTACGCCAGGAGGGCACCAGCTGCGCCGCTACCACCCCGGTCGCCACACTGCTGACCGTCAGCCCGGTTCAGCTCGGCCCTCCGACGCTGTAGGTCCCGGAGCCGCTGCCGGGGAGCCGCTGCACAAGAGATGCCGGTGCCGATGAGGTGTCATAGCAAGGTAGGCAGGGCAATTCTTCAGCCGCCGGGGCCACCGAGGCCCCCACGGCAGGGAGAATCTCATGGGCATCATCGCCTGGATCGTGCTGGGTGCCATCGCCGGGATCGTCGCGGAGAAGCTGACCGGCTCACGCACCGGCATCGTGGTCGCCACCTTCATCGGCATCGTCGGGGCGCTGCTTGGCGGCTTCTTGGCCAAGGTGCTGTTCAACGTCCACTCGCTCAACAGTTTCTTCAACCTCAGCACCTGGGTGACCGCCATCGTGGGTGCCGTCATCCTCTTGGTTGTCGTGCACGCCGTCACCGGGAGCCGCAGCCGGAGCCGCGTCTGACGCACCCGGACGGCCAGGTAGAGCTCCGGCACCCCGCACCCTGTACGACGGGTGCGGGGTGCCGGAGCGGCAGTGCTGGCAAGAAGCAGGTAGCCAACGGCCCCAGCGCCTCACGACGCTGCGAGAACCGCTGTCGAAGGCGGCCAGTCAGACCCGGGTCCACCAGACCGGTCGTCCCGCCGCGTACAGCACGAGGTTCCCGTCGTTCTGCATGATGAGGGCCACGCCCGACCCTGCCCCGAAGGTGCGAGAGTTCCACAGCGGGACGTTGCTGGGGGAGTAGACGACGACGTTCCCGTCGCTCTGTACGACGAGCCGGCTGGATCCCGAACCGCCCGTCGCAGACGACCAGACCGCCCTGCCGTAGCCGTACACGACGAAGTTCCCGTCGGTCTGCTGCACGGCGGTGTACTGCCGGTCCGCCGAGTGCAGGTACTGGTTCGGGTACAGAACGGTGGTCGGCACGGCCAGGTCCGTGCCGGGGGCGCCGTTGCGCCAGGTCCGTCCGGCGGCGGCGTCAAGGACAAGGCCGCCGTCGGTGTCCAGACCGAGGACCGCCCGAGCACCGCTGGTTGCGGTCTGCCACAGCGCCTGGTTCGTCGGTCCGTAGACGACGGTGTTGCCGTCGGCCTGGACGACCAGCCGGGCTCCCGGGTTTCCGTCCGTTCCGGTGGACCACAGGGCGCGGCCGTTGCCGTACACGACCGCGTTCCCGTCACCCTGCATCAGCAGGATGTACTGCCCGGCGACAAGGACACCACCCGGCGACAGGACACCACCGGCGGCCGTCGCGGCGAGCTGACCGCCCGCCGGTACGGGCGCATTCGGCGGCGGCGGCAACGCCGCTCCCCCGGTCGAGTACGCCAGCAGCGACGCCCAGGTCGGGGTCGTGACCGTCCCGGTCGACGGCAGCCCGCGGCGTCTCTGGAACGTGCTCACCACATCCTGCGTCGCGGGCCCGTAGCTGCCGTCCGGGACGGTCCCGCCCAGCACCTGCTGGAGCGCGGCGACCGCCGGGCCGCTGCTCCCCGGCCCGACGGTCGTGCCGGTTGCACCGCGCAGGACCGCGACGGACGGGTCGGCCGGCGACAGCGGCCGCCACGACGGGCACCGGTTCGGGTTCGGCCCGGCGTACGGCAACGCGAACATCTGGCCCGGACCGACGCACGGCCCGTAGTCGGGGGCGGCGACCTGTCCGGTCCAGAACGACGTACGCCCCATCGCGCCGTTCCAGGCGAACGAGAAGTGGACATGGTCCTGGTGGCAGCCGGTGACCCCCGAGCAGGAGTACGGCTGCCACCCGGCTGATAGGTCGTACAACCCGAGGATCTGCCGGTTCCAGATGATGTACATGATGCCCAGGCGGCGGGCGTTCGCAGCCTGGTTCCCGGCTGCGTCTGTCGCGAGGAGCCAGCCGGTCAGGTCGTTGACCTGGGCGGCCTGGCCGGCGTTGGCTGCCGACACGGTCCAGTCCCAGGCCCGGCCCTCGGTGTGCTCGCTCACCGAACCCTCCGCGGCGCATGAGTTCAGCACCCCGGATGTCCCGGTGCCGGGGTAGCTGGCCTGGACCAGTGCCGCAAAGCGGCTGACACCCGGCTTCGCCGTGTAGTCGCAGGTGTCCGCGCCGACGTAGGAGGCCGGAGCCTCGACCCCGGCGGGCTGCGGCACCGGTGGGACCAACCCGGTGGCTGCTTCCGCCGGCCCCGCGAACGCGCCCACCAGGGCCAGCGCCCCCGATGCGGCGAGGGCGCCGAGGACCGTACGGGCGGACAGGGAACGCGGACGAGAGCCGAGCATGACGCCTCCGGGCGACTGGCGGACAGAACCTTGTCCTGTTGGATCGGGTCCTGGCCGCCCCGGCTGAACCCGGGCCTGTTGCCTGCTGCCGGCCGGAGGGCGACAGTGCGCGTCAGACCCGGGCGAGACGGGGCCGCTCGAGTCGGAAGGCGCAGCCCATGGACGTCAGTACGAGACGGCCGGTCGGCATCCCGCAGGCGGACCGGTGACGAGCTTCGCCGCGGACATCGCCCCGCTGTTCCGGCCCAAGGATGTGCGGGCGATGAAGTCCCGGTTCGACCTGTCCGACCACGCGGACGTCGCGCACCACGCGCAGGCGGTGCTGGACACCGTCAGCGACGGTTCGATGCCCTGCGACGCGTCGTGGAAGCAGGACCGTGTGGCGCTGCTGCGCGCCTGGGTCGCGCAGGGTTGCCCTCCCTAGCCCGCGCCGATCCGATCAGCTGCGCTGCGCGACGTAGCCGTCCGGGTCCTTGTCCTGTTGATCCAGCGTCGGCGCGACAGTGCTGGTCTTCGCGGCCTCGAACCGCACCGCCAGGTCGTGCCGTACCTGCAGCGAGGCGTGCCGGCGGAAGTCGGACAGTCCCTCGTCCTCCTCCTCGCCCATGTGGTCGGTGTTGGCACTGCGGGCGGCACCGACGGCGCTCCACCACGCGTCCGAGCCCACCTGCTGGCCGGCGGCTGCGTGGACGGCGTCCCGGATCTGGTTGTGATCCTTGATGGCGTCCTTGGTCTCGGCGCCGCCCTTGTCGGCCAGCCGCAGCAGCTCCGGGTAGAAGACCTGCTCCTCGGCGGCGGCGTGCACCTCCAGGAACGTCGCAAGATCGCCCCACAGCTGGCCGAGCCGTGCCGTATCGGCACGGTCGACGTCGTCGAGCAGCGCAAAGGCCTGCCGTTGCCGGTGGTGGTCGGTCAGGATCAGATCGGTGATGTCCATGGGGCCGTCCTGCCCATCGCCGCACGGCTTACTACGAGCTCCGGCTCGCGGGGCGCCGGGCAGGTGGGCAGCGAACGCCGGGGGCAGGATGCAGGGCATGAGCACCCACCCCCACCAGCCATCCGGCCCCGGCGCGACCGGCGGCCTGCCCGGCACCGGTTCGGACACCCCCGACGGCACCGGCTTCGCCGACGGATCGACGATCAGTGAGGAAGACGCCGCCTCGACCATCGACGAGGCTGACGTGGCCCCGGTGCGCGATCCCGACACACGGCAACCGTGACCGGCGACCTGCTGGCCGCGACCCTGCTGCAGATCAGACCGGCCGACGGCGCCGCGATGGCGGCGGCCCGTGAGCGCCAGGCGCGCCTCACGAAGCCGCCCGGCGCCCTCGGGATGCTGGAGGAGCTGTCGGTGCAGCTGGCAGGTCTGGCCGGCGTCTGCCCGCCGCCGGTGCCCGCACCGGCCGCCGTGGCGGTCTTCGCCGGCGACCACGGGGTGTACGCGCAGGGCGTGACGCCCTGGCCCCAGGAGGTCACCCTACAGATGGTGGGTAACTTCCTGGCCGGCGGTGCCGCGGTCAACGCCTTCGCCGGTCAGGTGGGCGTTGCGGTCGTCGTGATCGACGTCGGCGTCGCGGGGACGCTCGACGCGGCCCGGGGACTGCTCATCCGCAAGGTCGTTGCCGGGACCCGAGATATGACGGCCGAGGCTGCCATGACGTCAGAGGAGGCCGTACGAGCCATCGAGGTCGGCATCGAGGTCGCCCAGGAGCTCGTCGCCGCCGGGCACGGCTGCCTGCTCACCGGAGACATGGGCATCGCCAACACGACGGCGTCGGCGGCGCTGATAGCGGCATTCACCGGCCGCGACCCGGCCGAGGTCACCGGCCGCGGCACCGGCATCGACGACGACACGCTGGCCCGCAAGACCGCCGTCGTCCGGGCCGCGCTCGCCCTGCACGCCCCGGACCCGGCCGACCCGGTGTCCGTGCTCGCCGCGGTCGGTGGCCTCGAGCACGCGGCGCTCGCCGGCTTCGTGCTGGGGGCCGCCGCCGCACGCATACCGGTGGTTCTGGACGGCGTCACAGCTGGAGCCGCGGCGCTCGCCGCAGCGGCCCTCGCTCCGGCCTGCCTGGCCGCCTGCGTGGCCGGCCACCTGTCCGCCGAGCCGGGCCACACGGTCGCGCTCGCTGCGTTGGGGCTGCGCCCGCTGGTCGACCTCGGGCTGCGGCTAGGCGAAGGTACCGGCGCCGTGCTGGCGCTCCCGCTGCTGCAGGCCAGCGCCGCCGCGCTCGCTCAGATGGCTACCTTCGACAGCGCCGGGGTCACGGACAAGGGCTGACGCGAGCACCACTGCGGACAGCAGGTCCCGTGACCGGTTCTGGAGCTGCGCCAGCTTCACTGGATCGGCCGAGACGACGTCAACGGCACGCTCGAGCGCGCCCGTCGCGGATCTGTCGTCGTGAACCCTGTCGTCGTGAACCCAATCGTCGTGAACCCTGTCTTCGGCATGGTGACCGGGACTCCTGCTGCACGTTCGAGTGACGGCTGAGAGAGTTGGGGGATGACCAAACCTGCGACGCCGCCCGACGTGACCGCCCTGACGGTGGCAGTGCTTGGTGGTACCGGTGAGCAGGGCCGGGGACTGGCCCGCCGGTTTGCCCTGGCTGGCATCGCGGTCGTGCTGGGCTCGCGCTCCGCCGAGCGCGCGGCGCAGGCAGCCGCGGGGCTACCCGGCGGCGTGACCGGGCTCGACAACGAGGCCGCTGCTCGCGCGGGTGACGTCGTGGTCGTGGCGGTGCCCTGGGAGGGCCACCGGGAGCTCCTGGTGGCACTTGCGGACTCGCTCACCGGCAAGGTCGTCGTGGACTGCGTCAACCCGCTCGGCTTCGACGGTCAAGGCGCGTACGCGCTGGCGGTCGAGGAGGGCAGCGCCGCGCAGCAGGCCGCGGCCGTGCTCCCCGGTAGCCGCGTCGTCGCGGCGTTCCACCACGTCAGCGCCGTGCTCTTGCTCGACGAGGCCGTCGACACGCTGGACAGCGATGTGCTGGTCCTCGGCGACGACCGGGAGGCGACCGACCTCGTGCAGGCCCTCGTGGCGCTGGTCCCCGGGATGCGCGGCATCTATGCCGGCCGGCTGCGCAACGCCCACCAGGTCGAGGCGCTCACCGCCAACCTGATCTCGGTCAACCGCCGCTACAAGGCGCACGCCAGTCTGCGTGTCACCGACGTCTGATCATGCGGACGACGTCTGAACATGTGGACGACCAGGGGACGCCCTGCGCCGGTCCCGTACGCAGCGTCGTGTCGCTGGTGCCTTCCCTGACCGAGGCGGTCGCGGTCAGCGCGCCAGGGCTGCTGATCGGCGCCACCGCCTGGTGCAGCCACCCTGCCGACCTCGACGTCGCCAGGATCGGCGGTACGAAGAGCCCGGATGTGGCAGCTGTCGTGGCGCTCCGACCCGACCTGGTGCTCGCGAACGCGGAGGAGAACCGCGAGAGCGACCTCGCGGCGCTACGGGCGGCCGGGCTCGCGGTGTGGGTGACCTTCCCGCGTACCGTCCCGGAGTCGCTCGGGTCGCTCGCGCGGATGCTGGCTGCCTGCGGGCTGACGTCGCCGGAATGGCTGGCGCAGGCGCGCGACATCTGGGCAGCACCGCACAGCGGCCCGCGACGCAGGGCCGTCATCCCGATCTGGCGCCGGCCGTGGATGGCGGTCGGCAGTGGGACGTTCACCGGCGACGTCCTGGCCCGGCTCGGCGTCGACAACGTGCTGGCCGACAGCCCGGAGCGCTACCCGCGGTTCACCCCACCGGTCGCCGGCGTCGACCTCGCCGTGCTGCCCGACGAGCCGTACGCCTTCACCCCGACCGATGGCCCGGAGGCGTTCGGTGGTGTGCCGGCCGCGTGCGTCAGCGGCCGGCACCTCACCTGGTACGGCCCCTCGCTGGTCGAGGCCCGGACGCTGCTGACCGCGCAGCTCGACGTCTGAGCGTCAGGACGTGTGGTGCACCTCGGCAAGGGCGTGCACCGGCGTCGGGAGGCCGGCCTGCCGGGCTTTCAGCTGCAGCGCGAGGTACAGCGAGTAATAGCGCGACTGGTGCAGGTTGCCGCCGTGGAACCACAACGCCTGCTGCTGCGTGGGTTTCCACATGTTGCGCTGCTCGCCCTCCCACGGGCCCGGGTCCTTGGTCGTCGCCGAGCCCAGTCCCCACACCTTGCCGACCCGGTCGGCAACCTCGGGGCTCATCAGCTCGGTGAGCCAGCCGTTCATCGAGCCGTAGCCGGTCGCGTGCACGATGACGTCCGCCTCGAGCTCCGTGCCGTCGGCCAGCACGACGGCGCGCTCGGTCAGCTCGCGTACAGCGCCGTGCGCCAGGTGGATGCTGCCGTCGGCGACGAGCTCGGAGGCGCCTACGTCGATGTAGTAGCCGGAGCCGCGCCGCAGGTACTTCATGAACAGCCCGGAGTCGTCGTCGCCGAAGTCGAGCTCGAAGCCAGCCTTCTCCAGTCGGGCGTAGTAGTCGGCGTCCCGCTCGCGGATCGCGTCGTACACCGGGATCTGGAACTCGTGCATGATCCGGTACGGCAGTGAGGCGAAGATGTGGTCGGCCTTCGCCGTCGTCACGCCGGCAGCCAGTGCCTGCTCGGAGTACAACGGCTTGAGCGCGAGCTCCAGCAGCGACTCGGACCGCACGATGTGTGTGGAGGAGCGCTGCACCATCGTGACGTCGGCGCCGGCCTCCCACAGCGCCGCGCAGATGTCGTGCGCAGAGTTGTTCGAGCCGATCACCACGGCCTTCTTGCCCTTGTACGCGTCGGGGCCGGGGTGCGCCGACGAGTGGTGCTGCTCGCCCAGGAACCGCTCGCTGCCCGGGAAGTTCGGCACGTTGGCCTTGCCGGAGACACCCATCGCCATGACGAGCTGCTTCGGGCGCAGGGTGATCTGCTCGCCGTCGCGGTCGACGACCAGCGTCCACTCGCCCTTGGTCTCGTCGTAGCTGGCGCTTTTCGCGGTCGAGGAGCCCCAGTAGGTCAGCTCCATAACCTGTGTGTACATCTCGAGCCAGTCGGCGAGCTTGTCCTTCGGCGCGAAGACCGGCCAGTTCTTCGGAAAGTCCAGGTAGGGCAGGTGGTCGTACCAGACCGGGTCGTGCAGGCACAGCGACTTGTAGCGGTTACGCCACGAGTCGCCGGGCCGGGCATTCTTCTCAACAATGATCGTCGGCACGCCGAGCTGGCGCAGCCGGGCGCCGAGCGCAATGCCGCCCTGCCCGCCGCCGACGATCACGACGTACGGCTGGGTGCTCCGGCCGAGGTCGGCGGCCTCCTTCTCGCGACCCTCCAGCCAGGTGCTGCGTTCCTTGGTGGCGCCGTGCTCGGCGCCTCGGGGCCGGCGGTCGTGCAGCGGCTCCTCGTACCCCTTCAGCTCCTGCAGCGACGTGAGCAGCGTCCACGCCTTTGTCGTGCCGTCCTCGTCGTCGCGCAGCCGCAGGTGCGCCTCGCCGCGACCGACCGCCGTCTCGAAGGTCAACCACGCCTCGGTGACGCCACCGGCCTCCACCGGCTCCTCGCTCGTCGCGAACCCGGTCGGGTCGGTCTGCTGCAGCGTCGCGCGCAGCAGCTCGGCGATGCCGGCCGGGTGCTCGGCGGTGCTGAGGTTCCAGGTGAAGGAGACCAGGTCGCGCCAGAAGCTCTGCGGCAGGAACAGTGCCGCGGCCCGCTCGGGATCACGGGCGGTGAGCGCGTCCTGGAACGCCGCCAGCCAGGCGTCGACGCGCTGGCCGGCCTCGGTGCGGGACGGGGCATGTTCGAGCAGCTCGGTCATCTGTCCTCCTGGTGGTGGTCGCCCAGTGGATCGCCTTGCAGCGTGTCCGGCAAGTGCCGTCGCGGGGGCATCATGGCGCGGTGGACTTGTTCCCCGCATCTCCGGGACCGCCGGACGAGCCGGAACACCAGCCGCAGCCCGCTCAGGAGTGGATGTAGCGGCCGGGGCCGTCAGACAGCACCGGGAACCGCTCGCTGCCCATCGGCGGCGGCGAGCTGAGCTCGCCGGACCGCTCGCGGGCCCAGACCGCCCAGTCCTCCCACCAGGACCCGGTGGCCTTGATGGCCTGCTCGCGCCAGGCCTGTGCGGTCGGCGGGGATTGCTCGCCAACCAGGTACCAGCCCTTCGGCCCGGGGGGGTTGACGATGCCAGCGATGTGACCGCCGCTGGACAGCACGAAGCGCACCGCGCCGGCCAGCAGTGAGGTGGCCTGGTAGGCCGACCGCCAGGGGACGATGTGGTCGTTCTCGGCGCCCACGACATAGGCGTCCTGCTTGATCTCGCCGAGCCGGACCGTACGACCGGCGATCTCGAGCTCGTTCCTGGCCAGCCGGTTCTCCAGGTAGAAGTTGCGCAGGTAGAACGCGTGCATGACAGCGGGCATGCGCGTCGCGTCAGCGTTCCAGGCGAGGATGTCGAAGGCCGGCGGCTGCTGCCCCATCAGCCAGTTCGACACCACGTAGTTGAAGATGAGGTCGTTGGCCCGCAGGATGTCGAACGTACCGGCCATCGCCGAGCCCGCCAGGCCGCCCTCCTTCGCCATCTTCGCCTCGAGGCGGCTGACCGTGCGCTCGTCAGTGAAGGCGCCGAGCGGGCCGGGCTCGGCGTAGTCGAGCAGCGTATTGAGCAGCGTCAGGTTGCCGACGCGGGAGTCACCGGCGTCGACGAGGTAGGCGGCGGCCACCGCCGTGAGGGCGCCGCCGAGGCACAGCCCGACGATGTCGATCGTCGACGCACCGGTGATGTCCTGGATGACGTCCAGCGACTGGCGTAGGCCCTTGAACAGGTAGTCGTCCATCGTCACCTGCGACATCTCCGGCGTCGGGTTGCGGTAGCTGATGGCGAAGACGGTGTGGTCGTGCTGCACAGCCCACTCGATGAAGCTCCGGCCCGGCGCGAGGTCCATCACGTAGTACTTGTTGATCCACGGGGGGCTGCACAGCATCGGCGCCGCGTGCGTGCTGGGGGTCTGCGGCTCGTACTGCAGCAGCTCCATCATCTCGTTGCGGAAGACCACCTTGCTCGGGGTGGCCGCCATGTTCTCGCCCAGGACGAACGACGAGGTGTCCACCTGCCGGGGCCGCCCCTGGTTGTGCGCCACGTCGTCGAGGAAGTTCTTGGCGCCATCCACCAGGCTCCGGCCGCCGGTCTCGAAGGCCTTCTTCAGCGCCGCAGGGTTGCTCAGCAGGAAGTTCGTTGGCGCGAGCGCATCACGTATCAGGCCCAGGGTCAGCTCCGCCTTGGCTCGGGTTTCCCGGTCGAGGTCGGCGACGTCGAGCAGGTCCGCGGACAGCTCGCTCGTTGCGAGGTAGGCCAGCCGGAGCCCGTAGAAGGCCGGGTTGGCCTGCCAGGTGCTGTCGCCGAAGCGCCGGTCCTTGGGGTCCACGGTGACCGGCGGCGGCAGCGGCGTCCCCCACCACGCGGCAGCGGCCACGACCGGGATCGGCGCCAGCTTCGTGAGGTAGCGGGTGAGCGCCGCGGCCGTCTTGCCGGGGTGCGCCGCGGCTCCCCGGGCAGCTCTGCCAAGGGACCGCCCCAGCCCGACCATGTCCGGGTTCGCCACCAGGCCGGCCGCCGGCGCGAGGGCCAGCGCCGCTCGCTGGGCGCGCTCCCACGGGCTCTCGTCGGCCACGGTGCCTCCCCTTCTGTGCCGTGCTGTCGAGAACGTACAGCCATGTCGAGCAGACGCAGGACCCCACCGGTTCGGTTCCAGACCGGCTGGACGCAGCCCGGCTGGGGCGCCAACCCACCCTGAGGTCACGGGTGGATCGGGCCCACGGCCTTGGGCTCAGGCGGGCGTGAGGATGACCTTGAGCGCCTCATGGCCAGCGGCGTTCTTGAAGACGTCGTAGGCATCGTCCATCTGGTCGAAGGTGAACGTGTGCGTGCCCATCTTCTCGGCCGGGATCCGGCCGCTGGCCACCATCGTGAGCAGCGTCGGGATGGAGACGGTGTCCACCAGGCCCATCGTCAGGGTGACGTTCTGGATCCACATGTCCTGCATGGGGAGCGAGACGGAGGTGCCGTGGACGCCGATGTTGGCGATCGTGCCGCCGGGCCGGACCAGCGCGGCGGCGGTCAGCAGGGTTTCCGGATAGCCGACGGCCTCGATCGAGACGTCCACGCCGAGCCCGTCGGTCAGCGCGAGCACCTCGGCGACGGCGCCGGCACCGGCCTCGACCACGTCGGTCGCGCCGAACTCGAGCGCCTTTTTCAACCGGAACGGGTTGGAGTCGACGGCGATGACCCGGGAGGCGCCCCAGAGTCCCGTGGTGAGGATCGCGGACAGCCCGACCGCGCCGGCGCCGACGACGGCGACGGTGTTGCCGGGCCGTACGCCACCGGCGAGCACGCCGACCTCGTAGCCGGTGGGCAGCGAGTCCGCGAGGAAGATCGCCTGCTCGTTGGTGACGCCGGCCGGCACGGTGTAGAGCGACGTGTCGGCGTACGGGACGCGCACGGACTCCGCCTGGGTCCCGTCGATGAGGTGCCCCAAGATCCAGCCGATGCCGCCGACGGTCTGGCAGTGCGACGGCATGCCGCGCTGGCAGTACGCGCACCGGCCGCACTTGGTGATGGCGGGCACGAGCACCCGGTCGCCGACAGCGAAGCCCTTCACAGCCTCACCGACCTCGGTCACGGTGCCGACCGCCTCGTGACCGAGGATCCGGCCGGCGGTCACCGCGGCGACGTCGCCCTGCAGGATGTGCAGGTCGGTACCGCAGATGGTGGTGGTGTCCACGCGTACGACCGCGTCGGTGGGCTCCTTGAGCGCGGCGTCCGGGACGTCATCCCAGGACTTGGCCCCGGGACCGTGGTAGACGAGTGCCTTCATCTGTCCTCCTGATAGGTGAGCTCCCGTCCTACCGCGCGCAGGCCCCAGCGCCGTGCGCTGTCGCAAGACGAGACAGGATGGCGAGGGCGGCATGAGTCCTACGCTCCCGATATGACGCAGTTGCCGGTCACGAAGGTCAACAGGGACGCGCTCACGCCGGGGCACCCGACGGCGGGCATGCAGCGCTTCGAGGCGGTGGTGCTCGACGACGTCTGGTCCGGGCTCGCGGTGACCGAGGCCGGATCGACCAGCGGCTGGCACCACCACGGCGAGCACGACACCGTCGCCTACGTGGTGAAGGGCGCGTTCCTCGTCGAGACGGCAGCGGGCGTGGTGCAGGGGGACCCGGGCGACTTCGTGCACGTGCCCGCCCACACGGTGCACCGCGAGACGAACCCGACCAGCGAGCAGGCCGAGGTGGTGATCGTCCGCCGGGGCACCGGGCCCGTGGTCGTGGCGGCCGACCGGCCCTCGCGGGCCGGCGCCACCTGACACCGGGCGCCCTCGACATGCCGGCGGCGGCGAACGTGCTCAGTCGAAGCTGTGCTCGGGGCCTGGGAAATGCCCGTCGCGGACGTCCTGCGCGTAGGCCCGGGTCGCGTCGCCGAGGACGGTACGCAGATCGGCGTACCGCTTGACGAAGGTCAGCGGCTTGCCTGGCGTCAGGCCGGCCATGTCGGTCCAGACCAGCACCTGCGCGTCGCAGGCCGGGCCTGCGCCGATCCCGATCGTCGGGATCCGGAGCTCCTTGGTGACCCGTTCGGCCAGCTCGGCGGGTATCGCCTCGAGCACCACCGCGAAGGCGCCCGCCTCCTGCAGCGCGAGGGCGTCCTGCACGAGCACGTCACCGGCCTCGCCCCGGCCCTGTACCCGCAGACCCAGGGTGTGCTCGGACTGGGGGGTCAGCCCGACGTGTCCCATCACGGCCACGCCGGACTGCACGAGCAGGTCGACCTGGGCGGCGACCCGGCGACCGCCCTCGAGCTTGACGGCCTGCGCGCCGCCCTCCTTCAGGAAGCGCGCGGCGGTGGCCAGCGCCTGCGGAGCCGAGCCCTGGTAGGACCCGAACGGCAGGTCGGCGACCACCAACACCCGGGAGGTGGACCGTACGACGGCCCGCACCATCGGCAGCAGCTCGTCGACGGTGACCGGGACGGTGCTCGGATAGCCCAGCACGTTGTTGCCGGCGCTGTCCCCGACCAGCAGCACCGGGATGCCGGCCTGCTCGAACACCCCCGCCGTCAACATGTCGTACGACGTCAGCATCGCCCAGCGCTCACCGCGCTCCTTGGCGTGCTGCAGGTCCCGCGGGTTGACGCGCCGGCTGGTGATGCCGCCCAACAGAGCGGGCTGGTCGGTCATGGCGGGGCTCCTCGGGACTCGGGGCGTCTCGGCCGACGTCCCCGGACCCGACAAGCCTGCACTCAGGCCAGGCCGGGCCCGCCCGCGGGGGGTTCCGCGGCGGTCGGCGCCGCCTGCTCGCGCCAGCGCGACGTGATGGGTAGCCGCCGGTCGCGACCGAAGGCGCGCCCCGTCACCTTGGGTCCTGGCGGGTTCTGCCGGCGCTTGTACTCGGCGGCGTCCACCAGGGCGATGACCCGGTCCACGAGAGACGGATCGAAGCCGGCCTCGATCAGCTCGCCGCGGCCGCGGTCATGCTCGACGTAGGCGTCGAGCAGCGCGTCGAGCACGTCGTACGCAGGGAGCCGGTCGCTGTCGAGCTGCCCCGGCGCGAGCTCGGCCGACGGCGGCTTGTCGATGCTGGCCGGCGGGATCGGCACCGTCGCCCCCGGAGCCACCTGGCTGTTGCGCCACCGCGCGAGCTCCCAGACCACGGACTTGGGCACGTCCTTGATGGGCGCGAAGCCACCCGCGCTGTCGCCGTACAGCGTGGAGAAGCCGGTGGCGAGCTCGCTCTTGTTACCGGTGGTGAGCACCAGGTGCCCGTGCTCGTTGGACAGCGCCATCAGCAGGGTGCCGCGCACCCGGGCCTGCAGGTTCTCCACCGACAGGCCGGTGAGGGTGACCGAGGCCAGGTAGGCGTCGACCATCGGCGCGATCGGCACCAGCTGCCAGACCAGACCTTGCCGCGTGGCGAGGTCGCGGGCGTCGGTGACCGAGTGCGAGCTGCTCCAGCCGCTCGGCATGCCGACGACGTGCACCCGCTCGGGGCCCAGCGCGTCGCAGGCAATGGTGGCCACCAGCGCGCTGTCGATCCCACCGGACAGGCCCAGCACCACGGAGCGGAAGCGGTTCTTCTGCACGTAGTCGCGGGTCGCGGTGACCAGCGCCCCCCACAGCTCGGCGAGGTCGTCCAGCGGCTCGGCGATGCCGGGCACCAGCGGCTCGTACGTGGGCAGTGGGTCTGCCGACAGCACGACGTGCTGCACGGTCATCGTCGTGCCGTCGCCCGCGTCGAGCGGCCCGGTCGCCGCGAGCGTCGCGGCCGGCAGGTCGAGGTCGACGCACATCAGCCCCTCCGCCCAGCGCGGGGCGCGCGCGATGAGGGTGCCGGCGGCGTCCACCACGAGGGAGTCGCCGTCGAAGACCAGCTCGTCCTGGCCGCCGACAAGGTTGACGTACGCCACCGCACAGCCCGCCTCGCGAGCGCGGCGGACGACGAGATCCCCGCGTACGTCGTCCTTGCCACGCTCGTACGGCGAGCCGTTGAGGCACAGCAGCAGCCCGGCCCCCGCCGCGCGGGCGACGTGCACCGGCCCGCCCTCTTGCCACAGGTCCTCGCAGATCGACAGCGCGACGTCGACCCCGTGCACCCTGATCACCGGGAAGCAGTCGCCGCGCACGAAGTAGCGCGCCTCGTCGAACACCCCGTAGTTCGGCAGGTGGTGCTTGGCGTAGCTGGCCACGACCCGACCGCCGTACAGCACCGCGGCGCTGTTCTGCGGCTCGCCGGCGGGCCGGCCGACGACGGCCCGCCGGGTCAGGTCAGCAGTGCGTCCGCAGTAGCCGACGACGACGGCCAGGTCGCCGACGCCCTCGTCGCGCAGCCGTCCGGCCAGCGCATCGAGGGCGTCGAGCGAGGCCTGGACGAACGACCCGCGCAGGACGAGGTCCTCCGGCGGGTAGCCCGTCAGCAGCATCTCGGGGAAGACAGCAAGCGCGCAGCCCTGCTCGGCGGCCTGCCCGGCCCAGCGGCTGACGACGTCCGCGTTACCGGCGAGGTCGCCGACCGTGGAGTCGACCTGGGCGAGTCCGACCCTCAGCTGTGCCATATCTGCCACGGTACCGTTTCTCGTCAAACCGACGACAACTGAGCAAGGGTGACCGGCGACGACACCGGTCCGCGCATGCCTACGCGCCCGCGGCGGTCAGGGCCTCGTACTCGGCGTCGGTGAGCTCGACCTGCGCGGCGGCGCAGTTCTCCTCGAGGTGCTCGATCGAGCCGGTGCCGGGGATCGGCAGGATGACGGGCGAGCGACGCAGCAACCAGGCGAGCGCGAGCTGCGCGTAGGTGGCCTCCTGGTCCTTGGCGATCTCGTCCAGGATGCCGCCCGGCGTGGCCAGATCACCCGCGGCGACCGGGAACCACGGGATGAACGCGATGCCCTCCCGTTCGCAGTACTGCACGACCTGCTCGGACTGCCGGTTACCGACGTTGTAGAGGTTCTGCACGCTCACGACGTCGACGACCTTGCGAGCCTGCTCGATCTCGGCCACCGTCACCTCGGACAGCCCGATGTGCCGGATCAGCCCCTGGTCCTGCAGCTCCTTGATCGCGCCCAGGCTGTCCTCGACCGGCACCTGCGCGTCGATCCGGTGCAGCTGCCACAGGTCCAGGCGCTCGACGCCGAGCCGGCGCAGGCTCATGTGCACGCTCTGCCGCAGGTACTCCGGTCGACCGACCTGCTCCCACTGGTCGGGCGCGAACCGGGTGAGGCCGCCCTTCGTGGCGATGGTGATGCCGTCGTACGGGTGTAGGGCCTCGCGGATCAGGTCCTCGCTGATGTACGGGCCGTAGCTGTCGGCGGTGTCGATGAAGTCGACACCGAGCTCGA
>ENA-OBIO01000658-OBIO01000658.1-metagenomes-genome-assembly--contig:-NODE-658-length-16749-cov-3.32587_pt1 | contig 16749 bp, 16 predicted proteins | sample MGYA00153383_OBIO01 | MGnify analysis MGYA00153383 | reverse complement strand
CGTCTGGCGCGCATCGTGGCTAAGAAAACGGGCCCCAAGCCGCGGGAAGCGCATCCCGGCGTCATCGCGAAGAGCGGCGACCAGGTGCTCGTCTTTCAGCTCAACGCTCGCCCGGGCGGCATCGCAGTCCAACGCAGCGAGCGTCACGCCGGCGGCGGGAACGTCACGCAATCGGTGCGCTTCACGGATGAAGCTGCATTTACCCGCTGGTGCGAGTCCGACGCCCTTCGTTTCGCTTATCCCCTGCTCTTCTCGAATCTGACCAGGAGCGGGTGTGAACTCTTCAATGCCGCCCTCTGAAGAAGGCTCATTGCTCGCGGTAACCCGCCACCCCGACTACATCACCCGAGTCGGTGAAGTGATACGGGACATGCAGTCCGCACAAGACCAGACACGAGCGGTTGAACTGCTGCACGAAGCGACCCAGCGCATGGGAGCCGAAGTAGCCATCTTCGCCAGCTTCATCCGCGACGACGAGTCGTGCCGATCGTATCGACTGCTGCTCGACTGCGATCCTGCCTGGTTCACGGAATACGAGCGCCAAGGGCGCTACGACGACGACCCGTGGCTCGCCTACGCGCAGCGCTACTCGGTGCCGGTTCGCAGTTCACAGATCCCGGTCACGAGTGATGCCGCACGCGCTGCCATCGACCTCGCAAAAAGATTCGGCTTTCGGTCCGCCGTGATTGTCCCTGCGCCGTCGAGTGGCGGGCTCACCAGAACCGGAGTGCTCTGCCTGGGCTCGTCGAAGCCCGGTTACTTCGACGACGAAGGGTTCGTGACGCTGAGGGTGGTCGCGCGCGGCGTCGCGATGGAACTGCATGAGTGGTGGATCGGGCGCATCCGGGACGAGTTGATCGCCAGTGCTGGAATCACCGACGACGACTTGCTGCTTCTTGCGTATGAGCGGATGGGCCTCGGTACCAAGGCGATCGCCAAGGCCCTGAACTGGTCGACCAGTTCTGTCGATTCGAGATTCCACCGGATGAACGTCAGGCTCGGTGTGGCGAGCCGCAAAGCGGCCGCGCGCCTCGCTGCCGAGTACGGCCTCATCTAGGGGCCAAGGAGACTTCCATGTCAGTCACGATGAACGACGTCACCACGCGACATTCGCCAGCGTGGCTCTGGCGGATGTACGACTATGTTGGAGCGCACAACAACCCACTTCGCGCGGAAAACGAGCGAGATCGTGCAAGGCAGCGGGTCGTAATGCCGACTGTCGCGGTGGCTTGGATTTTCGGATTCCATCTGATCACCGGCACGGAGGTGATGCCCAGCGAGCTGCTCTGGATCGTCGTCGCCCTGGTCTATGCGGCTTCGGCCATGGCCTTTCGCGAATATCTGAAGGCGCACCCCGAGGGAGGTGTGCATGCGCAATACGCCTTTCTCGCGCTTGATCCGATGATCGTCGGATGGGCGCTCTATGCGGCTCCGCAACTGCTCGCGTGGTTCTTGGTGTTGATGCTCGTCACCATCGTTCGGGTCGGCTTTCGCTACGGGCTCAATGCCATGAAGGTCGAGCTGGGGTTCGCCTGGTTGGGTGTATCTCTGCCCCTCGTCTTCGGGCCGTACTGGCATTCCGAGCTGCAGATGAGCGCGTCGCTTCTGCTGATGGTGGGCTGGGCGTGGTGGCTGTTCGCTCCCCTGATCCGGTCGGTCGAGAAGGCCAAGTCGATCGAGATCGAACGGGCACGGCTGGAGTCGCTCCACGATTCGCTTCAGGCAAAGAGCGAGTTCCTGTCGCGGGTGAGCCACGAGCTCCGATCGCCGCTCCAGGGTGTCGTGTCCGCCATCGACCTTTTCGAGGAGCGCTATATCAAGGACGCCGGTGAGGCCGAACTGGTGGCTCAGATCCGGCGCGGCGCGACTGCGCTGAACACCCAGCTGCGCGATCTGCTGACGCTCGCGCGCGGCGATGTCGGCAAGATGGAAATCAACCCGATGCGCTTCGAGGCCGGAGAACTCGCGGTCACGATCGCGCGCGAAGTCGGGCTCGAGGCCGTCGGTAAAGGACTCGAGCTGGTCGTCGAGACGCCCGATGATCCGATCTTTGTCGTGGCGGACCCTGCCCGCATCGACCAGGTGCTCACCAACCTGCTCACGAACGCAACGCGCCACACCAAAGCCGGCACCGTGACGCTGAAGCTCCATCCCTATGACCTTCAGGCCAGTTTGCTTCGCTTCGAGGTCATCGACACTGGTCCCGGGATCGACAGCGACCGGATTCCGACACTGTTCGATCCGTACACCCGCTTCGGCGAGATGACCAGCAAAGGCGACGGCGCGGGGCTGGGTCTGGCCATCGTGCGATCGGTGCTGCAGTTCCTCGGTGGGTCGGCGACCGTAACGAGCGAGCGCGGGCGAGGGACGGTCTTTGACGTCACGATTCCTGCGGAACTGCTGGATGGGGAGCGTCCTGCGGCCGGCATTGGTCTGATCAAGCGTGTTCTCGTCGTTGACGATCGCAAGGAAGTGCTCGAAGCCATCGGCAGCGTCGTTCGACAACTGGGGTTCTTTTGCGACACCGCACCCACCGTCGCAACCGCTGCCAACCTGCTGGGCGCGCATACCTATGACATTGCGTTCCTGGACCTGGAGATGCCCGTGAAGAGCGGCTTCGACCTGGCCGCCGAGACGCGTCGCGGAAACGGTCCGAACGCCCGGTCGCGCATCGTTTCGATCAGCGCTGCCGACGTGCCGGACGAAAGCAGAGGATGGCCCTTCGACAGCCATCTGACCAAACCGATCACCATGCAGGCGATTCAGCGCGCTATCGACCAACCAACGCTTGTATCAGCTGCGCCGAAATGATCGGGAGGCGCGTGGGCTTCTCGAAGAAGAGCAGCTTGTATGTCGATACAGCTTCGGCGACTGCAGGCTCGATCAACACGTCGGATTGAATCTTGCCGGTCAGGACGGCGATCGGGCAATCACGGTCATCCGCCCGAATCATTCCGACCAGTTCCGCCGCCGAGCCTTCCGCGAGCATCCAGTCGATGACAAAGCCGTCGAATGGCTTCAGCCTCATGCTCGGTATCAGCGCGTCCACACGGGTGAAGGCCTCCACCTCACAGCCTCGAGTTGCGAAGTGCCGAGCGAGACTCTTGGATTCGTCGGCGTCGTCGTCCAGGACCGCGATGCGCCAGCGTCGGTCCCCGACGCCCACGACGCGCATGCTTACCACCTCGAAGCACTGCCCCATGCCGGCGTCGGTCACGGGCACCACCATCCACTGCTCGCCGAGGCGAACGGCGACAAGCGAGTTGCGCGCCGGGTCACGCAACAAGCTCCCAGGGATCAGATGGCACGGTACGCGTACCGGTCCGGCCACGAGCACGCCGGGTACCTCTTCGGACGCGTTCTGCTCTGCGAACACGCTTGCCAATGATTCGCCGTAGTGCTTGGCAACCATCTCGATCTCTTCGACTTCCCAGGCCACAGTGCCGTTCATGCGTCGATAGGCCAACGTGTAGGCGACTCCGAGCACGTCGGCAATGGTCGTGACGTGCTGATTGCTCGGGATGTCGTGGCGGTTCAGCAGTGCTTTGACATACCGAGACGCCACTGGAACATCGTCGCCATCTCGACGCGATCCTGAAGCCTTAGACATCGATGAAGTCGGCATGGAAGCGAATCCCTCACTTGCTCATCCGGCGATCAAAAGACTGAGCGTCGCCTGCTTCGATCTATTTTAGGCGGTCATTGGCGATGTGCACGTCCGAATCCGCCATCCAGACGGAATCAAGACCAACCCTGACCCGCCAGCGGTCGCGGGAGTGGTGTCGTGTGGGATGAGGACGTCCCGAGACGCCCTCGGATCGAACGGTACTTTGTCGGATCAAACGCTCGCCCGAGACAGCCGATGAGTTGCTGAATTTGAGCTGAAATTCAGCAAGAGAAAGAGGTGATTCGACGCCTAGATTTACTCCCATGAACTCATCGACACAACGCGGCTGATCGACATGGACATCACCACGTTCGTGGCCCTCGCGACGCTCTGCGCACCCCTCGTTCATCCGGGGACTGCACGGGCTCTCGTGGCGGCCGAGAGCACATTCAACCCGCACGCCATCGGCGTCGTCGCGGGCAGCCTCCAAAGGCAGCCACGCAGCATTGAAGAAGCGCTCGCAACTGCACAGGCTCTGCGCATGCAAGGCCGCAACTTCAGCATTGGTCTCGCGCAGATCAACGTGCACAACCTAAGCCGGTTCGGCATGTCGGTCGCGGACGGTTTCGACGCTTGCAAGAACCTCCGAGCCATGCAGACGATCCTGAGCGAGTGCTTCGAACGCGCCGGCGTCAAGGACGAATCGCAAGCGTCGCTGCGGCGCGCCCTCTCCTGTTACTACAGCGGCAACTTCACGACAGGCTTTCGGCACGGCTACGTCAATCGCGTGGTCAGCAATGCCCGGAAGACCGCACGCGCCCCGCCCTGACACGCCGCGCGCAGCTCATCCCCGTCTCACCCATCAATGTGATTGAGGAATCGATCATGGCCACTGCTTTGCGTCAAATTTTCAACTCGAACGTCGTTGCCTTCATCCTGGCTTGCGTCCTCTTCGCGCTGCTGCCCCAGCTCGCGTTCGCCCAAGGCTTCGACAAGATCAACACGACGGTCACCAACATCAACACCATCCTGGTGACGATCGCGATCGCTGTCGTCACGATCGCCATCATCTGGGCCGGCTTCAAGATGATCTTCCAGGGGGCCCGCCTCGCCGATGTCGCCAACATCCTGATCGGCGGCACATTGATCGGCGGCGCCAGCGCCTTCTCGACGTACATCGTCAGCTGAACTGCGCTCTGGACGACACCATGCAAGCCGAAGCCATCTACAAGGGCGCCACACGCCCGGCAATGAAGCTGGGCATCCCGCTGGTGCCGCTGGTCGTGCTCTTCGGCACCGGGATGCTTCTGGTGATCTGGGTTGGCAGCCTGGTGAGCTGGTGGATCCTGCCCATCGTCCTGGGCGCGTTCGTCCCCGCTCTTGGCTGGATGCGCTTCGTGACCAATCAGGACGACCAGCGCTTTCGGCAGATGTTCGTCGCGGCGAAGCTGCGGTTCAACGACCGCAACAAGCGCCTGTGGCAGTCGCGCAGCTATGCACCCTACCTCTATCGGGGGACACGTGATGTTTGGCATCGGTAACTCAGCCCCTCGAACGGGTGTCCCCCGCCCGAGTGCACCCGTCGCTCGGGGCAACGCACGGCCCCGGCATTGGGCGCGTGCACAGTCGGAGAACCCGCTGACGCGCTTCGTCCCGTTCTCGTCGCTGGTCTCCCCCGTCGATGTGATCACCCGGGGTGGGGACTACCTTCGGGTGTGGCGTCTCGACGGCGTGGCCTTCGAGTGCGCCGACGAGCACACGATCGCCGAGCGCCACGAAGCCAAGTGCAGCCTGCTGCGCAACCTGGCCGGTGGCCAGTTCGCGGTCTGGGAGCATCGGCTGCATCGGGCCATCGAAGACGACATGGCCGTTCCGACCGAGGAAGGTTTCGCCCGCGACCTGGCTCAGGCCTACGGCGGCCTGCTGCGCAAGCAGCGAATGATGAGCAACGAGCTCTACCTGACGCTCGTCTACCGGCCGACCGTCTCGGCAGTCGGCCGGGCTTTCCAATCGACCCGGCGCACGCGCCAGGACATCACGAAGGCGCTGGAAGACGCGATCCGCGTCATGGACGAGAAGACGGCACTCGTGCAGCGCGTGCTGCGCGGTTTCGATCCGGTGCTGCTCGGCACGGAGCGCCGGAACGGCCGTGACTATTCCGAGGTCGCCGAGTTTCTCGGCTATCTGGTGAACGGCTGCTGGCGACCCGTGCCGATGCATGCCGGCCCCCTGTACCGAACGCTTCCGACCTCTCGCCTCTCCTTCGGTGCCGACAAGCTCGAGATTCGCAACGGAGAGGTCAAGCGCTACGCCGCCTTCGTCGACATTCACGAATACGCCGATGCGGTCGAACCCGGCGTGCTGAACGCCCTACTCTACGAACGCAGCGAGTTCATCGAGACGCAAAGCTTCTCGATCCTGCCGCGGCGCGAAGCCATGCGCGCGCTCGAACTGCAGCGCGATCAGCTCATCGCGAGCGACGATGTTGTCGAGAGTCAGATCGCCGAAATGGACGTGGCGCTGAACGAACTCGGCGATGGCCAGTTCTGCATGGGCGAGTACCACTACAGCCTGGTCGTCTTCGGCGACAACGTGGGCGACGCCGGCCGACGTGCGGCGCAGGCGATCGGCGCCGTCGGCGAAGCCTGCAGCCTGCAGATGCGACCCGTCGACCTCGTGGCCGACGCCGCGTGGTTTGCGCAGATGCCGAGCAACTGGCAATGGCGTCCCCGGGAGGCAAAGTTGTCGTCACGGGCGTTCGCAGCACTCGCAAGTGGGCACAACTTCCCTCGCGGCAAACGCGACGGCAACCCGTGGGGCGAGTCCCTCGTGCTGCTGCGCACGCCGAGCGGTCAACCGTTCTACCTGAACCTGCACAAGAGCCCGGAAGACGAAGACTCCGCCGACAAGAAGCATCCGGGCAACACGCTCATCATCGGTTCGACCGGGGTCGGCAAGACAACGCTGGTGATGCTGCTGCTGGCTTTGACCCGCAAGTGGAATCCAGCGCCCCGGCTCGTCCTCTTCGACCTGGACCGTGGGAGCGAGATCGCGCTGCGCGCGCTCGGCGGACGGTACTTCACGCTCGAAGCCGGCAAGCCAACCGGTTGCAACCCGCTGCAGCGCGAGCCGACGCCAGCGCGCATCCAGTTTTGGGAGCAGCTGCTGCGCACTTGCATCCAGACACAGACGCTGCCGCTCTTGCCATCCGACGAGCGCGCGATCGCCGACGCCGTGCGATCGGTCGCGATGATGCCCAAGCACCTGCGCCGTTTCTCGACCGTGCGCCAGAACCTGCCGAAGTCCGGCGAGAACAGCCTTTATGAGCGACTGGGTCGCTGGTGCAAGGGCGGCGCACTGGGTTGGGTATTCGACGAGGCCGACGATCGCCTGACCGACTTGATGGACGCGACCGCGATCGGCTTCGACACGACAGAGTTCCTGGACCTGCCGGAAGTGCGCACACCGATGATGTTGTACCTGCTCGACGTAATGGGCGAGCTCGTCAACGGCGAGCGGTTGATCTACGTCATCTCCGAGTTCTGGAAGGCGCTCGACAACGAGATCTTCAGCGACTTCGCGAAGCAAAAGCAGAAGACCATCCGCAAGCAGAACGGCCTCGGCATCTTCGACACGCAGAGCCCTTCGGACGTGCTGCGCCACTCGATCGGCCGGACGATGGTCGAGCAGAGCGTCACCAAGATCTTCCTCGCCAACCCGGAAGCGATGCGTGAGGAATACGTCGAAGGCTTCGGACTGACCGAAGCCGAATACGACATCGTCAAAAGCCTCAGCGCGCGCGGCGGCCGCAGCTTCATGGTCAAGCAGGGCAACAGCAGCGCGATCTGCGAACTGGACCTCTCCGGCCTGGAAGACTTCGTTACCGTGTTGTCCGCAACCACGGATAACGTGGCGTTGCTCGACGGCATCCGGGAACGCGTGGGTGACGACCCCAAGGCATGGCTCCCTTTGCTCCTGGATGCGGTTCGTGAGCGCAAATCCAAGCCGCAAAGGAGCGTCCCATGAAAGTCTCTGTCATCCTCGTTCTCGCGTCGAGTGCTCTCTTCAGCCTTCCAACGAACGCCCAGTTCGTCAAGGGCAATGAAGCCGTCAGATCGACCCCTACGGGCAAGTCAATTGAGACACCGCCGGTGCCCGCGTCAGTGGGCAAGGTCTGCGCTGCCAACGGCAAGTGTTACGCCGGCTCGTGGCACATGGTCGAAACCGAGGCCGGGCTCGTTGAATGCACAGAAGCCTTCGCGCGCTCCGGGAGCTGCCGCGCCTCGACTTACGGCGCTGAAAAACTGCGCCGCCTGTGGGTGGTGAAGAAGGGTCAAACATGGTTGCAGTGCCAGTACCCGGACTCGGGCAGCAAATGTGTCGAGCTCTTTGCACGGCCTCCCGCTAATCTACCCTACGACGCACTTCAATAGTCATCGGACGCAACGGAGATTCAAATGTTCACTTGGCTGGGCGCAAAGCTGACCTCGATTCTGAGCACCTACGTGCTCGGCGTCGTGTCGGCTCTAATGTCGGCGATCACGCCGATCGCGCTGACGGTCATGACGCTCTGGGTCATTCTGTACGGTTGGGCAGTCCTTCGGAACGAGGTCGCCGAGACAGTGCCGAGCTTTGTCTGGAAGGTGACAAAGATCGGGCTCGTGCTCGCGTTCGCGCTGCAATCTTCTTTCTACGTGAACAACGTCGCGGACACGACAAACAGCTTGGCGATGGGTGTCGCGACGACGTTCCTTCCGTCGGGCGCACCCGCAACCACGATTACATCGCCATATGGCTTGCTCGACGAGTTCAATGACAACGCGAGCAAGCAGGTCGCGGACATCATGGCCGACGCGGGAATAACGAGGCTAGACCTGTTCCTCGCGGCCGCGATCTTCTCCATCGGATCAGTCGCTTTTCTCTGCGTCGCGGTCTTCGTCGTGACTCTGGCTACTGTCTTCTTGACTTTCATCGTCGGGGTTGGGCCGATCTTCGTCTTCTGCCTTGCGTGGAAACCAACGCAACGCTTCTTCGACAGCTGGCTGTCGATGCTGTTAAACGCCGTCGTGCTGACGTGGTTCGCGTTCTTTGCACTCGGCCTGAGCACGTATGTCGGGCAGGCGATGTTTCACGGCATCCAGCAAAGCGGTGGCTTTATGGGCTCGACCATCAACGTGCTGGGCGAGGCGACGCGCTACTGCGTCCTCATGATCGTCATGGCAATCATTTGTTTCCAGGCCCCGAGCCTTGCTTCGGCACTGACAGGTGGCGCTGCGGTCCAGCAAGGCATCCAGATGGTCCAGAACGCGATGATGGTCGCCGGTCTGCGCGCCTCGCGATCAGGGGGCTCCTCCGCCGCGGCGGTTGGCGCTGCGGGGGGTGTTGTCCGTGCAGGCACCGGTCTGCCCTACGCCGCGGGTCAGGCAACTCGATCAGCAGCATCTGCCGGCGCCCGTTTCTCGGGAACCATGGCCACCGGTACCGGCGCAGTCGCGCGCGGCGCCTACACCGGCGTCCGAACGGCCGCCTACCGTCTGGCCGCGATGCGCGGTCGGAGCTGACCCACCGCTGCACAAGGAGCCTCTCATGAAGCCACGCTTTCGCCTCGCCGCCATTGCCTTCGCTGCACTCGTTCCGCTCGCATCGTTCAGTCCTGCGAGCCAGGCCCAAGGCATTCCCGTCATCGACATCGCGAACCTGATCCAGACGATCACGCAGGTGCTCAACGACGTGACCAAGATCGCGAACCAGGTTGAGCAGATCCAAGCCCTGCAAAGCCAGCTCGCCAGCATCAACGGCATGCGCAACCTCGGCAACATTTTCGACAGCTCCGCGCTGAAGAACTACGTCCCTGCCAACGCCTACAACTTGGTGAACGCAGTCGATTCGTCCGGCTACGGTGGCCTGACGGCCACGTCGAAGACGCTGCGCGACTCACAGATGCTCTACAACTGCCTCGATCGCGCCGGCAGCGCCCGCACCGAGTGCCAAGCCTCCCTCGCACAGCCGTATCAGCAGAAGGGCCTGCTGCAGGACGCCATGAAGGCCGCTTCCGGCCGGCTCGATCAGATCAAGTCGCTGATGACCCAGATCAACGGCACGGGCGACCAGAAAGCCGTGCTCGAGATCCAGGCGCGCATCGGCGCCGAGAACGCGATGCTCCAGCACGAGATGTCGCAGGTGCAGATGCTGACCGGCATGGCCGACAGCGAGGAGCGCATAGCCCGTTCGCGCGACCGCGAGCGTCAGGCCGAGATGCTGAACCGCACCGGCAAGATCTCCGACTACCTGCACTGAGCGTTCGAACGGAGGCCACTCGACATGAATGCTTTCGCACATCCTGGTCCGGCCGGCGCGCTTGGGGCGGAACTGCCGATCGACACGCGCGACCCCATCGAGGTCAACCGCAACTGGGAGCTCGACCGCGCACTGATGCTCCAACGCTCGGAGCGTCGCGGCTGGATCGTCGGCGGTGTCGGCATTCTGGTCGCGATCATCAGCGCGCTCGCCGTCCTCGCGCACGGCGCGCTGCACCAGGTTGTCGGCATCCCGATCGTCGTCGACAAGACCACCGGCGAAACCACGATCGAGCAGCGCCTGAGCGTCGAAACGATCCCGCCGATGGAATCCCTCGACAAGCACAACCTCGCCGTCTTTGTTCGCGCGCGCGAGGGCTACAGCTGGTGGTTCCTTCAACGCGACTTCGACCAGGTCTCGCGGATGGCCATCCCGACCGTCTTCGCCGACTACAACCGACAGTTCGAGGGTCAGGATGCGCTGCAGAAGAAGCTGGCCGGCGCCGAAGAGTGGCGCATCAACGTGGTCGGTGTGCGGCTCGCGCCGTCCGGCCGGCGAGGCAACGGCGGCATCGCATCGATCTCCTACGAGAAGGTCGTTAGCCTGACCGACCGCAACATCCCGAATGTGACCACACGGCACGCCGCGAGCGTCGTCTACGAGTACCAGCCGAAGGTGCTCGCGAAGGAAAAGGACCGGATCGAGAACCCGTTCGGCTTCGTCGTCACCGCCTACCGATCCGATCCCGAGATCGCAACGTCGCCCGGCAACGCAGCCGCGAAGCAGTGAGGCGACCATGCGCAGAGACACGCTCACGTTCGCCGCCGCATGGCTGGTTGCCGCATCGATCGGTCTGCTGATCGATCCGGCGTTCGCTCAGGACACCGCCGATCCCCGGCTCCGGGAAGTCTTCTACGACCCGCAAGCCGTCGTCACCGTCTTCGTCAAGCGCGGTGTCGTCACCGACATCGTGCTCGACGCCGGCGAGGCGATCACCGATGTCGCCTCCGGCCTCGGCGCCGACTGCGCCAAGCCCGATTCGAGCTGGTGCGTCGCGGCTCAACCGGGCGGACGCCACCTCTTCGTCAAACCGAAGACCACTGCCGGAGCGCCGAACAACATCGCAGTCGTCACTGACAGGCGCACGCATTCGTTCCGGTTCGTCGTCGTGGCCGATCGCGATGTCAGGCAGCCGGTGTATCGACTCTCCGTCAAGGTGGCAGCGCCGCCACCTCCTCCTTTGTCACCGCCCTCGCTGCCGATCGCAGCGCTCGTCATCGATCCAGCACCGCTCTCCCCGGCTGAGCTGGTCAAAGAGCGACTGACTGCTGCACCGCAGCCGGTCAATTCGAGCTACTCGATCGCCGAGGGCAAGGGGTCGGAGGACATCGTGCCGACGCTGGTCTTCGACGATGGACGGTTCACGTACCTGAAGTTCCCGAAAAACCGGGAAGTTCCTGCTGTCTTCCATGTCTTGCCGGACGGCTCCGAAACCGTGGTCAACGCGCGCATGGAGGGCGACCTGTTGGTGGCCGACCGCGTCAGTCGCCGCCTGATGCTGCGCGCTGGCAGCGCCGTTGTCGGCGTGTGGAACGACGCCTTCGACGTGGACGGTGTCGCGCCTAGCAACGGCACGACGGTCTCGGGTGTCGATCGGACGCTCAAGAACACGCCGGCTTCAACGTCGAACGGTCACGGAGGTCAACGATGAGCACGAACGAGCCCCGCCCCCACCCGGACCATAGCGCCGACCGCGAGCCGGCGGATGCCGACAACGTCATCACGCCGCTCGAAGGCGAGGCCGGCATCCCCAGTGTCGTTCGACCCACGGGTGTGAACGTGTCCCGCAAGGGGATATTCGCCGTCGCCCTGCTCGCGCTGTCTTTGGTCGCCGTTTCGGCGGTGTCGATCAACCGGGCGCTGGCGGGCAAGAAGGATGGCGACGAGGTGTCGAAGCGTCTTGGGGATCGCCCTGCTGCGGCCGGCGGCGACGCGCGTCGCCTGGACATGACCTTGCCTCCGGCAACTTCCGCTCCTGCAGGTCGACTGATCCCGGCGATCATTCCCAGGGCCGAGGAGCGGCGCGCCGAGCCGATTCCGCTCCGACAGAACGAAACGGCACGCATCGCACCGGAGGACGCCCCCGTACTCCTCGTGTCGAGCCGCCCCAGCGCTGCCGCCGAATCGCCCGGCCGGCGCTCGCAGAGCGGGCAAGCGTCCGCGGACCCGACAGGTATCGAAGCACCGCTCGACGGAACGCGGCGCAACCTCGAAACCTATCAGCGCCAGCTGCAGGGTGTACTCGACTCGTTGACGAAGGGCAGCGCCACCGCGCCTGCGACACAAGGCATCGCGTCGACGGTGATCGCGAGCGCCACCCCGACCGCAGGGCTCTTCGGTGGCGAGCTTCAGAAGTCGGCGACACCGCGCGTCTCGGCCGGCCTTCTCGGCGATCGCAGTCTGATCCTCCCCAAGGGCACCGCCTTCACCTGCGCGCTCAAGACCAAGGTCATCAGCGCGGCATCGGGATTCGTGAGCTGTCAGGTCCAGCGCAATGTCTTCAGCGACGACGGCCGCGTGCTGCTGGTCGAGCGGGGCTCGCACATGGACGGCGAGTACCGCATCGCATCCGTTCGGCCCGGCACCGTGCGAATCCCAGTCCTGTGGACGCGCATTCGCACGCCCAACGGCGTGACGGTGGACATCGAGTCACCCGGCACCGGCCCACTCGGCGAATCCGGTGTCGACGGCTACGTCGACAACCGCTGGGCGGAGCGGATCGGCGCGGCGATGCTGCTGTCGCTGATCGACGACTCGGTCAAGCTCGCGATCGAGGACCGGGGCAGTGCCGGCACCGGCAACACGATCCTGCTGCCCTCCACCACGTCGAGCACGAGCAAGCTGGCGGAGAAGGTGCTTGACAGCACGATCAACATCCCGCCGCTGATTTATCAGAACCAGGGCGGCATCGTCGGCATCTACGTGGCCCGCGACGTGGACTTCTCGTCGGTGTACGAGTTGAAGGCAGTGCAGCGATGAGCGCCGGCCAGTCGCTCGACGCCGCCGCAGAGGGCGAGCCCGCAGACGCCTGGTGCGGCGACGCGACCTCGGTTGTGGAATTTCTCCGGCCGCTGCGCGCCCAACTCGACGCGCCCGGCGTGCTCGAAGTCTGCGTCAATCGTCCTGGCGAGATGATGGTCGAGACCACGCAGGGCTGGCGCACAGTGGCCGCACCCGAGCTCGCGCTCGAACGCTGCCTGTCGCTGGCGACGGCCGTCGCAACCTTCTCTGACCAGCAGATCAACCAGGAACATCCCCTTCTGTCGGCCACGCTGCCGACGGGCGAGCGGGTGCAGTTCGTCATTCCGCCCGCGGTCACACGCGGAACAGTGTCGATCACGATCCGCAAGCCAGCCCAATTGATCCGCCGCCTCGACGATTTCGAGCGTGAAGGCCTGTTCGAGCGGACCGCGACCGTCGCCCGCAACGAGTCCTGCGATCTGCTGCCTTTCGAGTCGGAACTGGCCTCTCTTCGCGATGCCGGCCGCTACGCCGAGTTCCTGCGTCTGGCGGTGCAGAAGCACCAGACCATCGTTGTGAGCGGCAAGACAGGATCGGGCAAGACGACCTTCATGAAGGGCCTCGTCGAAGAGGTCACGCATCGGGAACGCCTGATCACGATCGAGGACACGCCTGAGCTGACACTGCCGAACCACCCGAACGTCGTGCACCTGTACTACAGCAAGAACGCGCAAGGCATGGCCAAGGTGACCGCGAAGTCGTTGCTCGAAGCCTGCCTGCGCATGAAACCAGACCGGCTCTTCCTGGCCGAAGTGCGCGGCGACGAATGCTTCTACTTCGTCCGTCTCGCCGCCTCGGGCCACCCGGGCAGCATCACCAGCGTGCACGCCGGCAGCTGCGCCCTCGCTTTCGAGCAGATGTCGCTGATGATCCGCGAGAGTGGCGCCGGCGGCGGGCTGCGCATGAACGAGATCAAGTGGCTGCTCGGCGTCGTGATCGACGTCATCGTTCAGTTCGACCGCGACGAGCGGGGCCGCTTCATCTCCGAGATCTACTACCAGCCGCGGCGTCAACGGCTTGGGCGCTGGGATGAATCGCCGCAACGCCACGAGGCGCGGGTGGCAGCATGAGTGCATCGACCGCCCTGCCGATAGCGAGCTGGTCTCCAGCGCGCAAGGGTGCGGCCGGGTTGTTCGCTATCGTCGTTCTAGGCGGCCTCGCTTGTGCGGCCGTCTACCTGTCGGCAGTCATCTTCCTGCTGCTCAACAAGGTGCACCCGCGGCACGCACAATTCGACAGCATCGCGGTCTATTGGGATGCCTACGCCAATGACCCGAGGCGGCACAGGCAGCTCATCGGCTCGGCTGCCGCATCCGGTGTGGCGCTGCTGGTCGTGCTGCCGTTCTCGTTGATCGTTGCCGCACGCAAGCCGCGGCCGCTTCACGGTGATGCGCGCTTTGCGACCACTGACGAGGTGCGACGCGCAGGTCTTCTGGACGGTGGACGGGAAGGCGCCTTGCCCAGCATCCTTGTCGGTCGCTTCCGGAGACGCTTCCTTGCGCTGCCCGGCCAGCTGTCGGTCATGCTGTCGGCGCCCACTCGCAGCGGCAAGGGTGTCGGCGTCGTCATTCCGAATCTGCTGCACTGGCCGCACTCGGTCGTGGTGCTGGACATCAAGGGCGAGAACTACGACGTCACGGCGGGCTACCGTGCCGAGCATGGCCAGGCGGTCTACGCTTTCTCCCCGTTCGACGAGGCTGCACGCAGCCATCGATGGAATCCACTGACTGCCGTGCGAACAAGCACCATGCATCGAGTCAGTGACCTGCTCACGATCGGACAGGTCTTCTTTCCGAACGACGGCAGCGGCACGTCGTCGGAAGCCTTCTTCAACGACCAGGCACGCAACCTCTTCCTGGGGCTCGGTCTGGCGCTGCTGGAGACACCGGAGCTGCCCCGCACAATCGGCGAGCTGCTGCGTCAGTCCTCCGGCCGAGGGCAATCGTTGAAGGCTCATCTGACCGGTCTGATCGAACAGCGCAACAAGGACGGCAAGCCTCTGTCAGACGAATGCATCGACGCACTGCAGCGGCTGCTGTCGAATTCGGAGAACACGCTCACCAGCATCGTCTCGACACTCAACGCGCCACTGACAATCTTTGCGGATGCTGTGGTCGATGCGGCAACCAGCGCCGACGACTTCCGTCTCGAGGATGTGCGGCGTCGGCGAATGTCGATCTACGTGCGCATCCCGCCTAACCGGCTGGCCAATGCCCGGCCGTTGCTGAACCTGTTCTTCTCTCAGTTGGTGAGCCTGAACACACAGCACCTGCCCGAGCAGGACCCGAGCCTCAAGTTGCAGTGTCTGCTGGTCAACGACGAATTCGCCGCTATGGGTCGCGTCGGCGTGATCTCGTCTGCCGCAGCGTTCCTTGCCGGCTACAACCTGCGGTTGCTGACTGTCGTGCAGGCCATGTCGCAGCTGGACGCGGTCTACGGTGACAAGGACGCTCGCACCTTCGCCACTAATCACGGTCTGCAGATCCTCTATGCGCCTCGCGAGCAGCGTGATGCAGACGAGTACAGCGCGATGCTCGGACAGTTCACCGAGCGCGCCACCTCACGGGGGCGGAGCCGGTCTTTCAGCCAGCACGGGCACAGCTCGGTCAGCCGAAACGAGAGCGATCAGCGCCGCGCACTGCTGCTGCCGCAGGAGTTCAAGGAGCTCGGCAGTGAGCGGCTCGTGGTGATCTTCGAGAACTGCAAGCCCATCCTGGGCGAGAAGATCCGCTACCACCGCGAGAAGGTCTTCAAAGCGCGGTTGCGCCCTGCTCCCTCGGTGCCGCGGATCGACATGGATCTGCACGTCGCCCAAGTGCAGCAGCGCTGGCGTTTCGCTGACGATGAATTGGCGCCTGGTGAGAGCCTGCGTATCGAGTCGCTCGCGCATGACATGACCGCGCTGCCTGACTCCTTCGATGGCCCGCCCGTTCAGATCGCCGAGACGCTGCTCAGCTTCTTCGGCCAAGTCGATCATGGGCCGAGCACGACGGGCGATCCCGGAGGATCGATCGAACCTGCGCCCGATGACGACGGTGTCTTGGTGGCGGATGCATCGCGACCTGAGCCAGCGTTGTCGACACCCACCTTGTGCTGATCGTTTCACTGAAGACATGCCATGCGTTTCGTATTGCCCGTGATTCCCTTGGTGTTGGTACTCGGCTCGTGCGGGTCGCCGCCGAAGCCGCCAACGGTCGACGAGTCAATGCGGCGGCCGGTCAACTCGGCGATGGCCGTCGATCTGCAAGTCTGCAAAGGCGAGCTGCAGAACTCGCGCATCCTGGCGAATGAGTCGGGGCGCATGGCCGCCCATGCCACGGCGACCCTTGAACGCGTGGCCGCGGGCCAGAAAGCGCTTGCGGCGCTGCAGGCGGCATTGCCGGCCACGGCTCCAGGGAACACCGTGTTCACGGTCCGCTTCGACTTCGGGAGCACGCATGTCGTTGTCCCGGCCGATATGGCGGCCTCCGTGATCGAGAGCGCCCGCAGCGCACCACTGGTGCTGCTGCGCGGGCGAACAGACGGCGTGACCGAGTCATCGACCGAAAGCCGCATCGCCCGCGAGCGCGCCGCGGCCATTCGCCAATACCTGGTCAGCGCCGGCGTCGATCCCACCCGCATTCGGGCCACGTACCAGCCCGCAGGCGACCACGCGGCCGACAACTCGAGCCCATCCGGCCAGGGCATGAATCGGCGTGTCGAGATCGAGGTGTACCGAGCACTGCCGGTCGCGATGGGTTCGTCGGCTGCCGCCATGCCTTGAT
>ENA-OBIO01000657-OBIO01000657.1-metagenomes-genome-assembly--contig:-NODE-657-length-16764-cov-5.31318_pt1 | contig 16764 bp, 18 predicted proteins | sample MGYA00153383_OBIO01 | MGnify analysis MGYA00153383 | reverse complement strand
TGCTCGGCGGCATCAGCGAGCAGCTGCTCGACGGTGGCCGGGTGGTGGTGGCAGGGGCGGGGAGACCCGGTGAGGCACTGGGCGGGCTGATCGCCTTCCACGCCGACTTCGCGAGCGCCGAGCCCGACCTGATCCGGGTGCAGGACCGCGACCTGGCCAACCTGTCCGACGAGCAGGCGCACCGGGTGCGCTCTCTGCAGCGGGCGTACGTGGAGATCTGGGTCGAGGTGCTGCAGAAGGTCCAGCCGGCGCTGGCCCCCGATCTGGCTCGCGTGGAGGTCCACGGTCTGCTCGGGCTGCTTAACTCGACCCCGCACAGCGGCACCGGCGAGGCCGCGCGTGGGCAACTGGTCGCGATGGCGCTGCGCGCCGTCGACCGCTGAGCGGCCTGCCGGTCAGGCCCACTGACCCCGGTCGATGAGCACGTCGCGCAGCAGGCCCGGCTGGTCGGTCATCACCCCGTCGACACCCATGTCGAGCGCCGCACGCATCTGGCCGGGGTCGTCGACGGTCCACACGTGCACGGCCAGCCGGGCCGCGTGGCCGATGTGGACGACACGGGCGGGCAGCGTGCGGCCGCCGCCGAGCGACCAGGGCACCTGCAGCACCCCGGCGGCCCTGCAGTACGGCCGTCCGACCAGGCCACCGGCGAGCAGCAGGGCGACGCCGCCCACCCCCAGGCCGGTGCAGACCGCCGGGTCGAGCCGGCGCCGAACCCGGCGGATCCGGCGTTCGGCGAAGGACGTCACACACACCCGGTCCGACGCCGCCGTACGCCTCAGCACCGGCGGGACACCCAGCACGCCCCCCTCGTCCTTGAGGTCGATGTTGAAGCGCAGGTCAGGGAAGGACCCGAGCACCTCCTCGAGCGTCGCGATCCGCTCGCCACCGGCCAGTGCCAGCGACCGGACCGCCGGAAGCGGCAGCGCCGAGATCCGTCCGTCGGCTCCGGTCAATCGCCCGACGTGGTCGTCGTGAAACACCACCGGCACGCCGTCGGCGGTCGTCCGTACGTCGGTCTCGACATAGCGGTAGCCCAGGCGCTGCACCTCCGCGAACGCCGACAGGGCGTTCTCGACGCCGGTCGCGGCCCCGCCCCGGTGCGCGAAGGGGATCGGGTACGGGTGGTCGAGGTAGGCGTGTTGCGGCACGCGCCACTTTCCCGTACGTCGCCCGGCACAGGCTCCTGGCCAGCCAGCCGCCGCCGGCCCACCCAGCCCAGTCGGGGGGTACGGTCCGACTCGCGCCGACCGGAGCGGGGGTGTCGACGGGAGGTGCTGCCGTGGCCGGGCCGCTCGCCGGACTCCGCGTCATCGACCTCACCCAGGTGCTGGCCGGGCCGTACTGCACGATGCTGCTGGCCGACCTCGGCGCCGACGTGGTCAAGGTCGAGCCGCCGTCCGGCGACGTGACGAGGGGGTGGGGCCCGCACCTGCCCGGGGCGGTGGAAGGCAGCTACGGCGGCTACTTCGCCAGCGTCAACCGCAACAAGCGCAGCGTCTGCCTGGACCTGAAGGACCCGGCGGGCCGCGAGGCGCTGTTGGGTCTGCTCGAGACCGCCGACGTGCTGGTCGAGAACTTCCGGGTCGGCGTGATGGACCGCTTCGAGCTGTCCTACGAGCTGCTCCACGAGCGCTTCCCACGGCTGGTGTACGCCACGATCCGAGGGTTCGGCGACCCGCGCACGGGACGCAGCCCGTATGCCGAGTGGCCGGCCTTCGACATCGTCGCGCAGGCGATGGGCGGGGTCATGGGGATCACCGGCGCCGATGCCGACTCGCCGGTCAAGGTCGGTCCCGGTGTCGGCGACATCTTCCCGGCCGCCCTCGCCGCCGTCGGTCTGCTCGCCGCGGTCCGGCACGCCGCCGCGACCGGGCAGGGTCAGCTGATCGACGTGGCGATGTACGACGCGGTGCTCGCGCTGTCCGAGCGGATCGTCTACCAGCAATCGGTCACCGGCGTCAGCCCGGTGCCGCAGGGCAACACGCACCCGCTGCTGTGCCCGTACGGCGTGGTGCGCACCGCCACCGGCCTGGTCGCCATCGCAGCACCCTCGGACCACCACTGGCGACTGCTGACAGCGATCATCGGGCGGCCCGAGCTCGGTACCGACCTGCGGTACGCCACCAACGAGGCGCGGCTCACCCGCTCCGTGCAGGTGTACGCCGACGTCGAGCTCTGGTCCAGGGCCCTGCCGACGGTCGACGTGGTTGCCGCCCTGGCCGACCGGATCCCCTGCGGGCCGGTCAACTCGGCCGCCGACATAGCCGCCGACCCGCACGTCGCGGCCCGCCGGATGATCGTGCATCTGGCGCACCCTTCCGGCGGCTCGATCGCCGTCGCCGGCTCGCCGATCAAGCTCAGCGGCACCCCTACGGCGGAGCTGTCGCCGGCCCCCTCACTGGGCGAGCACACCGCGGAGGTCCTGACTGCCGCGGGCCTGCGTCCACCGGGGCCGGAGCAGCCGGCCTGACCGCGACCCGACATCGGCGGTCGGCTGCCTGGCGCGCCGTGCCGTCGTACGCTGTGACCACCTGATCGAGGAGAACCCGTGCACCTGCCCGAGGGCTGGCATCTCATCCTGCTGCTGCTCGTCATCGTCGTGGTGTTCGGCTCCAAGCGACTGCCGGACTCCGCCCGGGCGCTCGGCCGCAGCATGCGGATCCTGAAGGCCGAGGCCAAGGGTCTGCACGACGACGACCAGCCGTCGGCACAGGTCGGCGCCCCAGTCATTCCCCCGGCCCGCCCTTTCGTCGGCCAGCAGCTGTACGACATCGACGGACGGCCGGTGCAGCCTCCCGACGTCCGGTGAGTCCGGCCGCGCACCAGGCCGACCGCGATGCCATGCGCGAGTCGGCGGCAGTGCGTGCAGCGCCCGAAACGCTGCGACGCGTCAGCCAGCAGCCGGTGCCGGGCCCACCCTGTCCGTGTCCCCGTCGATGAGCGCCCGGCACCACGCGGGTTGCGCGAGGGGCAGGTCGTGTCCAGCCGTGGGGTGCGTGGCGCTGGAGACGGTCGGATGGTCGGCGACCAGTCCATCGATGCGGCCGGGCACCGGCACGGGGTCACGCCCGCCGGCCGCGAACAGGATGGGGATACCGGCCTCGGTGAGTGCGGACAGCGCTGCGGGCCACGGGCTGCCCAGCACGATGTCCTGCATCGCAGCCAGGTATGCCGGCCAGGTGTGGAGGACCCCACGGCGAGCGACCGTGACCGGGAGGTGTGGCTTCAGGGCGGTGGCAACCCAGCTGGCGGTGGCCCGGTGCCGGCACATCCAGCCGCAGGTAGCCCGCGCGAGCGGCGTGTCGAGCGCCATCGCGGCCTCCAGCAGGCCCATGTCCCGTACACGGGAGAGCCCCTCCTCAGTGGAGAGGTAGAGCGGCGCGCTCAGCGCGATGACCCGCTCGACCTGGGTACGCCGGCGCGCCGCCCAGTGCAGTGCCAGCACCGCCCCCATCGAATGACCGACCACGGTCAGCGCCCCGGACAGCTGTCGGGCCGTAGCCATCTCATCCAGGGCGTCGAGGTGCGCGTCCAGCCCGTACCCCGCCGTCGACCTTGCCCGGTAGGAGTCCCCGAATCCCAGCAGGTCCGGGACGACCAGGCGCCGGTCGTGCGCCAGGGAGTCGTAGGCCGCCCCGAAGTAGTCGCCGCATCCGACAATCCCGTGCAGCAGCACGGTCGCAGACGCTCCGGTGCCGACGTGACGCACGCGCAATAGGCCGGCGGTGGCCGTGGGCGCCGTGGAGCGGCTCCAGTGCCTGACGGTGGGTGCGCTGACGTGGCGGGCGGCCCACAGGGCCGCGCCCACTGCCGGGACGCCTGCCGTAGTCAAAGACGGGCGCATGCGCGACCCCCTTGCGCTCGAGCCAACTCCGGCCGTGTTCCCCATTCGAGCACCTGCTACCCAAGGGTTTCGGTGCCGGTGTCCCTTAGGGTTTGGACGCCTTAGGATCGTCAACAGGGACAGGGCCGGTGTGGCCGTGCTGATCGGCCTTACCCCCCATGCCGCCTCCGTGTCCCATGCCGCCCATGGAACGCATCATGACGAACATCATGGCCAGGCATGCGAGCGGCCAGAGCAGGAAGACCAGACCGCTACCGGCTGAGCCGGACAGGAACAGCACCGCTCCGACCGCGACCAGACCGATCATCAGGTACGAGTGCTTGTTGCGAATCATGGCCGAAACTCCCTCAGGTGCCACACGGAATCGGGCAACGCGGGGCCGGTCTGGGGTGGCATCCGTCCGATCTCCACGTCGACCGTAGGCGGCAGGTGGTGGCCGGGACAGGGTCCAAGGTCCCTTGCGACGAACGGCATGACTGCAAGATGCGGGGATCCGGCACGCGCGCGCACCGGAAGCCGCCGGTTTATCGAGGAGCAGTGGTTTTAGTTGCCGTAGGAGACAGTGACCATCATTCCGCTTACGGCGTGGTAAATGTTGTGGCAGTGGGTGACCCACTGGCCGGGGTTGTCTGCGTCGAAATCGACGTCGACCTGTTGCATGGGCCGCACGATGATGGTGTCCTTGCGGGCGCCGCCGCCGGCGACCTGGAACGTGTGGCCGTGCAGGTGCATGGGGTGGAACATCCTTTGCCCTCGGCGGACGCGACGAGCGGGGAAGGCGCCGTCGGCCAGCACGACCTCGACGTCGAAGCGTTCCCCCATCCCGATGAGGACCGCGTCGGTCGTGGACGGGACGACGGGGTAGCCGTCGCTGTGGGTGACGGTCAGGCGGTGGCCGAGCGCGACCCGGAAGGCCGTGTCGGAGCCGGCATTGATCAGCCGCAGCCGGGCGCGCTGACCGGGCTTGCCGGTCAGGGTCTGCGGCGAGGCCGGTACGCGGCCGTTCGCGCGGGTACGCGACGTCGCCGGCCCCGCCCAGCAGCGAAGAAATCATGGTCTCGGTCCCGCCCATGCCCAGGCCCCCGCCCATGCCGCAGGGCGCGGGACCTTGGCCCCTTCACATGACGAGGGCGCCGAGAGAGCCTGGTCAGCGTGGAAGCAGCCGGCGCCGACGGGAGGTTCAAGCGCACGCTGTGCCGGCTCCTCGCGGCGGACCGCGGTCGACGACCCAGAACGAAAGTCTGCGGCAGCCCCCATGGGGTCAAGCTCAAAGAGACATCATGACGCCTTCGCGACCGGCACAGCGGGAACCGCACGTTTTCCAGGAACCACTCGCGAGCCAGTACGGTCCAGTTTCAGCGTGTGAACCATTTCATCGACCATCACCCTGGCTCAGGTTTGCGTTGCCCTAGCCCAGTGGCAACAGTCGACGCCTGTCGGTACGACAAGAAGGAGCCACGGATGTCCACGCAATTGTCAGGTGCCGTGAGCACCGTTGTCCTCGAGCTCGACGGCCTGCAGTGGGCGAGCGAGCGGGCATCGGTGGAGGCGACGCTGGCACGCCGCCCGGGTGTGCTCGGGGTGACGGCCAATCCGGTGGCGCAGACCGCGACCCTGACCTTCGACCCTGTCATCACCGGCGTGGATGAGCTCGCCAGTTGGGTGCGGGAGTGCGGCCTTCATTGCCGTGGGGAATCGCTGCCAGACCACCTGTGCCCGGCACCGCGTTCAGCGGTGCGAAACGGCCACGACCTGTCGAAGGCGAACCGCGACAGGTCACCGGTCACGCCCGCGGTGCTCGTGGCTGGGCACGGCATGACCTCGATGACTGGGCACGACATGGCATCGACGGGTGGCCCCGCGGCCGGCGCCGGGACGGACCGGGTGGGCAGTCCGGCGGAGGTGATGGGGCACGGCGGGCACGGCGAGATGTCGATGGCCGGGATGGTCCGGGACATGCGCAACCGGTTCGTCGTCGCGGTGTCCCTCGGGGTGGTGATCACGCTGTGGTCACGGATCGGCCGTGATGTGCTGGGGTTCACGGTGGCGGCGCCGCTCGGGCTGCGGGACGACGTGTTCCAACTGGTCCTGAGCGTGCCGGTGATCTTCTACTCCGCGCAGGTGTTCTTCGCCGGGGCGCTGCGGGCGCTTTCGGCCCGGACGCTGGACATGATGGTCCTGGTGGCGGTCGCGGTCGGCGCCGGGTGGGTGTACTCGGTCGGGGTGACCGTCAGCGGCGGCGGGGACGTGTTCTACGAGGCCGCGACGATCCTGACAGCGTTCGTGCTGCTCGGCCACTACTTCGAGATGCGGGCGCGGGGCGGTGCGAACGAGGCGGTCCGGGCGTTGCTGAAGCTCGCGCCGCCGGTGGCGGTCGTGCTCCGCGACGGCGAGCCGGTCGAGATCGCGACCGACCAGGTGGTGGTGGGGGACCTGCTGCTGGTCCGGCCGGGCTCCAAGGTCGCCTCCGACGGGGTGGTCGAGGACGGCGAGAGCGACGTCGATGAGTCGACGGTGACCGGTGAGAGCCTGCCGGTGCACAAGGCGACCGGCGACCAGGTCGTGGGGGCGACGATCAACACGACCGGGACGCTGCGGGTGCGGGCGACCCGGGTCGGCGCGGACACCGCGCTCGCGCAGATCGTGAAGCTGGTACAGGAGGCGCAGAACTCCAAAGCCCCCGGGCAGCGGCTCGCCGACCGGGCCGCGTTCTGGTTGGTGTTCGTGGCGCTGCTCGGCGGGGTCGGGACATTCGTGGTCTGGCTGCTCGCGGGGCGCCCGGTCAGCGAGGCCCTGCTGTTCGCGATCACCGTGGTGGTGGTGACCTGCCCGGACGCGCTGGGCCTGGCCACCCCGACGGCGATCATGGTGGGGACCGGTCTGGGTGCCGGCCGCGGGGTGCTGTTCAAGAACGCCACGGCGATCGAGACGTCGAAGAAGATCGACGTGGTCGTCATGGACAAGACCGGGACATTGACGCTTGGCGCACCGCAGGTGACCGACCTGCTGGTGGAGGGCATGCCCGAGGGCGACGCCCTGGCGCTGATCGCGGCCGTCGAACGCGAGTCCGAGCACCCGCTGGCGAGGGCGGTCGCCGGCCGGGCGCAGGCCGCGGGTGCCCGTCGCCTGGACGCCCAGGACTTCGTGAACGTGCCCGGTCAGGGGGCGATGGCGACGGTCGACGGCCACCGCGTCGTGGTCGGCAACACCCGGTTGATGAGCGCCGAGAAGATCGAGCTCGGTGGCCTGGGCAGGACGCAGCAGGCGTGGGCCGCGGATGGTCGTACGTCGGTGCTCGCCGCTGTCGACGGCCGGGCTGTGGCGGTCATCGGGATCGCGGACGCGGTGCGCCCGACGTCCGCGGCGGCGGTCGCGGAGCTGCGTGGGCTCGGTGTGGAGGTCGTGATGCTGACCGGTGACAACGCCGCTACCGCACACCGGATCGCCACCCAGCTCGGCGTGACCACGGTCATCGCCGATGTGCTGCCGGGCGACAAGGCGGCAAGGGTCAAGGAGCTGATGGCGGCCGGCCATCGGGTCGCGATGGTCGGCGACGGGGTCAACGACGCCCCGGCGCTCGCGCAGGCCGACCTGGGGATCGCGATCGGGGCCGGTACCGACGTGGCGGTCGAGACCGCTGACGTCGTACTGATGCGCTCAGACCCGCTCGACGTCGCGGTCGCGCTGCGGATCGGCCGCGGGACGGTCCGCAAGATGAAGCAGAACCTGTTCTGGGCGGTCGGCTACAACGCGATCGCACTGCCCATCGCCGCCGGGGTGTTCCAGCCGGCCTTCGGGCTCGTGCTGCGCCCGGAGATCGCAGCGATCACGATGGCCGGCTCCAGCTTCCTGGTCGCGGTCAACGCCCTGACCCTCAAACGCCTGCGGCTGCCCACGCCGACCGGCCGCGGATCCGGCCCCACGTCAGCTGCGACTGGCTCTTCCAGGCAGTCGGCCGCGGCCGCGACAACGCGCTGACGGGACCGCCCAGTCTGCTCTGCAGCGTCGTCGCGCGAGAACCGGACCTGCCCGCTTTCCGACTATCGTGAGCGCTGCTGCCGCCGTTGATCCACCGTCCGGCCCCCTACCGGCGCGGACGCCGTGGATCACGGCAGCTGGCGAAATATGTCGCGAGCGAGCGCGGATCGGGATGCGTGTCCGCTTGTGGCCGACGCCATGACGCGCGCGGGCTGCCCGAGTTGTTGTTCAGGAGGATGCGTCGCGGGCAGCCGGCGACGCTGGCAGGCACCCGGGGCATCGCGCCGTCGGGACGTTCGCCTCTGCCATGGCGCGCTGCTTCGCAGGACGCTGGGAGCACTCGGCACGAGCCGAGGCGGGCTTCAGGAGTCGACATGATGAATTGGAACGACGGCACATGGGGTGCAGGGAACTTTGCCGCGATGGGCATCGCGATGCTGCTCCTGACGGGGCTCCTCGTCCTCGGAGCCATCTGGCTGGTCCGCTACGTCGGCAATGACTCCCCCAGCGCGCAGGAGGGCATGTCTCACCGATCGCGCCCCGACGAGGAACTGGCCCGCAGGTTCGCGCGCGGCGATATTGACGAAGATGAGTTCGTTCGCCGCCAGGCGGTGCTTCATGGAAGTCGGCCGGGTAGTGGGACGACATGAGGTGCGCACCCATGTCGGAGTGCCAGCGTCGAGGGTGACGTCGGCGTACGCCACGGGGTCGTGACGATGAGGCATGAGCCCGCCTGGCGTGTCTCCCGCGTGGCCGCGGCTACCACTGGCCGGGGAGCTGCCGCGCGACCAGTGCAGCGGCGAGGTCGGACAGGCGCAGGTTGTGGTCGTGGGCCTGCCGCCGCAGGACGACGAAGGCCTCGTCTGTCTCCAGCTGGCCCTGCTGCGCCAGATCGTCGCCACCGCTCGACGCGCGCCCAGGTGTGGCGGTCTTGAACTCGACAAGGGTTGAGCGGCCGCTGGTCGCTAGGCCGAGGTGCCCACGTCAGCGGACCTGCTGGGTGGATGAGTCCATCATGCGGTGCAGCGCGAGCACGGTGACTGCGCCGTAGACGAGGTGCGGCAGCGCGTCCTGCACGACGCTGGCCGGCGTCCAGGTCCGGGGGTCGGTGACGCCGACCGCCGTCATGACGCCGTCGCTGCCGGCCATGGCGCCGAGACCGAAGATGACGGGCGCTGCGGCGATCGGAATCTTCACTCCGAAAGCTTTCAGCAGGCCGCCGAGGGCGCCGATGCCCAGGCCCACGCCGAGCCCGGCGACGGGCCCCAGTCCCTCGAGGCGGTTCTGCACCTGGTCGGGTGTTCCCGGGACCTCGGCGCCGACGGCCTGGACGACCGCCTGCGCCGCCTGGTCCGGGGTGGCGCCTGACGGTGTGCCCGCCACCGCCTGATGGGTGTAGGTGAACAGGTTGAGAGCAGTGGCTCCGGCGGCGCCGGCGAGCATCCCGCTGGTCAGGCCGGTGAGCGCGCGCGGCATCAGGCCAGCCCGAGCTGCTTGAGCAGCCCGGCCTCATCGGTGCTTCCCCACCTTTCGGCGAGCAGGCCGCCCTCGAAGCGGCTGATCTGGACGCCCCGGACGGTGAAACTCTTGCCGGTCGGCTGGTGTCCTTGGAACGACCCGGAATGCGTGCCGGTGAGCGTGTAGGCGAATGCGACGTCGTCCTCGGCGGCCGTGACGTGCTCGACCTCGGTGTGCAGGTCTGGGAAAGCGGCGCGCAGCTCGGTGAAAAAAGCCTGATAGCCGTCCGGTCCGGGGCCCTGGCCGGGTCCGCCGTCGTGGTCGACCGAGGCTGGGGTGACCAGGTCCGCGAAGGCCTCGAGCCGCCCCTCATTGACGGCGGCGCGGAAGGCTTGCTGGGACGCGATGTTGGTGTCGGTCGACATGCTGCTCCTCGGGTCGAGGGGCCACGCGCCCCCTTCTTGTCTGTCCCGGCAGGGCCGCCGTCACACCAGACGCGGGGACACCAGGCCCGACGCCACGGCCACCAGCGAGGGAGCGCACGGCCAAGACCCGCAGCGCCGTCCACGTCGAGCGACTGGTGAGCCGCACCAGCGAGCTGATCTGATGCGAGCGCTGATGCAGCAGTCCGGCAACGACCCGAGCTGCGCCGACCGGCCTCGCAGTGCGCGCCCCGACTCAACTGAACCGGCCCGCCAGGGCATGACGCGTGGACAACCCGGCACGTCACCCACTCGGCGGGGGTGGGGCTGCGGCATCTGCTGGCAGAGAGCGGCGCTGTGCACGGATCGTTGTCGTTCGCGGGGCGGCTCGGGGTCAGGCCGGTGTGGCGTACGGCGTTGTCGCGGCGCAATCCGGGCAGGCGGTGGGACCGTTGGCGTTCCGCTGGGTGGCGGGGGTCCTGCGCACACGTGCTCCGAAGGCAGCTGTCCTGGTGCTGTCTCGCGCCGGGACGGCGAGAACGATCCCGCTGGGCACCGTGCACGGTGCTGCGCCGGCGGCCTGTTTCCCGATGGATGGGGCTGGTCCTGGTCACTGAGTTCGAGGACGGTCAGTGCCCTGCCGGTCGGTCGGTCGGGCTGCGGCCGGCCCGGGACCAGGGGCCGCCGGGTCTGTGGCGCGTCCCCAGCCCGGGGCGGCGCGGATGGCGTAGCCGGGCCGGGCCGCGCCGCGCTCGATGCCGCCATTGCCCCCCTGCCTGGGCGGTAGCCGTGCTCGTCAGAGCCTGCGGCGGCGGGGGCTAGGACAGGTCGCGGGCCGGGAAGGTGCGGTGCAGCCATCCGAGCTGCGCTGACATGCCGCGGAACGTCAAATGGACGCCGCTAGCGTGCGCCTGGCGGGCCGCGTCGTGTAGCGCGTCCAGACCGCTCAGGTCGCAGAAGTCCAGTCCGGCGAGTTCGACCAGCAGCGAGCGCGGCTGCCCGGTCAGGGCACCGGTCAACTGGTCGCGCAGCTGGTCGGCGGTAGCGAGGTCGGCGTCGCCGAGCACGACCAGCACATGTTGCTCCGCGGTTCGCAACCGCATGACCAGCAGCCCCGGAACAGGCCGCCGCCGCGACCCAGGCACCTGAGCGGCCACCGGAAGTACTGGCAGTGATGTGGTCACGAAAACTCCCTGCACACACGACGAGTGGTCGGCGCTGCCAGGGGTCCGGAGCAACACCCTCACCTTAGGCCAGACATCGGCGCAGATGCCGCCGACGCGGACTCCCGTCGGGTAGCTATGCCGGCCGGCCGGCCGGCCGGGCGGGCCTTCGGGCCCGGCCGGGTCAGTTCGGGGTGCGTCCGGTCCGGGAGACCCTGGCCTGCACGTGGTCGAGCACCTGCTGGGCGGAGAGGGTGCGGGAGACCACGGCATGGGCGACGTCGGTCAGTCGCTGGTTGTGGTCGCGGGAATAGCTACGCAGGAACCGGAAGGCGTCTGTCATGTCCAGCTCGCCCTGCTGCGCGAGCAAGCCCTTGGCCTGCTCCAGCACGACCCGGCTGGACAGCGCGCTCTGCAGCTGGACGTTGAGGGACTCCCGGTCGGTCACCGCCCGGTCCTGCACCAGGGCGACGGTCGCGACGTCGGCCAGGGCCTGACCCAGGGACAGGTCCTGTTTGTCCAGCGCGCCGACGCTGTTGCCGAACAGGTTGAGGGCGCCCAGCGTCACCTCGCCCAGCCGTAGCGGCAGGGCGTGCACGCTGGCGAAACCGGCGCGGCGGGCGGCGGGCACGAACAGCGGCCAACGGTCGGACTCCGACTGCAGGTCCGGCGCGGAGACCGGCTCACCGCTCAGGTAGGTGTCCCGGCACGGCCCGTCTGCGCGTTGCACCTGGAACACCTCCAACTCCCGGGTGCGCTCGGAGGAAGCGGCCATGACGTGCAGCACCCCGCGGCCGTCGGCAAGCAGCAGTCCGGCGGAGGCGCAATCGAGCAACCGCGCGCAGTCACTGGTGAGCGTCGCGAGTAGATCCACAACGTCCCCACCCTTGACCAGGCCGCTGGCGACAGCCACGAGCGCCTGCGTGACGTCTGCCTCGGTCCGGCTCATCGGACGGACCCGGGCGGGAACGACGGGTCCTGCCAGTCGGAAGAGGCCAACGACACCCGCCGCTCCACGATCGCCGCCGCCACCCGAGCGGCCGTCGTGCCTTGGGCGTAGGCGTGCCCGCGCAGCCGGACCAGCGCCTCGGTCTGGTCGACATCGAACGCGCCCATCAGCATGCCGGTGGCCTGATACACCTCGACCCGGTCCAGTGACGCCAACTGAGTCCAGCCGTCCGCATCCACCTCTCCCATGCACCCGCCGCCGTCCGTACCGGCGGTGCCGTCACCGGCGATAAGGCCGCCGGCCACGTCCCGGGAGACCGACGCAGCCAGCAAGTCCAGTAGCGGCAGCGCGGCGAGCTCAGCTGCTAGCAGCCCACCGGCCAGGGCCTGATCGTCGAGTCGGCCACGGCGACGGCGGAACAGCTCCAGCGCCCCGACCCGCGATGAGGCCAGCGACACCGGCAGCGCGAACACCGCCGAGACACCGGCCTGCAGCAACGCATCGGTGAACGCCGGCCAGCGGGTCTCCGCAGGGTCATCCAAGTCAGCCACCAGCACCGGCACCCCGCCGTGGAAGGCGTCCAAGCACGGGCCCTGTCCGAAGGTGAACTGCAGTTCGTCCAGCTGCCGGCTCAAGGCCCCGCTGGCGCCGAAGGTCCCGCGGTTCGTACCGCCCAGCGTCAGTGAGATCGACGCCCCGTCGACGTCGAGCAGACCCACGCATGCCACGCACAGCCGGTCAGCCACCATCTGCGCGCTGCCGGCGCCGCTCACCGCGGCACCCAACTCCGCGCGTAGACGCTCGTTGCCCTCCACGGAATCAATCTACTCGGGGACAAAACGACGCGAAGCGACCCGCGCCGCAGGGGGTCGTCCTCACAGGCCGAAGGCCACGTGCTTATCCGGCGGGCTGTCAACCGTCATCGTGGTGTCAATCCGGGTTCCATCACCATCACTCAGTAACGGCCCGTCTCCGTCGATGGACGAAGACGCTTGCGCTCTGTCGTAACGCTGCGTCGTCTGCGGGTTGGAGCTCTCCCGGTCGGACCCGCGGTGCTCGCGATCTCGTCGGGCCTGGGCTCGATCCGCACCGAAATGCCTCCCAGTCGGCGCGCGCACTGGGGGACGCCTACTGATCCGGATAGCGTCTGGCAGTCTTCGCCGCTTCTTCGCTGCTCCGGAATGATGTGTCAACGTTCCGCCGCCGAGCGGGCCCCGCGACGGTGAGCGACCTCTAGGAGGGTTCGCGCAGCTTGCCGCTGTTGGCGAGGTTCGGGTCGGTGCACGAGGCCAGGTCAAAGCAGCAGGGCCGCCGCTTCCCGCCGTCCATCTTCGACATGCTCACCTGGACCCGTCGTTGGCGCGTCTGCGGGTTGCGCGTCGCCTGCACCCAGCGGACCCACTCCCACCGAGCCATCGGCGTGATCGCCGCCCACACGTCGCGGATCCTGGCGGGTGCCTCGGCCAAGGCGTCGGCGAGGTCATCGGGGACGCTTGGCTCCGGCCACTCGGGTGCCACCTGAAGGGTGAGCTCGGAGGTGTCACCCGGACTGACCCCGGCGACCCGCTGAAGAACCTCGTCGATGCGGATCCAGTGACCACGGCGGCCGTCCGGCTCCACGACGGTCTCGAAGTCGCGCCCGCCGATCGACGCATGCGCGGCCACCTGTCCGCGCGACGGGAGCCGCTCGCTGACGTCCTGCGGCAACCGCACGAGAGTCGCGTCGTCGATGGTGGACAGCGCGGCCGTGAAACTGATTGGCGCCTGCTCAGCAGATCGAACATCGGATGCCATGACACGACCTCCACTGGTCTCCGGGCTGTCGGCTCAGTGCCCTCACACCTGCCTGCCCTCACGTGTGGCTCCAGGCTACTGCGGCCTGAACGCGCGAAACCGGGCCAATGCTCGAGGCTGGGTACATCTGGGCGTCCTCCCGCTGTTTCCGCCGACTAGTGCCCGGGGCTTTCACGATCCGTTGTGAAGTTGCGCGTGTCGTTGAACTGAAAGGTGCTGCTGGCCAGCCAAGACAGGACTTGCTGAGGGTCCGTCTGGCGTCGATCGAGGTGCGCCTTCCAGGTGAAAAGCCTGGCGGGCGCTACCCGGCTGTCCAGGTCGACGCGGCGGCGTGTGGGGTCGTGTCGCAGGCCGGTGGCGTCGCGCTGCAGGAGACCGCACGGGCCAGCGGTCTGGACCGGCTGCTGCGCGCGGCCCTGGAGCCGTTGCGGGCGGCGCGGGCGGTCCACGATCCGGCGCAGGTGCTGCTGGACCTGGCCGTCACGCTCGCGCTGGGCGGTGGCTGCCTCGCCGACGTCGCGGTCCTGCGGGCCGAGCCCGGGGTCTATGGCTCGGTGGCGTCAGACCCGACGGTTTCCCGCACGATCGATGCCCTGGCCAAGGACGCGCCGCGGGCGCTGGCGGCGATCAACGCGGCCAGGGCGGCGGCCCGGGCCCGGGTGTGGGAGCTCGCCGGCGAGCACGCCCCCGACCACGAGGTAAGCGCGGAACAGCCGCTGGTGGTGGACATCGACGCGACGCTGGTGACCTCGCACTCGGACAAGGAGGCGGCCCGGCCGACGTTCAAGCGGGGGTTCGGACACCATCCGCTGTGGGCGTTCGCCGACCACGGCGCCGCCGGCACCGGCGAGCCGCTGGCGGTGCTTCTCCGGCCGGGCAACGCCGGCAGCAACACCGCATCACGCCCCGGTTGGTGAACCACTTATCGGCTCTTCGAACTTGAGGGGGAAGTTCACCTCAGTAGGCGGTGGCCCGACGTGATCGTCGGGTGCAGGCGAACCGTACCCGGCGGCGTTGGTTCTCCAGGTTCCTGAACCCGTAGGCCGTGCGGGCGGCCGTCTTCACGGTGCGATTTGTGGCCTCGGTGCCGGCGTTGGTGACGCCGGTCTGCAGGAACCCGAGGACCTCGGGCCACCACGCCTCGATCGTGGCGGCGAGGCGCTCGAGCTCGGGCAGCCCGGACTGGGCGCACCAGCTGTTGAACCGGTGCAGCCGGTGCGCGACGTCGTGCCGCTGCCCGCCGGTCCTCGCGGTCGCCAGGAGCTTGCGGAGCTCCTCCTTGGCGATCCAAGCAGTGAGGATCTTGCTGCTCGGGTCGCCGTCCATCAGGTCGTTCCACATCTTGCTGAACTGGGCCGGTGAGAGCCGCTCGCGGCCGCGCAGCAGGCGGCGGCGGGCGGCCCAGGCCGGGTCGGTCTTGCGACCGCGTCGGCCATGGGTGTCCCAGGTGACCCGGCGGCGGACGTCGGTCACCGCCTGGTTCGCCAGCCGCACCAGGTGGAAGTGGTCGGCGACGATCCTGGCCTGCGGGAGCGCCTCGCGAACCGCGGCCCGGTAGGACGCGCACGGGTCCATCGCGACGACCTGGACGCTGTCCTTCCAGGCCTGCCCGCGCGCGTCCAGCCAGGCCGTCACGGCCTGCTTGGTGCGCCCGGCGGTCTGCCCGAGCAGGCCCTGTTCTCCTGCCAGGTCGACGAAGTTGGTCTCGAACCGCTCCGAGGCCGTCCACCGCCGCGTTTGCTCGTGCTGGGTCCAGACCGGCCGGCCGCGACGGGTCTCGTCGATCCCGAGCACCACTACCGGTCCGGGCTCGGCAAGCAGCGCGTCGGCGTGCCCGACGTAGGCGGCGTGGCTGATCGGCCAGCTCAGCAGGGCTCCGCCGGCGACGCTGACCGGGAGGCCGTCGGCGACCCGGACCGCGACGTGCCGACGCAGCCGGCCGGTCACCCGAGCGCCCGCCGGGAGCTCGGCGATCTGGTCGGTGAACGCCGTCCGCGAGCAGGCCCGCTCGCGACAGGTCCACTGGGTCTTGTGCCACCGCACCGAGAGCGCCTCCTCGCCGTAGGGCAGGTCCCGGGGCCGGGTCGTGCGACGCTGCCGCACGCTCGTGGACAGCACCCCGCACGCCGGGCAGGCGCCCTCGGACACGTCGTCGGTCAGCACGCGCACCACACGCCCCCCGACGCCCCCGCCGCCGGGACGAAGGTGAGTCCCGCCGTTCCGGTCGACGCCGCGGACCTTGACTCCGCGCAACCCGAACAGGATCGACGTACCGTCCTGACTCACTCGTGGCCCCTCTGCTGTCGGCTCGAATCCACCGCCAGCGTTGGGGGGCCACGGGCCTCAACCCGGGACGCCCAACCTCACTGCAAGATCGTGTCGTTCCCCCTCAAGTTCGAAGAGCCCCCATGCCTGAGTCAGCCTTGATTAATTTTGGTGAACGGGGGTCAACACGTGAGGACGTGTGGGAACCTGCGCTGACGTCGACGTTTGGAGCAATCTGTGGGTCTCATCCGGAAGAGCTTGGCCATTGGCACGGCTGGCGTAGTCCGACCCAACAGTAAAAAGCAACGCGTCGCCAGGAAGACCTTGAAGGCCACGCGTGAAGTTGCCAGGACGTCGGAGCAGACAGCGCGCACGTCCCGGTCGGTCGCCGAGACATCAGCCATCTCCGCAACCGAGACAGCCATGCTGAATCGTCGCCTTGACCAGCAAGCGGCCATCGAACACCAGTTTCGGTACGACACGGACGTCACCTACCGAGGTTGGGTTGACGGACGCGAGGCCGCGGCAGCAGCACTCGCTGCTGAGCAGGCTGCCGCCGCATCAGTTGCCCGCGCCGAGGCGGCCGACGCACGCGCGGCGGCGATCTTGGCGAAGACCCCACCGGTTTGGTGCGAGGGCGATCGCGTCGTGGTCACGCAGATGGGTTTTAGGGGAAAGCAGGGCGAGGTGGTGAAGCAGGGCCGAATGGGCTGCACCATACGGCTGGACGACGGTAAGACGCTGCGCTCAATCGACGCCCGAAAGATGGAGCTAGCGCCGGACCTACAGCCACCTGTTTGACGGTTCGTCGCGACCCCCCGAGAGGGCGTCGAGAGCGGCGCTTGCCAGCATCCGCACGCAGCGCGGTTCCCGTGTCCGGCGACGCTG
>ENA-OBIO01000651-OBIO01000651.1-metagenomes-genome-assembly--contig:-NODE-651-length-16835-cov-4.52592_pt1 | contig 16835 bp, 18 predicted proteins | sample MGYA00153383_OBIO01 | MGnify analysis MGYA00153383 | reverse complement strand
GCTGCGCTATTATCCAAATTGACCGCCGCAACGACAAGTCGAACGCCCGCCTTCCAAAATGCTTGATGACGCGCCGTGGTGCTAGAGTTTTATTTCGATACACGGCCCTCAACACCACGGCGCTCTCACCACCGAAGCATCGTTGCTTCAATCATTGTTACGACTGGCAAAGATGCACCGGTTCGCTAGCAACATGCTATTTGATGAGGCCGCACATGACTGCCCCTCGCCAGCGCACTTGCAACGGATAGCATCAACGGCAAATCAATTTGTTCAGGGTCACGCGGCACGACATCGTAATGGCATAGCGTTCCCAAAATGATGCCCTCGGCATCCAGAATCGGGATGCCGCAATTGGCCGGTATGATCTCTCGTTGGGGATGATCCTTAGGTCGCGCTTCCAGCATCGCATTGGCCGTCGGACTTGCTTCCATCATCGCACCACGGTTGTTGAAAAGAGCGAGCGACCTTTTCCTGACGCCGCCGCGTTTCGCGCACCCGGCACCCGAACAACGATTGCTCGGTGCGGGGTTGCGTATCAACGTTGCGACCTCGGCTGGCCAAATCGCGACATGGCGCTTTGGTGATGCGTCACATCCGGTCATCATCATGAGTCATGGCTGGGGTGGACGCGGCGCGCAGTTCCGCGCATTTGTACCCAAGCTCACCGCCGCAGGTTATCAGGTCATCATCTTCGATCATATCGGCCACGGCATGAGCGATGGCCGGCAGGCCGCGCTGGTGGATTTTTGGCGGGGTGTGGACGCGGTGTGGGATCACGCCAGCGCTGACGAACTGACCGTGGCGGGTCTGATCGGCCATTCGCTGGGTGCGGCCGCCATCGCGAGCGCGCTGCGGAGACCGTTATCTGGCGTGGCGCACGCGGACAATCCGCGCGCCGTCTTGATTGCGCCGCCCTCCTCACTCATCGGTTATTCACGGATGTTCTCGCGCTATATGGGCATCCCGGAAAATATTCGCGCGGCAATGCAGTGGCGATTTGAAAAGCGTTATGGCGTGGATTGGCAGGAATTTGAACTGCCTCATTCAGTCGAAAGCATCAATTCTGCTGCGCTGTTTATTCATGACCGCGACGATAAAGAAACCCGATTCGAAGGCGGCCTGGCAATGGCCAGAACATGCCGCGATGCGCATCTTTTAGCCACCGAAGGATGGGGACACCGGCGCATTCTGCACAGCGCGCCGGTCGTGCAATCGGCGATCGATTTCATTGCCGATGATGTGACCTTTGCGCGAGCAGCGGATGTCGATGGCAACACCGCCCATGCCTCAGTCGAGCCCGTGTCTTTGTACTGATCGCTCTACCAGCGCCGATTTCGTCAGGCGCATCACGTTGCACAACGACTAACCGTTCTGCCGCGATCATGCAGCGGTTGATTTTGTTGTGCCACAATAAGCGCATAACAATTCAATACTGGAGGAGTCCATGCAACAGTCGATGATGCAGCGTCCGCTGCTCATATCTGCGCTAATCGAGTTCGCGGAAGCGAATCATGGCGATACAGAAATCGTTTCACGCCGGATAGAGGGCGACATTCACCGCTACACCTATCGCGACGCCAATCGCCGTGCCAAGCAGCTGGCGAATGCGCTCAAACATTTGGGCGTCAAGGTCGGTGATCGGGTCGGCACCCTCGCTTGGAACGGTTATCGTCATTTTGAAATTTACTATGGCGTGTCGGGTATGGGCGCCATCACCCACACGATTAATCCGCGACTTTTTCCTGAACAAATTGCCTACATCGTCAATCACGCCGAGGACGGCTATCTGTTTTTCGATCTGACGTTTTTGCCGCTGGTAGAGGCGCTTGCACCAAAACTGCCCACCATCAAAGCCTTCATCGCGATGACAGATCGTGCGCATATGCCCGATGCAAAACTATCGAATCTGCTCTGCTACGAAGATTTGATTTCTGCCGAAGTGGCTGATTTTGAATGGCCGCAGTTCGATGAAAATACGCCCTCAGGGCTTTGCTATACGTCTGGCACCACGGGCAATCCAAAGGGCGTGTTGTATACGCATCGTTCAACCATTTTCCACACCTATGCGGCGATGTCGCCGGAGGCATTTTGCTTATCGTCGCGCGACGTCGTGCTGCCGGTGGTGCCGATGTTTCATGTCAACGCATGGGGTACACCCTACATTTGTGCTGCCGCGGGCGCGAAGCTGGTGTTTCCTGGCCCGGCCCTCGACGGCGCGAGTTTATATGCGCTGTTTGAAGGCGAAGGCGTAACCATGAGTGCAGGTGTGCCGACGGTATGGATGGGATTGCTCAATTATGTGAAGTCAAGCAATCTAAAATTCAGCACGTTCAAGGAAACCGTTATTGGCGGATCAGCATGTCCACCGGCAATGATTAAATCGTTTGAGCATGAGTTCGGCGTGAACGTGGTGCATGCCTGGGGGATGACCGAAATGTCGCCGCTGGGGACGATGTGTCGCCTGAAATTGAAACATCAAAAAATGTCGGTCGAGCAGCAAGACGCTGTTAAAGCCAGGCAAGGTCGCGCGATTTTTGGCGTCGAGATGAAAATTGTTGACGATGAAGGTTGCACACTGCCCAATGATGGAAAGGCGGCCGGTGACTTGATGGTGCGCGGGCCCTGGGTGGTGGGTCGCTATTTCAAAGAAGAAAAATCTGCTTTGGTTGACGGCTGGTTTGCCACCGGGGATGTGGCGAATATTGATGCTGATGGTTACATGCAAATCACTGATCGGTCGAAGGACGTGATCAAATCTGGTGGCGAATGGATCAGCTCGATTGACCTTGAGAATATTGCGGTGTCGCACCCGTCAGTATTTGAGGCCGCCGTCATTGGCGTGCCACATCCAAAGTGGGATGAACGACCACTCGTGCTCGCCGTGTTGAAGCCGAATGAGACGTTAACCCGGGACGAGCTGATTAAATTCTATGATGGCAAAATTGCAAAATGGATGGTGCCGGATGATGTGGTGTTTGTGGATAAGCTGCCGCATACGGCGACCGGGAAATTATTGAAAATCAAGTTGCGCGAGGATTATAAGAATTATAAATTGCCCGGTTGAATCACAGACTACCAGCCGACGCCACCGCGCCACACCATATCAAAATAAAGGAAACGCAATGAACACTGCCAAGGTAAACGCGCTACTCGAAACTCTCCAGGCCGCTTGCAGCCGCCAGTTTCGCTTCAACCCGCGACGAGTTGCAGAGGGTATGCGCTATGCGGGCACCGAGGGCCATGCGCCAAGCATCGTGCACGTGTTTCGCGATTCCCACAGCCATTCACAAATTGAGTTAAAGCTCACCATGGCGACGCTGCGTGAGCACCAGGCCAGTAACGGAAATCACGCGCATTGGTCCGACGCAGAGAAAGCACGTTATCGCCATACCGACGCAGAAATCGATGCCGAGATCGCAGCGAAACAAGCGGCATTCGAATTCACCCGCACCTGCGCGCTGTATCAGGACTATCGCGAATTTTTGCTGTCGCACAATAAAAATTGGCCGAGCCATCAGCCCGGCAAGCCAACCGCGCGCGAAGCCGCACGAGTGCTGATTGGCGAACTGACCGCGGCGCGCGATATTAGGCTGACAGAATTTGCAAACCAGATGCAGACCCATGATGCCGAGGAACTAACGCATCTCTTGCTGGCGCCCTGCCACGTCGAAGTCGAAGAACGGATGAAACTTGCCCATTAAAGTGTCATCCGTTATTTTCGGATTGGATCAAAGTCATCTTTAAATAGCCGTCTTTACGGCTTCGCTTCAACGCTGTCGCAAATTTGGGAAAATCCAGCCCATAGCGTTTTTGTAACGCCGTGGCTTGGCCCTCGATCCAGCGCCAACGTGGCTCAAAGCCTGGATCGCGAAACGCGAATACCAGATAGTTACCGTCACTCTCAATCGGCAAAACAACAATATTTCCATTGAAAACATCCGCAATTAAATTGAGATGCACCGCCCGAGCGGACTTCGGCCCGACCATGTTCGCCACCATCACGCCCTGTACTGACAACGCATCGTGAACATCCAGATAAAAACTACGTGACGATACGGCCGCCGCAAAACCATGGCGATCAAACGCGTCGATCATCACCACGTCATTTCTAATTTGGCACGTACGCAAATAGTCAGCCGCGTCCCCCTGCAAAATAGAAAAACGTGCATCATCAGGCGGCAGCAAAAACTGCTCGCGGAATGCGAGCACGTCGGGATCAATTTCCAGCGCCACGATTCGCGCTAATGGCAGATGCCGATAACAATATTTAGCCAGTGATCCGCCGCCCAGGCCAAGCATTAGAATAATTTTGGGCTCGTGTACAAACAACAGGCAGCTCATCATCATGCGCGTGTAGGCAAATTCCAGCGACATTGGATCGCTTAAACACATAGCGCTTTGCGTAAAATCCCGCGAGAAATAGAGTGCGCGCGAATCGCCCTCTTCGATCACATACGGTTTATCGTAAGTGTCGTTTAACAATCGTGCAATCAGGGCATCGCGATCGCAATCATCCGGCTCCAGCAGGCGGATAACGCCGCCTTCATGCGGAAACGGATTGGGCAATTCAATCATGGTGTGCGTCATTCCATCTGCTGCGTATATTGCGGATCACAACCTAATTTATGAGGCCGCGATTGCTCATGACCGCATGCCCGCATCACAATATTTCTACCAGGCACCCGTCACCTCAATATCGCCCAACAGCATTTCGTAGGTTTCGCCCTTGCCCTCGTCCTTGCCTTCAATCCCACCACTGCTCCCATTCCGGCGCATGGTCATCGCATTCGAAATCTTTCGCGGTGGACGGGTAAACCAGGTCATGCAACCTCGCATTAAATCCAGCTGTGCCGCGTTGCCAAAAAATGCGCGCACCAGCTCATTGGTGAGCGCGATATTGGGTTGCAGATAAAAATCGCCTGCCGATTCGAGCGCATCAGGCGACGCCGACATGGCGGTCTTTCGCCGCTGAAACATTTGTCGCGGAACGCGAACGCGACTTTTTCTTCGCGCCATTGCCTCAGAAAAAACCAGCGCCTGAAAATCAATCACATAATCATCGCTCTCCAACCAGCAATGAAAACCGGTGCGATCGCTTTCCACAATACTATTGTTCATCGCGTTGCCCGCCGATTTGGTCATGGCCAATAACGTTCTCGGTTCCGCATTTAGCAAATAAAACGCCGACCCCGCCAGCACGCGCGCGTCCATTTTATAAAAATGCTTCAGGATTGCCGCGCCTGACATGCTCATGAACAGGCATGCCTCGTCGCTATCGACCGCGGTACTGCCCATCACCGCGCGCATCACCCGAAAAATCCGCACGTAATCCAGCATCGGGATCACCGGGTGATGTGTGGATTTTTGCGGTTTCATGGGGTTTTCAGCGGCGCAGATTTTGCGGGGTGCTCACCTGACTGGTCATCCCTGTCCGGTTTGATTGCAGCGATCACTTTCGCCAAAAAGCTGTTCAGTGCTGTGCCGTTATCGATCCAGCGAACCACCACCAGCAAATCATTTTCGGTATCAATGTAAATAATATTTTGCCCATTACCGCGAAACGTGACGCTTGATTCCGGTGCGGCGGGCAACGCTTTCCTGCCGGTATTGAGGAACCAGTTCGCATAGCCATATTCCGGGTTGTCCATGCCCGGTGTGCGGGCCATGCGAATCCACTCAGGCGAGATCAATTGCCGATCCTGCCACCGCCCATTGCGCAAAAATAAATAACCAAAACGTGCCATGTCCCAGGCATTAATGAACATACCGCCGCCCCAATGACCACCGCCCGCGACGGATTGCACCTTGCGGCCGTCGAGCTCCACCCATGAATTATCGTAGCCATGCCAGCGCCAGGTGCTTGATGCGCCAATCGGCTCCATCAGCTTCTCGCGAAGCACCTCGGGCAGCGGTCGTCGCCATACCTGCAGCGTTGCCAACGCCAGCGCATTGACACGAACATCGTTGTATTTATAGTGTGTGCCCGGCACGTAAAGTTTGCGGTTTTGCCAATCATCGGGTTTGCCTACGGGCCGGTCCGCCCAATCCGGTTTGCCCCATAAGCTACCCTGCCAATCACTGGTCTGACGCAGCAAATGATCCCAGGTGATGGGCTGGTTATGTGGCGCATCAAACAGGCCGACGTCGGGCGGCATGTAGATCGCCGCGCGATCATTCACATCGCGGATCAAGCCCTGCTGCCACGCCAATCCCACCACTGCTGACAAAAAACTTTTGCTAATACTGTGCGACATGTCCGCACGCTGCGTCTCGCCCCATTCTGCGACCACATAGCCGTTATGCACGATCAAACCGTTGATCGCGGCACGCGTTTTCATCGGCCCGATAATCCCGCCAAAACCGGGCTCCGCAGCGCCGAATGTTTTCGCCCAGGCAATCGTTTGATCTTTGGGTGCCGGGTTTTCCAGCGTCACCACCAACCGCAGTGCCTCATCAAGTACGGCGGCATCCATGCCCGTCTGTTGCGGTGCGCGACGCTGCCAATCATAACGTTCGGGGAAATAGGTGCCCGTATCTCGTGACGCGATGGCTGTTGGTGCCACGACGGCTAGGGCTGCTCCTGCATTTGCCACCGCCGCTGCTACTGCGCTCGCGCAGATGAAAGTAACCAGTAGCAAAGTCGTCAAGCGCGTGCCCAGGATCGAAACAAAACGTGACATCAGAGCTTCTCCCGGAAAACGCAAAACGCGAACATAAAGCAAGCACGCTGGATTGCATCGTCGGTAGCAAATTACGCGCCATCCTTCATTAGGTGCGATCCACTCACAAGACCCTCCCGTGGTGATTTCCAAACCCCTTATTCAGCGGGCTTCCTGGCGCACTATGGGCTGTAAAAGCGCACGGAATAGGGGTTTTAGTTTTGCATCCGCCAATACGCCTTTTCTACGGCCGTAGCCCACCTAGAATCGCGACGATTGAGCAGGTTTCGGTGGTGTTCAATTGCACGGCGAGTTCGAGCGTCATCGATTTTGCCGTGATCGCGATATTGCTGGACTGCCATGTTCCACGTTTACCGTCGATGCATGACATGGTGCCATTGGCCGCCAGTCGTGCACCATTGGTGGTAAAGCTGCCGTTATAACTGCACTGCAAGCCGGTAACCCCCGCCAGCGAAATATTGATCGCGCCGGAAGCACCGGTGCCGGTGCTGATGTCGTACTGTCCATAGGTAGCATGACCGCCATTGTTTGGTGTGTTGGTGCAGTTGCTGCGCGTTTCAATAATGGAGCCAAACCAGGTGCCCGCGAGGCCGGGAATAGCCAGCGGCAGCGGCCCAAAGATGAAGCGGGTGATTGTTTTGGTGTTGCTCAAGCCGTCGAGCGTATAGCTCATGGTGCCCGCGTCGTTGCTGCTGAATTGCAGATTCATGCTACCGACTTTGAGGACACTGATACCGCCACCACTCCAAGGTGCTGTCGGCGTAGAGCCCCCTCGATTTTTGATTAAATCCCCACTGCAGCCCGCCGCGACGATCACGCATGAGACGGTATACCACACCGCATTCCCGGCGGGATCGTAGACGTACAGGGCGACAAATAATTTATCCGATTGTTGAGTGGCACTGACACCCCATCCCGATTCGCTGGCATTCCACCACAGACCTGTAAGAGGAGCGGTGGGCGCGGTATTGGATGTATCAATAGTGAACGAAGGCGCTTGTGCATTGGCGAAGTCTGAAACGCCAAGGTGGGCGATCAGCAGAAACATCGCAAACACCGTTACGAAAACACCATGCCTGAATTTATTGATAAGCATAATGTGCGCTCGCAGGACGTGCGGGCTTGTTCCACGCTACCCAAATTGATGCTGGCGCCAGGTCAACCTCGCGTTCAAGTTCCAGATAAGGTTTTGCACCTATTTGATGCGTTGAGTAAGACATAGCACTCCGTTTGTTTTCGCCGAATCATCATGATGTTTCAACATTGTTTAGTATGTTGCTCGACTCGCCACTATCGCACACCTTCACGCAATTCGTACGATTCGCAACGCGTTGCACGACGGGAGACGAGTGCGCAATATAGCGTTCGTGCCGCATAATTGCCCGTATGGACTATCAAGCAATACTCGATCGCATCCACGAAAAAATAAAGCCGTTGATTGGCGATGGCAAAGTAGCGAGCTACATTCCCGAGCTGGCCAGTGTTTCGCCACACCATTTCGGCATGGCGATTGTCGATCTGCAGGGACGGGTTTTTTCAGTCGGCGATGCCGAAATTCAGTTCTCGATCCAATCGATTTCCAAATTATTCGGCCTCACTCTCGCGTTTAATCTAATGGGCGATTTGATCTGGGAGCATGTGGGACGGGAGCCGTCGGGCAATCCGTTTAATTCGCTGGTACAGCTTGAGCGCGAACAAGGCAGGCCGCGCAATCCCTTCATCAATGCGGGGGCGCTGGTGGTAACCGACATGCTGTGCACGCATCACGCACACAGTCCATGCCATTCACGTGATGCAAACTTCGCGCGCCGCATACATGATCACGGTTCATCCCCCGTCACTCAGGCTGGCGATGCGCTGATGGAATTCATCCGCAAGCTCGCCAACAACGCGGCGATTCGCTACGACTCAAAGGTGGCCGCCTCTGAACGCCGCGCCTCGGATCGCAACGCGGCAATGGCCCATTTCATGAAAAGTTTTGGCAATTTAAGCAACAGCGTGGATGACATCCTCGATGCGTATTGCAAACATTGCGCGATCACCATGAGCTGCGTAGACCTTGCCCGCGCCGTCACTTTCTTGGCAAATCAAGGCATCATCCCCTGGACGGGTGAGCAGGTGCTGGACAAAAGCTCGACCAAACGAATCAATGCCCTGATGCTCACCTGTGGCACCTATGACGCGGCGGGCGATTTTGCATTTCGCGTCGGACTCCCCGCGAAAAGCGGCGTCGGCGGCGGCATTGTAGCCTTGATACCCGGGGAATGCGGCATTTGCGTTTGGAGCCCGGCGCTGGAAGAGAACGGCAATTCGCATGCCGGCTCGATCGCGCTGGAAATGCTGACCACCATATCAGGACGGTCTATTTTTTAGTCGCGCCACATTCTTAATCGTGCGACCTCCGCACGCGTCTGCAAAACCCGCTAGACGATCGCATCCGCCGGTCGGTCTCCCATGCGCCACAGCAAATCTGCGCGCAAATTCCGCAAGTCAGCTTCGGCTGCTGAATCGCGGCACCTGGCCGAATTGTGTACGCCTTGGCTATTGAGGGCCACTCCTAGCGGGATGCTGCGCGTCAAAACAATTTCAGCTTAACCATCATATTTGCGTCGTTTACTTTTTGTACAAAATCGGTCGCTGATTTTATGGTCCCCGCATGCTTGACCCGTGCCTCATCCCAGCTTCATCCACAAATTATTTCTGAAATAATCTTAACAAAATCGGCCCCGCAATCAACATCCACGCCGTGACCATCAACAATACCGCAAGCAATACTGCCGCGCTGCCCAGATCCTTGGCGCGGCCCGACAGCGGATGGCGTTCAGTCGACACGCGATCCACGGTCGCCTCAATCGCCGAATTCAGTAGCTCGACAATCAACATCAGCACCACCGTGGCGAGCAGGACAATTTTTTCGACCATCGTCACCGGCAAAAACCACACGCCCATGATCGCGGGAATCGCAATCACCAATTCCTGCCGAAACGCGGCCTCAAAGCGTACCGCGTGCGTGAGACCTTGCATCGAGTATTGGAACGCCTTCCCAATCCGCGCAACGCCACCAATACTCTTTAGGGCAGTGGCGGTAGATTCGTCGTTTTTTTTGGTTTCGAGAGACATGCGCGTTTCGCCGTTGAGGTTTGATTACAAATCAGCTGTCGCACTTTATCGCATAAAGACGACCTAAGCTATGGCGCGAGCTGCATGGCCTGTTGGAATAATTCCACGCCTAGTTCTCTGGGGTATCGAAAGCCGATGGATATAAGCGGGAATTCCGCGAGTCTCAGCCCCGCCCGCTCAAGCGACTTAAATTTTTTGTCAAAAAGCTCTTCCTCGAGACGCCACATCATGTAGTTCAGGGAAGTCACGATCGACATGCTCTGGGTGGGCCCGACCTGACACGCCCGCATCTGCTCCATCTCTTCGCGAATCTGCGTAAAAACGATAGAGTGCAACGAAACCCGTTTGACCGTGCGAAATGACCGATTCACGCAAACCACGTTGGATCATTCTGCCCACCAACGGCTGACGCGACCAATGCGCGATTGCTTCTGCCAAAATCTCACTAGTTTCAAATGAGGGCATTTAGTGTTGTACCGACAAAATCCGGCAAGCCTCTGAATATCTGGGAGCGCAGGGGCGTATAAAAACCTTCCAGCAGCCCTCACGCGCGCCGCGCCCAATTACCTTCCGCTCGCTCAGCAAGCAAACCATCAAGCTCTCATCTCAGGCCCCAGCGCAATCCCCAACGGGCCTTATTTGAAAATAAGTCAATGAGCAGGATATTGGCGAGTTCTTCCCCAATTAGGGACGCGGGGCTGGGAGAATTTCGTGCGGGGCAGGTATGGCAGCAGGCGTTTCGCGCATTCTGTGAAACGCACCCAGTGCTGGCTAAATCTTTCATTTAGCGATGCGATTTGTACGGTTGCGTGCGAAGCATTCTGTTCGCCAACACTAACTAGCACCTTGGTAATTCACGAATATTACCGGCTTTGTTGTGGCTGCCTATTTAATTTTTGTCGGAATTGCTGCCGAAAGCTTTTGTGATGATGCAACAAGGTAGATTCTTGCCTACATGTCGATACGCGCATTTCCTACGCGCGGTCATGAAGTTTTCCACCAGAATTAAAGAAGTCTGGAACATCCAACGCAGCATCATTCCCAATACTTTCAGCGCGGTTTTGCGACCAACTTTATAATCCACTCACCCTACTTTCCCGAAAGAAACCGATGCTATTTGATCCTCTCGTCACACCGTCGTTAAAATTAACCAACCGCATTGTCATGTGTCCCCTGACCCGCAGCCGCGCGGAAGAAGCCAACACGCCGAACGCGTTGATGGAGGAGTACTACGGTCAGCGTGCAACCGCGGGGCTGATCATCACCGAAGGAACGTCGCCATCGGCAAATGGGCTTGGCTATCCGCGTATTCCGGGTTTGTTTAACGATGCCCACGTGCAAGGCTGGAAACTCACGACCGATGCCGTGCATGCAAAAGGCGGCAAAATTTTTATACAGTTCATGCATTGTGGTCGCGTCGCGGCGGCAGCTAACTTGCCGGCGGGCGCAGAAGTGTTGGGCCCGACCGACGTCGTGTGTCCGGGCGAAATGTATACCGATAGCCTGGGCATGCAGCCGCACAGCAAGCCACGCGCCATGACCGAGCAAGATATTGCGACAGCCGTGGAAGAATTTGCAGAAGCCGCGCGCCTTGCGATGAAAGCAGGATTTGACGGCGTTGAACTCCACGCGGCGAATGGTTATTTGATTGAACAGTTTCTGAACGCAAACGTGAACACGCGCACTGATGGCTACGGCGGAAGTGCGGCGGCGCGCAATCGTTTCGCGCTCGAAGTTGCACGTGCAACCGTTGCCGCGATTGGTGCTGCGCACGTTGGCATTCGCTTGTCACCGTATGGTGTGTTTAACGCGACCGGCCCGTTTGACGGGCTGGACGCGCAATACGTTGCACTCGCGCAGGAGCTTTCAGCACTGGGGCTCGTTTATATGCATGTACTTGATCACTCGGCCATGGGTGCGCCAGCCGTGCCCTTAGAGATTAAGGCCAAGCTCCGCACGGAATTCAAGGGCACATTCATTCTTGCTGGCGGATTCGACCGCGTTACGGCCGAAGTAGCATTGAAAGCTAAGGAAGCAGACCTCATTGCATTCGGCAGACCCTATGTGTCGAATCCGGATTTGGTTGCGCGCATGAAGGCAAATGTGCCACTCACAAAGCCTGATGACAAAACTTTTTATACGCCCGGCGCAAAAGGCTACACCGACTATCCGACGCTGACACAAGAGGATTTATTGACAGAAAAAACTGCTTGATTTAATGGCTCACGCGGACTATTTTTGGGCTTACAAACGCTGATAAAACTCTAATATCTGCGCGGCGCACGAGGAATTTATTGCTCACCCGCAAAAGGGTGTCTCCATTGAAACGCCGCGCAGGGTATAGCTTTTGATATCAGGGGAAATCTAAAACCCGAATTACATTTCGTTCCATCCGGGCAACCGGCGTCGATGCTAATGATGCGACAAAAGATCAAACGCCGATTGAACAGTGTTTGGTTTTTACTCTCATCCACGCACAGCATAAAAGTCGCGCTTGTATGATTCACGATCTTTAAAATTGACCAACGTGAGGCGATGGCATCTGTACGCGTTAGCTCCGGTTTCTATCACGTCCCGCAACGCCCTGGTCTGGCGCTTTGGAAAGCGGCGCGACATTTTCTTGATACGCAGCGCCGCAGAATCGTTTTCCAAGCGTGTCCTGATCCTCGTGAAAAATATCACCCTACCCATTCCATCGCGATGAAGCCATTCGACATCAAACTTGCACAAACCCGTGACGCACAATACATCGCGGCGATGTCACGCGATCACATTGAGCATGGCCTCGGCTGGAAATATCAGCAAGCGCAAATACTCGATGCGATTCGCGACGCCGATACCAATGTCATCATCGCGTGGCGCGAGTCATCATTGGCCGGCTTCGCAATCATGACTTACCAAGGCTTCGAGGCTCATCTGGTTCTATTCGCGGTGCTGCCCGCAGATCGAAGACAAGGTGCAGGCACGCAACTCATCCAATGGCTCATCAAGACCGCCGAAGTTGCGGGTGTGCAAACCGTCACCGTGGAATTACGAACCGCCAACACGATTGCGCACCATTTTTATGAATCACTTGGCTTTCGGCAGTTGGAGAGCCTGCAACATTATTATCGCGGTGTGGAGCACGGTGAACGGATGGCGCTGGATCTGCGGCGGCGTGTCGGCTAAACAATTCTGGCATCTCCACCATTAAGTTTGCGCCATTGTTGCTCCATTAAACGGTGCCTGCCCTATTTGCCGTCCACCCGATAAAACGCCTCGACTTTGCCGCTTAGCTTGATCAAAAGCGGCTTACCTTTACGATCCAACGCCTTGCCCGCAGGCACTTTTACCCAGCCTTCGCTGATGCAGTATTCCTCCACATCAGTGCGCTCTTTGCCGTTCACACGAATGCCAAGGTCGTGTTCGAAAAGCTCGGCGACATGATGCGGGCTGCGCGGGTCGGCGGAAAGGCGATCGGGGAGTGGTGGGGTTTGGATTGTTTCGTTCATGTCGGCAATTTTCAAAAAATTAAGTTTCAAATTGGTCTGCAGCATCAAGTTGCCTTGAATTTTCACATGGTTGCTGTAAAAACACCCAACGCATGCGACTTTATTCCGATTTCTGTTGATTCGTTCGTGAGCATTTCCAATGACCCGCAATTGGAAAAATAATCGCGACCGAACAATTCACACCCGATGCGTCTTTACGGCTTGACCTAGAATGCGCTGAACTTGGCTTATTTGCGCGTTGCAAACTCTAATGCCGGCGTGCCGTTTGGGGTTGCATTTACGCGCTCCCCGCATTTCGCCATTGGATATGGAATTCGCAGAATCGCGTAGAAATGATCGTGGATATTAGGGTTTCATGAGTCAGTCACCGCCCGAAACACCACACGCCGCGCCAGCATGCAGCTCAACTCCAGCAGCTTTTCTTTCGCGTCGTAAATCACCAGCACACGGCCGGGTGGTGACTCATCGACGCCGCGTGATAGATCAAACCACGCGGTGGTTTCATTGAGCAGCGTAAGCGGATAGAGCGTGCCGGTGCCAAAGATGCCGCTGAAGTAAATCGCATAGGCGTCATCCTGCTTTACGATCTCTGCGGTGCTTGCGATCGGCGCGCAATAGTAGGCGCCACGTGCAGCGAATTGCGCTTTGTCTGACTGCGGCGGCTTGACACATTGCATCGGTGTGTAAACGTTGTCTGTGTTCAGCGCGAGCATCAGGGTCTTGCACGATGGATCGGTGAGGCGGATGGAAAGATGTCGATCATCAGTTGCGAATGTTTGTGCGTCGATACAATTAAGTGGCGACCAAGCGAGATGCAAAAAAATCTCCGCCTGGCCTTTGTGATGGCGTAGCTGCACCATAAGACCTTGCTCACGCGACACATACGCATCGTGAACGTTGGCAGGAAACTTGCCGCGCGCCAGTTTCTCGCCGGGCACTTGCCATATCGGCGCGATGCCGAGCGCTGCCGCCATCTCTTTGGCGAGTTGATGCGGAAATTTCGACGAAGGCTTTTGCGCATTTGTGCGGTTCATGAATACCGCAATCGATATATCCTCCTTCACGAAATGCATCAGGGTCGACCGCCAGCCCCGCAACGCACCTGCGTGCGCGAGCATGGCCCGGCCGGTCGTCGCGTTGACGATATGATTGATGCCTGAAGCATAGGACGCCGCAGCGCCATCGTTGAATGGAGTGGTCGGCAAAATATCGGCAACCCACGGCAAACCCATCGCCTGCGGATCACGCAAACACGCCGCCCATCTCAGCAAATCTTCAATGGTACTGACAATGCCCGCCGAAGCTGCCCATTGCAGCGCATTTTCTTCTTCGACCCACGCGCCATCGTGAAAACGATAACCGCGTGCATCCCCCACCAGCGGCTGCGCGGTATCGATGCCCAGATAAGTGCTTTTCATACCAAGCGGCGCAAAAATGTGTTTCGCGAATAATTCCGCTGAGGTCTCGCCCGTTACCACCTCCAGAATCTGGCCCAGCATTTCGAAATTGGCGTTGCAATAAAGATTCTGACTGCCCGGCGCAAACATGCTCTCATGCGCGAGACGGTTCACCTCAATGCCATCCGCCAGCGTGAAGCGCTGCTCCGCGCGCGCACCCATCATCATCGCCAACACCCACTGATCGCGCACGCCTGATTTGTTCTGCATCAAATGCGCGATGGTGAGTGCTGAGTCAAGCACCTTCGCCCATGGCAGGTAACGACTCGGGTGCGCATCAAGCACAATGCGCCCCGCCCGCGCCTCACGCATCACCAGCGCACAGGCGAATTGCTTCGAGATTGAGCAAATGCGAAACGGTGTTGAAGGCGTGAACGGAATTAGCGCTTCCACATTCGCCAAACCACGCGCATCACGCCAGACGATGCGGCCACCTTTCGCGATGCCGATGGCGATGCCGGGCTCATGTGCGGCCACGGCGCGGGAAAGGATGGCGTTTAGGGTACGGGTGGTTTTGGAGGAGATCAGCATGAGGGATTTGTGAGCTTTCACACGAAAAAAGCGCGCAATGAAGAGCGCGCTTTGATTCAAAATTTATGGGCATTTACTACCGCAAAGATGATTTAGAAGCTAATTACACTTTCGCCTTCTTCGATTCCTGCCGACCAAGCTCTTCCTTCGACAGCTTCACCTTCTTGACCTTTGTCGGCTTTACCGTTTCAGTCGCCACTTTTTCCGTCTTGACTTTTTCCGGCTTGACCTTTGCCTTCTTCACGACGGGCCCCTCCGCCGCCTGCTTTGCCAGGCGCTTCACAAGCTTGGCCTCGACTTCTATCTCTCTATGGCGCTTTTGATTTTGTCTTCTTGCTTTTAACATTGATGCGTGACTCATTGCAATCTCCTAGGGTAAATGAATAAAATTCTATGTTATTTTGTTCCGATTTTGTGTCCAGCGCCTACATTGCTTGGATGGTTCAAGCATGGCGCGACCAGCGCTGTACTGCCATGGGATGCGATATCGATGCGGCGGGCGGTGGGGCCTACTCTCGAGACAGTGGAGTCTAACCGCATTTGCATTTCGAGATCGAGCAAATGCGAAATGGTGTTAATGGCGTTAACGAAATCTCCGCCGTAACATTCGCCAAACTACGCGCATCGTGCCAGACGATGCGGCTGCCCTTGGCGATGCCGGGCTCATGTGCGGCGACGACGCAGGAGCGGATTGTGTTGGGGTGCGGGTTGTTGGGGGAAAGGGGGGCATTGGGAATTGGCGGGGTCGCGCAAGTGAGCGAGTTCTGAAGGATCGATTAGCCCGCATAGGTGGCTGGTCGTGTCGGTCGCGCCGTCATACAGCAATTCGTATTGCAGATGGTGGCCGCGACTGCCGCCGTGGATCAGCATGTATTCCATTTCGGTCAGGCGGCCAGAGAAGAGATAATCCGCAAGACCTTATTCAATTCATAGGGCGCGCTCGGCACGTCACTAGATGTGAGGCGTGTTGCTAGCAAGTGAAGTGCTGGCGCTCCAGTCCGAATTTTCAAATCATCAATCAAAGCAAGCGCATCGAAGCGCATTGTTTCGTCTTCCGATAACACCCACTCGCTTAACACCTTATCCGCCATAAGACGCTCGGCATCGTCAAATTTTTTATACAGAATACGGAGCTTTTCAAGCGCAATATGCGGGTCTTAAAGAGACTTGGCTTCGTCATCAACGGAATGCCAATATGACACCATTTTAAGGCGGAATTCATCGAGCGTCATTTGATCACATATGTGGTCAGGTCTTTTATTATCATATTTCTCAAACATTAAGAATAACATAAACATCAAATGTGATAATAAAAGACCTGACCCCTGCTTGCAGTTTATTTTTATGACAATGCTGGTAACATCACCACAATCTATGGCTGGATGCCGAATTGGGCGTGGGGTGTTGGCGCCGATGCGCTTTTGACCCAACCTACCGATTTTGACTGTCCCCCAGCAATTTGGCGCAAAGCGAGCATAGGCAACGTTTTGCAGGGTCTTGGGCTGGGTCAACAGAATTCCGGCACATGGGTCATTTTGGCGTCGGCGACAACA
>ENA-OBIO01000650-OBIO01000650.1-metagenomes-genome-assembly--contig:-NODE-650-length-16878-cov-4.2222_pt1 | contig 16878 bp, 15 predicted proteins | sample MGYA00153383_OBIO01 | MGnify analysis MGYA00153383 | reverse complement strand
GGTGCACCTTCTGAAGGCGCTGCATACGCTTTTACTTTAGTCATTGTGGCTCCTGGATGTTTGACAAGTCTGTGTTCGTACAACACATGGATTCCTTGCAATTCCTAAAAAACAGCGGAGACGAGAGGATTTGAACCTCCGAGGCCTTTTAACGGGCCTACCTCATTAGCAGTGAGGCGCACTCGACCGGGCTATGCGACGTCTCCAAGTGGTGTGGGGAGTTTACAGGGAAATAGCAGGAGTCCAATCCCACATCCTCGGCTGATGAACCCCTATCCAGGCACCGTTATACTCAAAATACTATGAAATTACCCTTCTCTGGCCGTTCGGCTGCGCTGGTTGGCGGCATCGTTGTCATCTCATTAGTAGTCGGTGGTGCGAGCTCATACCTTATCTTCCAAAAAAGTGCGCCACTTCAAAAGTTTCCTCCCATTCTGAAGCATGCTGATCTTCCTCGTCACCTTATGGAAACCTTTGCCGAATCTCAGAAGGTTGCCATACCTCTCGACAACTCCAGCTTTGTTAACTCAACCTGCCCAGCGCTATCCCCCACCTGGGTCATCGATGAGAATAAAAAACCTGGAGTGAATATGAGTGAAGCTTCCTGGAAAGCTTTGGATTTATCGGCTGCTGAAGGTAGTGCACTCTGGCTCGACCAGACCTCCACATCGTGTGGATTGAAAGTAAATATTCACGCTGCTCTCTATTCGTCAAATAGCACTCCATTAAGTAAGGCTCGGCGCACCTTTGCCGCATGGCGAATTGGTTATTACGGCGGTGCGGGCGCTAGAGAAATTTGGAGTTCCTCGCCAATAAAGTTAAAGAGGGGTAGTGCAACTACATCTCGAGTTGCTACGCGATATACCGAAGCAAATTGGCCAGCCGTTACCTCTTTCACCGTTGGGAATGATTGGACCCCTGGGCTTTATTTGATCATCTCCTACTCATCTCCAGGTCACATTGAAAATTCGGCACCTTTGGTTGTCCGAAGCCCTGTTGGATCTTCTAAATTATTGATGATGCAATCGTTTATCTCCTGGCAGCTTTATAACAGTTTTGGAGGACGGTCCGCATACTTCGGTCCCGGTCGGGACGGAATCCCTGATACAAATGAGCGCAGTCGAGTTGTCTCCTTTGATCGACCAATGTTAGGGAGTGGCGCTTTCTCCATTCAGCGCGATGCAATTCCGATAATTCAATTCTTGGAAAAACAGGGGCTTAATGTGGACCAGGCCACAGACCTTGATATCAATCAGTGGCCTTCAATAACCACAAAGTATTCTGGAATTATCCTCGGAGGTCACGCCGAGTACTTCACCAATCGCATGTTCAACACTTTTATTGCTGCGCGAAATACCGGAGTAAATATTGCAATTTTTGGTGGAAATACCGCCTATTGGCAGACTCGCTTAGAGCCTTCGAAGATAGGACCTGATCGCAGGGTTGTCATGTATCGCTATGCCAACGAGGATCCAAATCAAGTTCTAAGTCAAGTGACGATTGAATTTAGTAATCATCGCATCAATACTCCACCTAACCTCATCTCCGGTGAACAGACTACGGGAGTACATGTTTATGGGACCCTTAAACCTGTCTTCATCCCACTCTGGCTCCATGTCCCAAAATCCTCCTCCATCAGCGGGTTAACAACTGATTCAGAAGTTGAAGGCGCTACCCCCAATGCGGCGCAGCCCCCGAACGTTCACATTTTATATAGCGGGGTGATGTCTTGGCGTGATACCGCAAGCCACGCACGTATTAAAAAGATTCCCATTGGTCAAGTTGATTGGATTGTATTTCCATCTGGGAGCGCTCTTTTTAATGCTGGCTTAAGTACTTGGAGTTGCCAATTGAGCGATGCCTGCATCGATCTTCCTTTCGACAAATCGGCACAAAGTCTGATTCGTTCCATATCCCTGCAGGTGCTCAAACTTTGGGAAATTCCAAAGGTCGGTAGCTCACTCAAATAACTCAGTTCTAGCGGCCAAAGTTGATGTAGAACACATTTTCAGTAGGGATAGCACTCTCTTTTTTACTGGGCATGAGTAAGGCATTTTGCCAAGATTTACCCATCAGATAGGGGAAAATCATGAGTGCGTTAGACCTTGCCAGATGGCAATTCGGTATTACTACCGTTTATCACTTCATCTTTGTTCCAATAACAATTGGGTCTGGATTTCTAGTCGCTGGCCTACAAACCGCCTGGTATCGCACTAATAAAGATAAGTATTTGCGAGCGACTAAATTTTTTGGAAAACTCTTTCTAATCAATTTTGCTATCGGTGTAGTCACAGGGATTGTTCAGGAGTTTCAGTTCGGTATGAACTGGTCTTCGTACAGTCGCTTTGTCGGCGACATTTTCGGTGCACCGCTAGCAATGGAAGGTCTACTAGCCTTCTTCCTAGAGAGCACCTTCCTTGGAATCTGGATTTTTGGATGGGATCGCCTTTCTAAGAGGTTGCACCTTGCCTCAATTTGGATCGCGGCATCCGGGACGCTGCTTTCTGCTTACTTTATCTTGGCAGCAAATGCCTTCATGCAGCATCCTGTTGGCTATGTGCTAAACGGGAGTCGAGGGAGAGCTGAACTAACAAGTATCTCCAAAGTTCTCACCAACTCGACCGCAGTAGCTGCTTTTTTCCACACAATTCCATCTGCCTTCTTAACAGCCGGAGCTCTCTTTGCTGCAATAGGTGCATGGATGCTCTTTCAAAACAAAGATGTGGAAGTTGCAAAGCCTGCACTTAAAATCGGGCTTGTTACGGTTTTGATCTCCTTTGTTCTAGTGGCAGTTTCTGGAGACCTCACTGCACGCCTCATGACTACGCAACAACCAATGAAAATGGCTGCTGCTGAAGCCGTTTACGACACGAAATCTAATGTGCCATTTTCACTTCTTACAGTCGGCACACTCAATGGAAACCATTCGGTCTTCCAAATTGGATTGCCTTCAGTTCTCTCCTTTATGGCTACTGGAAATGTCAACGGAACTATCGAGGGAGTCAACAACCTCGAGAAAAGTTATCAACAAAAATACGGTGTAGGTAACTACAAGCCAAATATTCCGTTTGCATACTGGAGCTTTCGCTTAATGATTGGCTTTGGTGCCTTAGCTGCCCTGATTTCTCTCCTTGCCCTCTGGTTCATACGGCAAGGACGTTTCCCCCACAATCGCTGGTTTGTCAGGAGCATGATTGTCCTGCCCTTCCTTCCAATCTTGGCTAACTCCTTTGGTTGGATCTTTACAGAGAGCGCACGGCAACCTTGGGTTGTCTTTGGACTCTTTAGGACGTCCGCAGGCGTTAGTCCTGGAGTGAGCGCCGCTAGTGTGCTATTTACGATGGTGGTATTTACCTTGCTCTACGGAGTACTCGCTGTGATTGAGTTTGGATTAATTATGCGTACCATCAAGGTTGGTCCTGAAGAGAGTAAGACCAATGAAATCACTTCCCAAACACTCACAATGGCCTATTAGGAGGCGATGAAAATGTCACTCAATTCATTCTGGTTTGTCACCATCGCCGTTCTGTGGATCGGGTACTTTGTGCTCGAAGGTTTCGACTTTGGAGTAGGTATTCTGCTTCCAGTCGTAGCAAAGAACCAAGCTGAACGTCGCGCGGTTCTTACAACGCTAGGTCCGCTATGGGACGGTAATGAAGTCTGGTTGCTTGTTGCTGGAGGAGCAACCTTCGCCGCTTTTCCAGAGTGGTATGCGACCTTATTCAGTGGTTTTTATCTCCCACTCTTCTTGATTCTCATCTCACTGATTGTGCGTGGAGTTGCCTTTGAATATCGCAGTAAGTACGGCAATGAGAAGTGGCGCAATCGCTGGGATATCGCAATCACAATCTCTAGCTTCCTCCCTGCCCTGCTCTGGGGAGTCGCCTTTGCGAATATCGTTCGCGGGGTCCCTCTAATTAAAGTACCCGCTGGCTACATTCAGTACTCTGGCGGATTCTGGAACCTACTCAACCCATATTCCCTGCTGGGAGGCCTAACCACACTCTCGCTATTCGTCTCTCATGGGGCATTCTTCTTGGCCCTGAAGACGGAAGGTGAGATCCGAACCCGCGCCAATAGAGTAGGTCGTCGAGTCGGGCTCCTGACCGCATTACTTGCCGTCCTCTTCTTGGGTTGGACTCTCTTGGGTCTTACCTCAAAGGGTGGAGTAATCGCTGGTTCGGTGGTTGTTGTTGTTGCGTGGCTTACCGCGCTAGCGGCTAATGCCAGGGGGCGAGAGGGTTATGCCTTTCTCTTCTCCGCAATTGCTACGGCGGCAGTCGTGGTTACCCTATTTACTGGGCTTTATCCCAATGTGATGCCAAACATTACGGTCGGTGGCCCTGGCCTCAACATATTCAATGCATCCAGCACCCATTACACACTCGGTGTGATGACTTGGGTGGCAGTGATCATGACCCCAATCATCCTGCTCTATCAAGGTTGGTCATATTGGATCTTTCGTAAGCGGATCAATCCCAGCCAGATTTCTTCCCCAGAAGTGGGAGTATTGGATACCGTCCACTAGTGAAACCATTTGACCCCCGGTTATTGCGATTTTCCCGCAGTAGCCGGGGTTTTATTTTCGCCATTGTTCTCATTGCAACCACGGGAGCGGGGTTGACTATCGCACAGGCCGCACTGCTCGTAAATTTAATTTGCAAGTTCTTTACACAAAAGCGCACTTTTAACTCACTTTATATCGAAGTTTTGGTACTTGGCTCTGTATTTCTAGCGCGAGCGCTCTTAGCTTTCATCAATGATCAAGTTAGCGTGCGAGCTAGCAGCAAAATGCGAAATGAACTGCGTCTAAAGATCATGGAGAAGACGCTACTAAACGGAGGGTCCGATTCCAAAGATTTGGGAACTGCGAGTTTGGCAGTACTAGTAACTAAAGGAATAAACAGCCTCGATGGCTACTTCGCCAAGTTTCTACCACAGCTCTTCATCGCAGGGGTGGTTCCACTTGCTGTGGGAATGACAATTGCTTTTCGGGATTGGAAATCTGGGTTCATAATTCTCGTGACTCTCCCCTTGATCCCGCTCTTTGGAATATTGATTGGACGTTTTACCGAGAGTGCAACAGAGAAAAAGTGGCAGACCCTTGGGCTACTTAGTGGCTATTTTCTTGATTTGCTGAGTGGGCTAACGACTCTCAAGGTCTATGGTCGTGAAAAGTTACAGAGCAAAAAGCTCCATGGCGTTGGCGAGCAGTACAGAATCGAGACGATGCAGGTTCTACGAATATCCTTTCTCTCCTCTCTTGCCTTAGAGTTGATTGCAACTCTCTCTGTCGCCTTGCTGGCTGTCACAATTGGATTGCGGCTGATCAATGGATCGATGCCCCTCTCGGTTGGCCTCTTTGTACTTGTCCTCGCCCCAGAGGTTTATTGGCCGATTCGCCAAGTTTCAGCATATTTTCACGCCGCAGCCGACGGGGTGGCCGCTTTCAACCAACTCTTTGCAATCCTAGAAAGAGCAGTGCCGAGTGGAACGGGCAATTTTGGCGAGTCTTTTGGGGTCAAGTGGAGCGATCTCACCGTCGCCTACCCGGATCGTGCAACTGTAAACATCCCATCAGGAGCGCTAAAAGCTGGTGAGGTACATGCCCTTGTGGGCCCGTCGGGTGCTGGAAAATCTACCTTGGCCGGCCTTTTACTAGGTTTTATCGAACCTACTTCCGGTCAAATTATTATTACCTCAGAGGTGGGAGAGCAAAATTTATCTGCTATCGATAAGCGTGCTTGGAGATCCCTGCTAGCGTGGCAGCCACAGGAACCAAAATTTCCAATCGGTAGCGTGGCCGAGATTTTGCTTCACGCTAACCCAAGTGCGAGTGAGGCCGAATTAATAGCTGCCCTAACTGGCGTGAGTTTAGATCCCAACGATCTTCCTCAAGGGCTAAAGACGGAACTTGGAACCATTCATCAGAAACTATCTATCGGGCAGATGCGCAAAATCGCGCTAGCTCGTGCTCTACTTAAGAAGAGTCCCTTAATTATTCTTGATGAACCTACTGCATCTATAGACGATATCTCCGAGGGTGAAGTCGCCAAACTCCTCGCTAGCGAAGCCGCGCGTGGAGCGATGATCTTGGTGATCTCACATAGAGAACTATTAATTGGATCAGCGACCAAGGTGACGCGACTAGGGATCCCGCAATGAAGAGCATGCTTAAGATAATTAGGGGGCAGAAGCGCCAGATGCTAGGAGCCGTCTTCCTAGGAGGCGCCTCACTCGGTTCGGCGGTCGGGTTGTTAGCCACGAGTGCCTGGCTCATCTCGATGGCATCGACCAGACCCCCAGTTCTAGTATTAGAAGTAGCAATCGTCAGCGTACGTTTCTTTGGTCTATCACGCGGAATTATAAAATATGCAAGCCGTGTCTTGGAGCACGACAGCGCATTAAGACTCCAAACCACTCTGCGAGTTAAAATTTATATGCACTTTTGTCGATTACTCCCCGCTGACTTTGCAACTCTACATCGCGGAAATCTGCTCTCAAAAATAATTGGCGATGTGGAGTTAGCGCAAGATTTATGGCTACGAATCGCAGCTCCTTGGTTTGCCGCGCTGATATCTGGTAGCGCCGGAGTTGCGATCATTCATTGGCTTTTGCCTCCCTGTGGAGATGCCATCGGGGCCATCTTTTTACTCTCTTGCTTCGCTATCCCTTTTCTATCACTCATTGCATCGAGTGATGCAGATAGCCGAGTTCACGAAAGCCGCCTCTTTGATCAGATATTGCAGATCGCTGAATCTGCTCCTGAGTCGCTCATCTTTAACTATGACCGAGAGCTACTCGCCCAGATCCAAAGTGAACAATCCAAAATTGCACATCTAGAGGCGAAAAACGCAGCCAGATCAGGATATGCCTCCGCCTTTTACTACATAGCCTTGGGTGGCGCGATTTGTATGGCGCTTTGGTTTGCCGCGCGAGGCGCCCTGGATCATCACCTTGCTGGGATAAATATTGCGGTAATTGCGCTCCTTCCCTTGGCTACCTTTGATGGATTGAGTTCCTTGCCCTCTGCATTCTCGCAGCTGCGCCAAGTCCTCGGAGCTATATCAAACATCGAACCACTGTTGGTGGAAACACCAAGCGATGAAGAATTCGGTATTCCAATTAGAGGACCAATCACTCTGGAGTTGCAGCAGTTCTTACCTACTCGTCTAGCAGGCAAGACCCAGGAAATTTCGGCTGTAGTTTCAAGTGGTAACACGCTCCTAATTACTGGCCGATCTGGCTCTGGCAAATCTTCCATCATTGGCGCGTTACTTGGCTTTATTCCTTACTCGGGTCAAATTCTTTTAAATCATCGAGAGTTTAGGAGCGGTGAAGCAGCGATATCTTCGATATTTTCAACGCTGCTTCAGGACGACTACCTCTTTGGAACCTCCATTCGTGAGAACCTAAAGATTGGAAGACCGGATGCACTCGATGATGATTTGCTATCAGTTCTGGAGCTGGTTGAACTAAGCGATTTTGCCTTATCTCTTCCTGAGGGACTAGATACGATTGTCGGTCACCTGGGCCATAACTTTTCGGGGGGAGAGAAACAACGGCTAAAACTCGCTCGACTCCTTCTACGCGATACTCCTATCTTCATTCTCGATGAGCCTTACGAGTTTTTGGATGCAGCAATGGTCGAGAGAATCGCGCAACGTATCGCCACAAAGCTAACTGATCGCCTTGTCATTATCGTCTCTCACCTTCCACTCCCAATCGCCGCGACCTCCATTTTTCTTTATTAGCCACTAAGGTTTCTCCTATGACTCTTACTCGCAAACTTGGACCATATGAAGTGACAGCCGTTGGACTAGGTTGCATGCCGCTCTCGATGGCCACTGATCGCAACAAGTGGATTCTCGATGATCGTGAGCAGGCAATCAGCGTGATTCATGCCGCGCTAGATGCAGGAGTTCAACTTCTTGATACCGCTGACATATACGCTCCTAGCTGGAATTCAATGGGTCATAATGAAATTCTGGTTGGTGAAGCTTTTAGAAGTTGGAGTGCAACACCCGAACAGAAAGCTAAGATCGTCATCGCTACGAAGGGTGGAATCACCCGCGCTAAAGGAGATAACTGGTGGGGAGTTCCCGGGCGTAATGGGACAAAGCATTACCTTTATCGCGCAGTTGAAGCTTCTGCGGCCAAGATGGGTTTATCGAAGATTCCTCTCTGGCAGCACCATCGCCTCGATACTTCTATTACCTTTGAAGAACAGTTTGAAAATGTTTTAGGTTTAAAAGAGCATGGGTATGTAGGGGCCATCGGTTTAAGCAATGTCAATGCCGAGCAATTGCGACGTGCTATTGCTATTGGTGGCACTCCAGATGAGGGTGGAGTGGTCTCAGTTCAGAATGAATTCAGTCCTCGCTATCGACTCTCTGCTGATGTCATTGAAATCTGCACAGAGTTTGGAATCGCCTTCCTCCCCTGGTCGCCACTTGGCGGTGGCTCAAACTTTCAGAAGATTGCTTCCGGTGAGTATGGTGCTTTTGACCGAATTGCAGCAGAAAAGGGTGTCTCACCGTTTGCCCTCACAGTCGCTTGGCATCTTGCTCAGTTCCCTACCGCGATCCCTATTCCTGGTGCCTCAAAGGCTGCCTCAATTTTGGATTCGTTATCTGGAGCAGATATCACTCTCAGTGAGTCCGAAGTCGGAGAGCTCAATGCCAGCTGCCCCCCCGATGGACCAATCCAAGAGGAGTTAGTCGAGCAACCTGCATTTAGGAGTTAGTTACTCAGTTGGGTACTTGACGCCAATCTGCTCGCGGATGCCATCCATAAGGCGCATAATCTCGACACTTTCGCTGACACTTAAAATCGGGCTTTCCCTTAACCCTTCGGCAACACACTTCTCGAGGTGTAAGCCTTGATACTGGCGCCCGACGCCGGCAATCTTCTCGTCATAACTTTGTATAACTTCACCTCCTTGGTTGTAAACCCGAAATGAAGTTTGACCATAGAAGGAATTATCTATCTCGATACGACCAAAGGCGCCTATGACTGTTGCCGTAACGGGACCGGCTGCCGACATACAGGTAGTGAGTGTCGCTTGTGCACCACTTTCATACTCAAAGATGATCGAAGTGGTTTCGTCAACGCGCTGGCCGGTGAGAGTGGCCTTTGCTGATACCGTTTTAGGAAAGCCAAGAACGCTTACCGCGAATGAGACTGGATAAATTCCTAGATCTAGGAGAGCTCCCCCACCAAGATTTGGATCCCAAAGCCTGGGAACATCAGGAAGATACTGACTGTGATCTGCGATGACTAATTTGATTTCTCCTAGAATCCCAGAATTAATGACCTTAAAAATGGCATCCATTGAAGGAAGAAAGCGGCTCCACATAGCTTCAAGCACAAATAAATTCTTGGCTGCCGCAAGGTCTTTGATCTCCTGAGCTTCGCGGGCATTAATCGTGAAAGGTTTCTCTAATAGGACATGCTTACCTGCGTTGAGGGCGAGGAGGGCGTGCTTATGATGCCAAGGGTGGGGCGTCGATACGTAAACGGCATCAACCTCTGGATCATTAACCAACGCTTCATACCCTTGGTGGCGATTGGGAATTCCAAATTTGTCAGCAAATTCATTCGCCTTTGCTAAATCCCTTGCACCCACCGCTTGAATTGTGATTCCTGCAATTCTAAAATCATCGGCGACTGCGGTCGCGATTCCACCTGCGCTTAAAAACCCCCAACGTAGTCCGCTCATAGGCAAAAGTGTATCGGCAGGCGCGCGTAATGCACATGGACCTATTATTACTCCGTGGCCGCCCCCCAAAGATTTGATGCGATCGTCATCGGAGCAGGTGTAATCGGTGCCGCCACCGCGCTCTCTTTAACCAATGCTGGATTTAAAGTATTAGTTATTGATCGGGGCAACGTCGCACAAGGAACCACAAGCGCTGGTGAAGGAAATATTTTAGTGAGCGACAAGGAGCCGAGTCCTGAGCTTCACCTCGCGCTTCGATCTCGCAATGCGTGGTTTGAGGTCAATGAAGATGTCGGTGGTGGCTTTGAATTAGAGGCGAAAGGCGGCTTAGTAGTCGCTCGCACCGAGATCGGTTTATCGAATCTGTGTCGGCTCAGCGAACAACAGCGTAATTTTGGTATAGATGCCCAAGATATCTCGATTTCTGAACTTCGAAATCTTGAACCAAATCTTTCACATGCCGTGAGTAATGGCACTTTCTATCCGGGAGATGCTCAGTGCCAACCTATGCTGGCGGCCGCTCAGATGTTGCGTGCGGTTAAGAGGCGCGGTGGAGAATTACTCTTCGGTGCCAACGTCACTGCTCTAGAAACTTCTCAAGGAAACATCGACGCTGTGGTTACTAGCCAAGGAAGATTTTCGACTCCTATTGTGGTGAATGCTACTGGAACGTGGGCGGGTGAAATCGCAGAACTGGCGGGTTCATATCTTCCCATCGCTCCTCGTCGCGGATTCATACTCGTCACAGCACCCGCACCAAAAATAATCTTTCACAAGGTTTACTCTGCGGAGTATGTTGCCAACGTCGCTAGCGACGACTCTGACCTACAGTCCAGTGCAGTTGTGGAGGGTACGCAGAATGGAACAATTTTAATTGGAGCCTCCCGAGAGCGAGTCGGATTTAAGGAAGGAATTGAATTTCCTATTGTGCGTACCCTGGCGAGGCAGGCCATAGAACTCTTTCCAACCCTGGCAGCTGTTCAGTTAATACGGGTCTATCGGGGATTTCGCCCCTATGCGCCGGATCACCTTCCTGTCATTGGTGAGGATCCGTTGATTAAAGGACTTTGGCATAACGCTGGGCATGAAGGTGCTGGTATTGGTCTTGCGCCAGCGAGCGCAGAATTAATCAGAGATGGAATCTTGGAACGCGAATCCTTTATGGATGCAACGGCATTTTCACCTTCCCGCTTTGCTCTCGGGGTAAGTGCATGATTACCTTCACCTTTAACGGGACCACACTCACAGCCCCCGCTGGACAATCGGTAGCTGCAGTCCTCATTTCACATCAAGAACGGATTACTCGCTACACGCGACATCAAGGATCTGCACGCGGCCTCTTTTGTGGAATAGGGGTTTGCTTTGATTGCCTTGTTGTCATAAATGGAGAGCGAAGCCAGCGAAGTTGCATAACAATGGTGCAAGAGGGAATGGTTATTCAGGTGCAAGATGGAAGTTAGACACGAAGTCATCGTCCTAGGGGCAGGACCAGCCGGTCTTAACGCCGCTAAATATGCCGCTAATGCCGGACTAGAAGTTGGAATTATAGATTCAGCGCCAAAGCTAGGTGGCCAATATTGGCGCCATACTGGGAATGAAGAGTTCGACCGCTCCGCTCACCACGATTTCGATCAAGGCTCACTTTTAATGGATGCAGTACGTGCCAATCCACGAATCACCATCCACTCATCTAGCGCCATCTGGAGCGCATCCGTCATTAACGGAGAAGTAGTTCTCCGAGCTACAGATCGTTCATTCCTCACCACCCGATTAATACTTGCGTCTGGAGCGTACGATCGATCTATTCCATTTCCAGGCTGGGACATACCAGGGGTGATGACGGCTGGCGCAGCGCAATCGTTACTTAAGGGGCAAGGAGTACTTGCGGGCAAGAGAATGGTGGTCGCGGGCACAGGACCATTTCTACTGCCGGTCGCCGCTGGGCTGAGCTCCCACGGCGGTAGCGTGGTCGGAGTTATCGAGGCGAACAGTAAATATTTATGGATTCGTGGTGTTGGTGCACTGCTTCAAAACCCAGCCAAAATTTTCGAAGGATTGGGCTACTTGATGACCTTGCGAAAAGAGAAGGTAGTAATGCGCTTTAAGCAGGCGGTTACGGCGGCGCACGCCGGAGCTGATGGTCTACTGGAGTCAGTCACTATCTCCAATATTGATTCTAGCTTCACCGTCAGATCCAGTTATAACTTGAAATGTGACGTTGCCGCAATCAGTTGGGGTTTCACTCCCGACAATTCACTCGCCGGCCTGTTAAATCTGGCCCAAAAGGTGGCGCCCGATGGCTCAGTGGTCGTGAGAGTTGATGAAAATCAACGGACCGACCACAATCACACAGGTGTTGAGATCTTCGCTGCCGGCGAATTAACTGGGATCGGTGGTTCAGACCTAGCACTCCTAGAAGGCGCGATCGCTGGCCTCGCGGCATCTGGTTCTACAAATAATCTGAAAAAACTAAAATCCATGCGGCGAGGCACACAACGCTTTGCCGACACCCTGGTGAAGGTATACCCGATCCCAAGGGGATGGAAGAGCTGGCTAACCCCAGATACGGTGATATGCAGGTGTGAAGAGGTCTCCTATCAAACTCTTTCTGCTGCGCAAGAAGATTTAGAAGTCCGTGACGCAAGGAGTGCCAAATTAATGACTCGTTGTGGAATGGGAATGTGTCAAGGTCGGATTTGTTCGCGGAATATTTTTGATCTCCTCAATAGCGATGAGAAAGATCGAGTGAATGGTAGTTACCGGCCAATAATTTCTCCGATAACACTTGGTGAAGTGGCTGCGACAGGATTATTGTGACGCTATGACAAAACCTTGGCACGGAATTCTTACCGCGACGGCTACTCCATTTACCTCAGACTTGAAAATTGATCTGCAAAAATATGCCGAGCACGTGCAGTGGCTCGCTGCAAATGGAACACACGGGGTCGTTTCGAATGGTTCGTTAGGCGAGTATCAGGTTCTTACAAGCGAAGAGCGGTCATCGATACTAGAAACTGCTATCGCCGCTGCTCCATCTGGCTTTCATGTAGTTGCCGGAGTTGGCGCATATGGTGCTGATGAATCCCGTCGCTGGGCAGAACACGCCGCCTCAAAAGGTGCTGGGGCGGTCATGTTGTTGGCCCCAAATGCTTATCGCGCCAACGATGATGAGGTTGTCGCACACTTTAAAGAGGTTGGTAAAGTTGGTATTCCCATTATTGCCTACAACAACCCTTTCGATACCAAGGTGGACTTACTTCCAGATCTTGTCGCTCGGATCGCAGATGAGGTCCCAAATGTGGTTGCAATCAAAGAGTTTTCTGGGGATGTGAAGCGAATTTGGCAGATCCATCAGCGTGCCCCGCGCATCGAAGTTCTGGTCGGTGCCGATGATGTACTGCTCGAATTAGCAACTGCTGGTGTTGTTGGCTGGATTGCGGGCTTTCCTAATGCCATGCCCGCCGAGTCTGCCGAGCTCTACAATCTTGTTACCTCTGGAAAGTTTGTTGAGGCGGCCCCAATGTACGCAGCGGTCCACGACCTCTTCAATTGGGATTCTCGTAAAGAGTTTATTCAGGCGATTAAACTGGCCATGGATATTGTGGGAAGGTACGGTGGACCTACCCGGTTACCGCGATTACGGCTCCCTGACAGCGATCAAGCCAAAGTACGAGTCGATGTTGCTCGTGCACTGGCCTATTTTCAAAGTCGTTAAAGATGGCAGTAATCCGTTCAGTTAAGACAGTGGAATCTCATACCGAGGGAATGCCAACTCGCGTTGTTCTAGAAGGAATCGGGGAGATTCCAGGAGCAACCGCCTTTGAAAAACGAGTTCACTTCATAGAACATATGGACCACCTCCGTCAATGGTTGATGTTTGAGCCGCGAGGGCATAGCGCTATGAGTGGCGCAATAATTCAAAAGAGTACAAGGCCAGATGCAGAGATCGGGGTCATTTATATCGAGGTTTCTGGCTGCCTGCCTATGTGTGGCCACGGAACAATCGGAGTCGCAACTGTCCTCATCGAAAAGAAACTAGTCCCAGTTGTAGAACCCATCACAACAGTGCGCCTCGATACTCCAGCTGGGCTGGTCACAGTGGATGTCGCGGTGAAAGACGGCAAGGCCCTGAGTGTCACAATCACCAACGTTCCCTCTTTTCTCTATCAACAAGATCAGGTTGTTAACGTTCCGGGCTATGGCGAAATTACTTATGACATGGCATATGGAGGTAATTTCTATGCGATTATCCCGATCGATCGAGTTGGAATTTCCTTTGAACGTAAGAATGGTGGTCGATTTCTGGAGGCTGGTCTGGCGATTTCGGATGCGATTAACCTGCAGAACCGCCCTATCCATCCAGAGAACCCTGATATTGCCATCTGCCATCACATCGACTTTATAACTCCTGGTGAGAACCCACTTCACTGGAAGAATGCGATGGCGATCTACCCCGGTTGGTTTGATCGCTCGCCCTGCGGAACCGGAACTAGTGCGCGGTTGGCGCAGATGGTGGCACGGGGAGAGTTCAAAGACGGGGATGTGCTGATAAATGAGTCGTGGATTGGTTCTAGCTTTGAAGGTCGCGTAAAGGAGCACATCAAGGTCTCCGGCTTTGACGCAATAGTTCCAACCATCACCGGGCGAGCCTGGGTAATGGGTGAGGCGACCTGGATTTTGGATTCCAGCGATCCCTTTCCAGATGGCTTCCTAGTTTGAGACTAGTACTCTTTCCGATATGACCAAGATTCCTAATCGAGCTGCCAGTACTCAATCACATGACATTGCCACGGGTCAGGCCTTGGCAGAATTTATGACGCAGGGTTGGGCCGATTCAAGCCTTCAAGGAGTTGGCCCAGCTGAAGTGGTGCAATTCGCGAAGCTGCGCCGCGAGAAACTTTCGGCGTTATATCCTGGGATCCGATTGGTTATCCCATCTGGAACTTTCAAGGTCCGCAGTAATGACACAGATTATAAATTTCGGGTTCACTCTGCATATGCTTATTTAACGGGGATTACGGCGAGTGATTCTGTTCCAGATTCAGTTCTTCTTTTGGAACCCACGCCTCTTGGCCACGAGGCACTTCTTTATGTGCACCCACGTTCTCCGCGAGATACAGATGAATTTCACTCCGATCGACGTCATGGGGAGTTCTGGGTTGGTCGCCGACTTTCAACCCAAGAGACCGAACGTCGCTATGGCATATCTGTTCGTCATATAGATTCCTTGCCAGATCTTTTGGCAGATGAAGTTGAATCGCTCACAATCCGCGGTGAAGACCCTGTGGTTGATTCATGTGTAGATAAACACAAGAAGCGCGAGGCAAAGTTGCTCGAAGTTCTCTCTGAGATGCGACTCGTTAAGGATCGTTATGAAATTGCAGAGATTCAGCGCGCCATTGATATCACCGCTCGTGGATTTAGCGACATGGTTCAGGCTTTCCCAGCTGCGATCTCCGTCGCGCGTGGGGAGCGGATCATCGAATCAGCCTTCTATGGGCGGGCTCGCTTAGAAGGCAATGAAGTGGGATATGACACTATCGCCGCGGCCGGATCTCATGCCTGTGTTCTCCATTGGATTAAAAATGATGGAGATGTACTTCCCGGGGACCTGATTCTGATTGATGCGGGAGCAGAAGTAGAATCCATGTACACCGCTGATATCACTCGTACGATTCCCGTTAATGGAAAATTTTCTCCCGCTCAACGTCGAATCTACACTTTGGTTTATGAGGCGCAGCGCGCAGGAATCGCCGCAGTTAAGCCAGGAGCACCTTGGAGCGCTTTTCATGAAGCAGCGAGCGCAGTTCTGGCTAAGGGCTTAGAGGAGCTAGGAGTCCTTCCGGGCACTGCAGAAGAGTCCCTAGTGGCAGATGCTGGTTTTCACCGCAGATGGACGGTGCATAGCACCGGTCACATGTTAGGAATTGACGTACATGACTGCGCGCAAGCTCGCAAAGAGAGTTATCACGAGGGTCTCCTTGAAGAGGGAATGGTTCTTACCGTGGAACCTGGTCTCTATATTCAGGCGGATGACCTGCTCTTCCCCGCTGAATATCGCGGCATTGGAGTACGCATTGAAGATGATGTTCTGGTCACAGCCAATGGGGCTCAGGTTTTGAGTCGAGCGCTTCCAAGCCATCCCGACGAGGTAGAGGTTTGGGTTGCAAATCTGCTTCGCTAAATTGAATTTCCCAGAGCAGCGGCTCCGACACCCAGAACTAAAGTTAGGGCGAGGTAGTTCCATGCAATCTTAGGCTTACGATCTTTAAAGAGGTCATGGGTCTCTAGTGCAAATGCTGACCAAGTTGTAAATGCTCCAGCGAAGCCAATTCCGAAAAGAAATCCAATATTCGCGGAGCGGTGCACAGTTAGGCCTAAGATAAATGAGCCCAATATATTGATGAGTAAGGTTTCTATAGGAAGTAAATTCACACGCTTTTTTCGTAGATGTTTATCTATTAAATAACGCAAGGGAGCGCCAACGCCTGCTCCTAGCGAGATAAGTAAGGCTCTCATTGCTCTGACCAACGTCTCTCAAGTATTTCATTTGTCGCAAAGACCAAAATAAATGTACCGACGAGAGAGGCAATCGTATAAGTTAGGAGTGCATGATAATTGTGTGCGTTAAGATCTTGGTCAAGTTGTAGCGCAAAAGCAGAGTAGGTTGTAAAGCCACCACAAAACCCAGTTCCTAGTGCCGGACGCCACCACCAACCTGGATTTTCATGGTGCTTGGCGTAGACCACAATAACTGTCAGTAAAACTGCTCCCACAAAGTTGACTGTGAGGGTTGCCCACGGAAAACTCGGATCTACTATAAGTAGCGAAGTTCCCCACCTGGCTAGTGAACCAATGATTCCCCCCAGTGAAATGACGGAGAGTTTTTTTAGCTCCAATTACGTTTGGAGGTTAGCCGAGATCCAGCACCTGAGACCAAACTAATAATGATGGAGGCAAAGATTGCAGCCCAAAAGTTGGTGATGGTGAGGGCTTTACTTATATGAGTCGTGACCTCAAGCATTGCGGCGTTAATCACTATCAAAAAGAGCCCTGCAGTAAGAATTACGGCTGGAAGGGTCATCAATTTAAGAAAGGAACCTAAGAAGGTGTTGATCAGCGAGAAGATCAATGCAACCCAGAGATAACTCCATGCG
>ENA-OBIO01000649-OBIO01000649.1-metagenomes-genome-assembly--contig:-NODE-649-length-16886-cov-4.13873_pt1 | contig 16886 bp, 19 predicted proteins | sample MGYA00153383_OBIO01 | MGnify analysis MGYA00153383 | reverse complement strand
TATTGCGCCAACGACCTTTCGCATACCGAGCTGACCGTGCTCAGTATCGGCGGAGAGCGTGACGGCCTGAGCGCGCCAGCCAAGATCGATGCGGCGAAGGACATGCTGCCATCATCCGCCACCTTCGTCGAGATCCCGGGGAGTAACCACGCCCGCTTCGGCGACTATGGGGTGCAGCCGGGCGACGGCGTGGCGACGATCTCGAGCGCCGCGGCGCGATCAGAGATCACCGCGGCGCTGGCACGGATTCTCGTCGGCGATTAGAGCACGGGCCAACACGAGGGCAGACCCGTTGGACACCGCCCTGCCGCTGACGAGCTGTCTGGTCGGCCGTGCCTGAGTTCAGCTGTCATTCCTGTTGTTGTGCCGGATCGCCCGCACCGCCACTTCCTCGGCATCGATCGAGGCAAGGATGGCACGCACCGCCGGCTCCTGGTAGCGGCCCTCCCTGCGGGCGACCAGCACCGCTGCACGCTCGGCATCGATCATCGCAAGTCTCAGGCGCCCGAAGACGGCCTGGGCCGGTTCCACGCCGTCGGTACCGGGGCTGAGCAACGGTTCCCCGAGCCGGGCTGCGTCGTTGCGGAGACGATCAATGACTGCCGCGTCATCCGATTCCTTTCTCTCGGAATCCAGCTGCACGACACCGGCCGCCCGAGCCTCCGCCATCAACATCTGTGCCTCGACGAGTTCCTGGTCGGTGTTCGGTGGCGGCAACTTCAACCGCCGGATGATCAGGGGCAGGGCTAATCCCTGAAGCAGGGTGCCGATCACAACCGCGAAAGCGAGGAATTGCAGGAATGGTTTCTGAGGGGTTCCGTCGGGGAGGAGGAACACCGCCGCGAGTGTCACCACACCACGCATCCCGGAGAATCCGATTGCCACGGTGGTGTTCCAGCTCATGTCGCGCCCGCGGAAATGTTTCGGTCCGAAGCGGTAAAAAGTACGAACGGAGACGATCCAGGCGAACCGCGCCGCCACGAGGAAAAGCAGCATGCCCACTGAGATGAGGATCGTCTCGACGACGCTGAAGCCCGAGTTTGCGACCCCGCCAAGGATGCCCTTCAGATTAAGTCCGATGAACAGGAAGACGGAGTTCTCGAGGAGGAAGCGAATGGTGCGCCAGTTCACCGAGTCTGCAATGCGCGCCTGCGCCGACTGCACGACGGGCGCGTTGACCCCGACGATGAGGCCGGCGATCACGACGGCGAGCACCCCAGAGCCGTGGAGCAACTGCGTAGGAATAAAGGCGACGAATGGTGTCACCAGCGACAGGCTGGTATCGAGCACCGGCGCCTTCAATTGCTTCCGGATCGCGGAGAGGCCGTATCCCGCTGCGAGGCCGAAGCCAACGCCGACCACCACCGCGAGCACGAAATCCCCGGCGACCGCCCACGGATTGAAGGTGCCGACGATCGCCGTAATTGCCGCTGACAGTGCCACAAGTGCTGCGGCATCGTTAAAAAGGCTCTCCCCCTCGAGAATCGTGACGAGCCGACGGGGCAGATTGAGGCGACCGGAGATCGAGGTCACCGCCACGGCATCCGTCGGGGCGACGACCGCGGCGAACGCGAATCCGGTGGCGAGCGTGATCGCCGGCACGATCAGCCAGGTGAAGAATCCGACGACCACGACCGTGAACAGCACGAGCCCTACCGAGAGGGCGAGAATGCTGTCGCGTCGGGCTCGCACATCAACCAGGGAGGTGCGGATCGCCGCGGCGAACAGCAGCGGAGGTAACAGCCCGTAGAGCACGAGCTCCGGTCGCACTTCGATCCGTGGCAGCCCAGGGACGAAGGAGACGAGCGCACCAACAGCCACCAGCGCGATGGGTGCGGACCAGCCAACGCGACGCGAGAGACCCGTCACGGTGACCGCCACGAGCACGAAAGACACGATCCAAATAATGGTCATAACGGAGTCATTCATGTCGGCATCCCTTCGGTCTGTGCTGCAGTTTAAGGGTAGATCGTGAGGGGGCAGAGCGTTTGAGGGCAGAGCGTTTGAGCTTCGAGCACGACACACTCGGGATCAGTCCAGATTCGAAGAGCAGGATTTCACTATGCGTCCTCCCGTTCGCCCCGTCGTTCCCGCCCCCGGCCAGGAATCCGTCTGGGACTACCCCCGCCCGCCCCGCGTCGAAGCAACTACCGACCGCATTCGCATTCGATTCGGAGGCGAGACGATCGTCGACACGACGGATGCCGTGCGGGTGCTCGAGACGAGCCATCCGCCGGTCTACTACCTGCCCCGCTCCGCGTTCCCGGTGGGTTCGCTCTTACCGGCCCCCGGCTCCAGCTTCTGCGAGTTCAAGGGTGCCGCGAAGTACCTGACGATGCTCGCCGGCTCAGCCCAAGCCGAGTCTGCGGGCTGGTACTACCCGAACCCGAGCCCCGGGTACGAGTTGTTGGCGGACCGCGTCGCTGTTTACCCCTCGGCGATGGACTCCTGCGAGGTCGCCGGCGAGATCGTGACACCGCAGGACGGCGACTTCTACGGTGGCTGGATTACCTCGAAAGTTGTCGGACCGTTCAAGGGTGAAGCAGGAACGAGTGGATGGTAGCGCCCACCAGTGCGTTGACCAGACGGGGCGCTCACAAAACGGGGCCTGAAGCTAGACCGAGACGGTCGCCAGCACTTCGTCGAGTACCGCTGAGGCTTCTTCGTCAGTGGAATTCTGGGCGAGTGCGAGCTCGGAAATCAAGATCTGTCGGGCCTTGAGCAGCATCCGCTTCTCGCCAGCCGACACACCATGGTCCTGGTCGCGGCGCCACAGGTCGCGCACGACCTCGCTGACGCGATAGACGCTGCCGCTACCCATTTTTTCGGTATTGGCCTTGAATCGGCGGGACCAGTTGCCTGGTTCCTCGACCATGTCGCTGCGCAGCACGTCGAAGACCGCTTCGACTCCGGCGCTGTCGATTACGTCACGCACTCCGATGAGCTCGACGTTTTCGATCGGTAATTCGATCGTCAGGTCGGTCGCGTGCACGTTAAGGGTGATGTATTCCTTCGGCTCACCCTTAATTGTTCGCGTCTTTACCGCGGTGATTGTTGCAGCGCCGTGATGGGGGTAGACGACAGTCTCTCCGACTTGGAAAATCATGCGGTAATGCCTTCAATCGTTGATTCTGTATCGCAGGCGCCTATCGCACGCGACACAAGCGCGAGGGGAGCGGGTAGCTACCTGGAGGGACATCGAGCGGTTCCACGTCCGTGACCGTATATAGGATAACGTATGCGGGCTCGATTATATTTCCCACTGACCGGTCGAAGCCCGGAGGGGCCGGGCGTAGCCTTCGACCATGACCAACACTCTGCGTGATGTCGCCATGCCTGACCTCTCCGGACTGCTTGTCGTCGTCACCGGTGCGAACAGCGGTCTCGGCTTCGCACTCACCTCTCGTCTCGCCGCAGCCGGAGCCGAGGTGGTACTCGCAGTCCGCAACTGGGCCAAGGGCGAGGAGGCGGTCGCCCGGGTTCGAGCGGAAATTCCGACGGCACGACTCCGGATGCTTCCCCTCGATCTCTCCTCGCTCGATAACATTGCACGCTTTGCGGCGATGCTGACCGCCGAGGGTCGACCGCTCGACCTGTTGATCAACAACGCCGGGGTGATGATGCCGCCGAAGCGGGGCACGACGCAGGATGGCTTCGAGTTGCAGTTCGGCAGCAACTATCTCAGTCATTTTGCGTTGACCGCCCATCTTTTGCCCCTGCTGCGCGCGGCGGAGGCGCCCCGAGTGGTGTCGCTCAGCAGCCTCCTCGCCCGTTCCGGTCGATTCGACTGGAATGACCTGCAGAGCGAAAAGCAGTACAGCCCCCTGCGTGCGTATGGGCTCTCCAAGCTAGCGATGCTCGTATTTGGTCGCGAGCTTGATCGGCGGAGCGCTGAGGCCGGATGGGGCATCCGCAGTTACGCGGCCCACCCCGGTTCCACCCTCACCAACCTGCAGGTGACGGGGCCGCAGTCCGGCGGCACGAAGGGTGGCGCTCTAGCAACCTACCTGAAGCTGACCTCGGGAATCTCCTGGCTCTGGCAGCAGGCACCACGGGGTATCCTGCCCGCCCTGTACGCCGCTACGAGCATCGATGCCGTTGGCGGCAGCTACTACGGACCGGGCGGATTCCTCGAGCTCACCGGCCCTCCGAAACTCGCCGTCGTGCCACAACGCGCGCTGTCGGAATCGGATGCCGCCCGCCTCTGGACCGTCTCAGAAAATCTCACCGGGGTTTCGTTCTCCGGCTGACTCGCCTCGGTACGTAGCGGTCAGCCGCGCGCGGAATCCTTCTGCGGAGGTGCCTTACCCGCCTTCGCGCTCCCCTTCTGCGGCAGTAGCGTGTTCGCTTCCTCCAGCGACATTCCGTTCGTCTCGGGGATGAACCGGGAGACGAACAGGAACGACAGCAACGCGAACGCGGCGTATAGGCCGTAGGTGAGCACAAGCGAAACTGCGGCGAGCGGAGGGAACGACACCGTCACCAGGAAGTTGGCGATCCATTGCGCTGCCGCGGCAACACCGAGCGCGCGAGCACGAATGCGGGTGGGAAAAATCTCGCCGAGCAACACCCAGACCACCGGACCCCAGGATGCCCCAAAACTCACGACGAAGACATTGGCGGCGACGAGGGCGATTGGTCCCCACGCTCCCGGGAGCGAGGGTGCTCCCTTCACCACATCCGCCTGGCTGAAGGCGATGGCCATGGTCGCAAGCGACAGGGTCATGCCAGCCGATCCGACGAGCAGAATGGGGCGGCGGCCCACTCTGTCGACGAGCGCGATCGCCACGAACGTCACCGCAATGTTAGTAACCGCGGTGATCACCGAGATGGTGAAGGAGTCTTTCTCCTGGAAGCCGACAGACTTCCAGAGCGTGGTCGAGTAGTAGAAGATCACGTTGATGCCGACGAACTGCTGGAACACCGACAGGATGATTCCGATCCAGACGATCGGTTTGAGGCCGAAGCGATCGCCACGCAGCGCGCCCTTCTTCGATCCCTCCACATCCGTCTTGATCGCGTCACGCATGTCACGGATGGCTCGCTCCACATCGTCGTCCGGCCAGATGCGCGCGAAGATCGTCCGCACCTCGTCATCGCGCTTTTTCAGCACGAGGAAGCGGGGAGACTCGGGAAGAAAGAAAGCGATCGCGCCGTAGATGACGGCCGGCACGATGCCGGCGAGAAACATCCAGCGCCAGGCTTCAAGCCCCAGCCAGAAGGTCGCGCTCGCGGTGCCGGCGGCGTTGGCGAAGATCGTATCTGAGAGAAGGGCAGCAAAGATTCCGAGGGTGATGGCAAGCTGCTGCAGGGAGGCGAGACGCCCACGGAGCTGGCGCGGTGAGATCTCGGCGATGTAGGCCGGAGCAATCACCGAAGCGATTCCGATGCCGAGTCCGCCGACGAGACGCCAAACCACAAGATCCCACACGCCGATCGAGAGACCGCACCCGATCGCGCTGGCGAGGAAGAGAATCGCGCCTACGATCATCGCCGGGATTCGTCCGAATCGGTCGGCGAGACGGCCGGCGAGGTAGGCGCCCACCGCGCAGCCGATCAGGGCACTGGCTACCGCGAGCCCGGTGAGGGACGCGGAGAGGGAGAACTGTTTTCGCACGGCATCGACCGCGCCGTTGACCACCGACGAATCGAAGCCGAAGAGGAAGCCACCAACCGCGCCGGCCATCGCCAGAGCGACGACTTTCACAGTGGTGCGGGGACTGGAGGTATCTGACATCACGGACCTTCGATCGAAAATCAAGCGCTCCATTTCACCCTACGCTCGTCCCTCACGGCGATTTCATGGGTTGCCAGGCAGGGCGGGCAGGGGTACCCGACTGACTTTTGGCAAATGGTCGACCGCTGTTAACTTCTCCTCTACATGCGAGCGCAAAGCTGGTCCCATGATCGCGATCACCCTCAACTCACTTGAGCTCCAGGCCGTTGTCGGTTCGAGCGAGACCGCAATCGTGCTTCGGTCGCGCATCACGAGCGAGGTCTCGGCAGCAGTGCCGGAGAGTCTCTGCGGCGAACGAGTGTCACTGGCATGGTCTTCCCACCGGGTCGTCATCCCGCCTGTGTCAAACCGGCTGGCCGCCGTCACGGTGCGCACCACACCGGGTGACGATGCGGTCGACTGAGTCCCCGGGGACACGCCGCGTGCTTACGGAAACCGGCAGCACCATCCGCACCCGAGCCCTCCGGCGCGAAGTCATCCGTTGAACCCATGGACCACTCGGCTGTCAATCGTTCACAATGGTTTTTCGTGGAGTCCTCCGGGGTCTGCCGCTGGGATATCCGCCACCAGGTGACCGGCGAACTTGCCGGAACCATCGTGCGCACCCCCGCTGGTTATGTGCTCAAAGACGATCAGGAGTACACCATCGGCCGCTTTTCCACTCGGGAACATGCGGTCGACGGACTCTACGAGTTCGTCTGACCGGCGGGATTTGCACCCTTTCCGGGAAGTCGACCGGACAGTGGCGAATGCTTCGACATCGTGAAGACAAATTCAGGTTCGGATGAAGTGGCGGCGGAAAGATTCCCTCGCACGCCGAGATTGGCGCGGTCCACTCCCTCGCGTCCACTCCCTCGGGTTGACTCCCTCGCGTTGACTCCAGATCCTGTGGAGCGCAGACTGTGGGCATGTCCTCCTCCCCACCGGATGCCGCGGCCGGAAAACTCGTGGACCGCCTCGCCATCCGGTTCCCGAGAGCCACTCGCGAGCACATCGCAACGACGGTCGCGGAAGAGTACGAGTCACTTTCGGACAGCCGCATCCGCACCTACATCCCGAATCTGGTCGAGCGCGCGGCCCGCTCCCGCCTCCAGCACGAGGTTGTGCGGCTACTCCCAGCCGGTTAGAACGCGAGCGCCGGTTAGAACAGAACGCGAGCGCCGGTTATGGCCCGCGGTCACCGTGCAGTCCACTCCCTCACCGAACGATGTGTCGGATGCGGTTCCCTAACGGCTGAAGGTTGCCATCGTTTTAGCGAACAGCAGGCAGCCAGTAGCTGAACATCGTTGGTTGACGACCGGCGAACGGATGCCCCAGACTCAACCAATGGATCAATTGCAGGAAGACCTGGGTATCGCCAAGGTCGTGGACCATCTGACTGAGCAGTTTCCCGCCCTCGGCCGAATCCGGGTGGAACAGGTAGTCGACGAGGCCCACAGACTGCTCAGCGGAAATCCAATTCGTGACTACGTGCCGGTGCTCGTGCAGCGCACCGCGAAAGATCGCCTGAGGCGCATAATGACGGATGAACCCGCGGCCATCCCGGCCGTCTGAGCCTTCATCCATCCCCTGATCCACATTTGCGGGCACCGCCGCCCAGGCGCCCTTTACGGTGCGCCATCAGCTCCCACCAACGACCACTCCTCTCCGACGGGAATCCCATGACCAACACCGTCTCCGCCCGCATCGAAGAACTACCTCACGATCACGCCGCCCGACTCGGGGCGCGCAATCGCCTGGTGATCTTCCTTTTGCTCATCTCGGTGTTCGTAATGATTCTCAATGAGACGATCATGGGCGTCGCGCTGCCAACTCTCACCAAAGATCTCGGCATCACTCCGAGCGCCGCCCAGTGGTTGACCGCAGCCTTTCTGCTCACCATGGCCGTGATCATCCCCGTCACCGGTTTCCTGCTTCAGCGCTTCAACACCCGACCGCTGTTCATTGCTGCGATGGGCCTTTTCAGTCTTGGCACTCTGATCGCCGCCGTCGCACCCGGATTCGAGATCCTGCTGCTCGCGCGGATCGTGCAGGCCAGTGGAACGGCCATCATGTTTCCTCTGCTGATGACCACAGTGATGAACCTCGTTCCCGCGGCGACCCGAGGTCAGATGATGGGAAATATCTCGATCGTGATCTCGGTGGCTCCCGCCATCGGACCGACCATCTCCGGTCTCATCCTCAGTGTGCTCGACTGGCGATTCATGTTCATCCTCGTGCTCCCGATCGCGCTCGCCGCCCTCGTCGTCGGCGCGCGCCTCATCGCCAACGTCACCGAACCGCGGCCGACGCGTATCGATGTGCCCTCGGTGATTCTCTCCGCGCTGGGATTCGGCGGCGTCGTCTTCGGTCTCAGTACCCTCGGTACGGCCACCACTGCGCTCGAAAGCTGGCTGCCGCTCACCATCGGCGTCATCGCCCTGGCGGTCTTTGTGCTTCGTCAGATACGACTCCAGCGCCGCGACCGGGCGCTGCTCGACCTTCGCACCTTCGTCTCACGGGACTTCACCTTCTCGATCGTCATGTTCGCGATCAGCATGATGACCATGTTCGGCACCATCGTGCTGCTGCCGTTCTACCTCGTGAGTGTGCTGCACGTACCGGTAATCACCGTCGGCCTCCTGCTGCTGCCCGGCGGGCTCACAATGGGACTTCTCGCACCCTTTGTCGGCCGCATCTACGACCGGGTCGGGCCGACCGTGTTGCTCATCGTGGGCTCGAGCATCGTGAGCGCCGACCTGTGGGCGATGACAATGCTCGACGAGAACAGCTCATTTCTCTGGGTGCTCGCGGCCCATGTGGCGCTGAGCATCGGCCTCGCACTGCTCTTCACCCCGCTGTTCACCGCGAGCCTCGGATCTCTCAAGCCCGCGCTTTACTCCCACGGGAGTGCGATCGTCGGCACCGTGCAGCAGCTCGCCGGAGCAGCCGGCACCGCCCTTTTCGTGACGGTGATGTCCGCCCAGGCTGCGACTCTCACGACCGCGGGAGCGTCACAAGAGTCGGCCACGGCTGCGGGTATCCGAATCGCGTTCACCTACGGCGCTGTCATTTCACTCTTCGCTATTCCCGCGGCCTTCTTCGTGCGCAAGCAGAACAGCCCCACACCGGCGGATGCCGCGGAGTTGGTCGCCCCGCACTGATCACCGCAAGCACTTCATCGCCGCCATCCTCGGATACAGTACTCACAGAACCACGAGGAGCAGAGATACAGCATGGGCAGTCTGGTGTACGGGAATTCGAGCATCGAAGTGGCCTTCGACGACCGGGCGCTCATGCATCTTCAGATTGTGATCACCAACAAACTGCGCCGCAACGAGAGCTTCATTTTCACCTGGGTGAACGCGCCGGAGTTGGGCAGTGGACGCAGCACGATCTGGCTCGATCCCAGCAGCACCCTTTACTACCGCTATTCGGGCAGTCGCATCCCGAGCATCAACCGGGGGTGGGTCGAAATGTTGATGCTCTCGGCCAACAGTGCGAGTGGTCTTTTCTTCACGCCAGAGCCACCGATACACGGGATCGCCTCATGACGTGGGGTGCGCGCAGCGCTACTCACGTTTCGTACCGAATCGCAAGGGCCTGCCGCAGCGCCGCGATGAAGGCGCACACTGACTAATGATGATCGCCGCAAGCACAGCGCCCTGGAACGCAACACTCAGCCAGCCGCAATACCTCCTTTCGCTCTATTTCCTCGTGATTGCGGGCCTCGCTCTCTTCGCCGGATTCCTGCGCACCTGGACTACCCGCAACGAGGTGGGTTCCCGCTATCGCAGTGCCGTGGTCGCCCGACTGAGCGTCATGATCGTCGCAAGCCTGAGCTACTTTTTTATTGTCGTGGAATTCCTGCGCGGCTACGACGTCGCCGGTGAGGGTCATCGACCCAACACCGAAGCAATCCTGGCTTTCGCACCGCGGTACATGGACTGGTCGATCACGGTGCCCCTGCTCACGGTCGAACTGCTCGCCGTCTGCACCATCATCGGCGCCGCGGCCCGCCGCACCCAATGGCTGGCCGGAGGCGGAGCTTTCCTCATGATCTTCACCGGATTCCTCGGTGCGTTCGTCATCGGAGGCGGCGAAGACACCACGCAACTGGTGCTGTGGGGCTCGATCAGTTGCGTGTTCTGGATCTTCACAACGGTTGTCCTGATCCGTAGCGTTCAGGCCTCGACCGCGCACCTCACCGCGGAGTCGGCCTCTTTGCTACGCCAAGCCGCCACCCTCCTCCTCGGAGGCTGGGCCGTCTACCCACTCATCTTCCTCATTCAGATCTTCGCCTTCGGGGGCGGCTGGACCACGACGATGCAGATCGCGCTGTGCGTAACCGATGTCATGGTGAAGATTGGCTTCGGCAGCCTGATCCACCGAGTAGCCAAGCTTCGAACCGCGGAAGACGTGCGCGCGGGCGATGACGTACATCCCGAATCCATTTGGATTTCGTCAGTCAAACAGTCGGATGCCGGTGCGGCTCGCGAGGTCTACCTCGCCGAGGGAGCAATGATCCACCCCCGCCGAGGCAGGCCCCCTTCGGCAGGTGCCGTCGCTGCCGCCGGCACTGCCGAAGACGACCTATCCGGCCTCGACGACTGAGCGTGATCAAAAGACTCGAATTGCTACCTCCGCCGGTGCAGCGAGAAGTGCCTCGATCTCATCGTCCAGCTTGACGAGGGTCAACGACGCGCCGGCCATGTCGAGTGACGTGCAGTATTCGCCGACATAGTTGCGCCCGACGGTGATGCCTCGCGCTTCCAGTTTCTCGTGCGCGATACCGTAGAGCAGGTAGAGCTCGCTGATCGGTGTGCCCCCCAGCCCGTTGATCATGAGCGCAACCCTGTCGCCCGGGGCAAAGGGGAGGTCGGGCACGATCGCGTCGAGAAGCACCTCAACCAAATCATTGGCCGGGGACCACTTTGCACGCTCACGGCCCGGTTCCCCATGGATTCCCACTCCGATTTCGATCTCATCATCGGCCAAATCGAACAACGGCGATCCCTTGGACGGCGGCGTGCAGGCCGTGAGAGCAATCCCCATTGTTCGGGTCACCGAATTGACCTTCTCCCCGATTCGTACCAATTCGTCCAGGTCGGCACCATCTTCCGCCGCCGCCCCGACAGCCTTCATCACGAAGAAGTTGCCGGCCACGCCTCGGCGACCGACCGTATAGGTTGAGTCTTTCACCGAGACATCATCATCGATGAACAGTGTGCGAACGGTGACGCCGTCGGCCTCGCTCATCTCCTGCGCCATGTCGAACGCCATGCGATCACCGGTGTAGTTGTTGACCAAAAGCAGCACGCCTTTGGGGGAGGCGAGGAGCTTTGTGGTCGCATAGACGTAGTCCATCGGCGGGGCCGCAAACACGTCACCGGGGCAGGCTCCGTCGAGCATGCCCTTTCCGACCGTCATCACATGGGCCGGCTCGTGACCCGATCCTGACCCCTGGATGATGGTCACCTTGTCGGGCCTCGGCGAATCGGCGCGGTGGATGAGGTTGTACTCCGGCACATAGCGCAGGGTGTCAGGGTTCGCGAGCGCAATTCCCTTGAGCATTTCCGGCACGAACTGTTGCGGATCATTGATGAACTTCTTCATGGGGGTCTCCTTCGGATCAGGTGGTGATGATGGTGGTGGTAGTGGTGTCAGCTCTTCCAGGTTTCAGCAAGCTGCTCTGCGAGTACGGCGACCGCGACGGCCCCCGCGTCAGGGGATCCGATGCTGCGCTCCCCGCTGTAGCTTGCTCGGCCGCGAAGCGCTTTCAGCGAACTAGTGGCCTCCGCCGCCGTCCGGGCGGCCGCGGCGAGCTTCTGCATACTGAGACCGCCGGAATCTCCCTGGAGCACGGATGCTTCGAGCGCATCGATAGCGGGAACGAGAGCGTCGAGCAGGGTCTTATCCCCGACATCCGAATTGCCGCGCTTCTTGATGCCTTCGATACTGGTGCGAAGGGCTGCGACCACGTCGGCGCCCGATACCGAGTCGATTCCCTTGAGCGCGGTGCCGGCACGCATAAAGGCAGTACCCCAGATCGGACCAGAGGTCCCCCCGATACGGCTGGAGATCACGAGAGCGATCTTCAGCAGAAAGGTACCCGAATCCTCCCGGTCGTACTCGTCCCAGTGCGCGATCACCTGTTCAAAACCCCGCGCAAGGGAGTAGCCGAAATCGCCGTCACCGACAACTGAGTCCAAATCGCCGAAGTACTTTTCATTGTCGACGCAGGTCTGGGCGATACTGCGCACGACGAACTCGGTCGTGTCGAGGCTGGTGCTCATGAGGGGTTCCTTACTGGATCGGTCGCGAGGATCACATTGAAGTCTTGAATTGTCACCCAGGCACCCGGACGAACGTTGGCCGCATCGTGAAGCACAGTGGTGACCTCGCCCCCGGGATCACCGAGCGATGAAATGACAAGGTCGGCACCCGCGAAGTCTTCATCGCGGGTATAGCTGCTCACCGTCACAACGGTCGACAATCCCGCGGCGAGAGCCGCGCGAAGTCCATTGGCGCTGTCCTCGATAACGACGACCTCGCCGGGCGCGAGGCCGAGTTCACTGAGGGCGAGAAGGTAGATGTCGGGAGCTGGCTTCTTGGCAGCCACGATGTCGCCCGCAAACACCCGGAAGACCGCCGCGGCATCGACTCCAACCGCCTGACCGAGCACCGCGCGAACCGAGGTCTCCGCCGAAGTCGAAGCGACGGCGAGGCCGTAGCCTGCTTCGATCGCCTCGTTGACCAGTCGCGCGATTCCCGGACGGGCTGGCATCCGCCCCTCTCCGACCAGGGCGGTGTAGATCTCGGTCTTGCGTCGATGCCACTTCGCGATCAGGTCTTGCTGGGTCTGGGCATCGGTGGGGAGGCCTGCCAACGCGACGAAGTCCGGCGTGAACAGGCTCGCCATGCGCTCCTTGCCCCCACCGATGAGGACCCGTGAGGCGTACTCCTCGTCGCTCCACTGCACAGGCAGATCGAACTCCCGGAACGTTTGGTTGAAGGCTGGCAAATGGCCGTAGCGTTCAGTGTCGGCGAGTACTCCATCGCAATCGAAGATCAGGGTCGGCACGTCACCACGCCTGTCCCGCGCTACCGAACGTGCGAGCAAGATCAGCCGTCATCCGGGTGACGTCGGAACCCACTGCCGTGAACAGTGTGGGTGGATCCCACTTCTCGGCCGCCTCCGCCTTTCGCAAATTCTCGAGCGAGGACTTCATGAACAGCTCTTTGAGAGCGGTAGAGATGTTGACCTTCGCGCACCCCCGGGAGATGAGGTCGCGGAACTGGTCGTCGGTCATGCCACTTCCGCCGTGAAGGGCGATAGGGATCGGCTCTGCGGCAACAAGATCGCTCACCGGCGTGCTGCGATACACGCCGTGAGCGTTTCCAATCGACGGAGCGAAAACGTCGACCCCCGAGCGCCGGATAAAGTCGAGCGAGACCTCAAGCGACTGTCTCTTGGCCTCATCGTCTGAGCCGTGTCCGTCTTCGACGCCGGTGATGGCTTCGATTTCCCCCTCGACGTGAGCGCCGAAGCGTCGCGCTTCGGCAACGACCTCGATCGTCTGGCGCAGATTCTCTTCCACCGGCAACTCCGAGGCGTCAAAGAGAACGGAGTTCCAGCCAAGAGCGAGGCATTCGGTGATGACGGACCGGTCCGGGCAATGGTCGAGGTGCAGGGTGACCGGCACCTCGATACCCGCCGTCATGCTCGACCAGAGTGCGAAAAGCACCGGCGCACCGATCGACCGAACGGTCTTGACTGAGGTCTGGATGATCACCGGCGAATTCGCCTCGACAGCACCGGCGAGTACGCACTCGAGCGTGAGGTCGTTCAGGATATTTACGGCTGGCACGCCATACCGGTGCAAAAACGCCCTATCGACGATCTCTGTGAGCGGCACAATCGCCATCGTGACCTCCGTTGTCATCCGTACTCCAGAACGTACGTGCGGTCATCAACGAACGATATGGGGGGTTTCCCTACCGCGCTCGGTGGCTAGCCGCGCTCGACCAGCACGGATGCTGCCCACGAAGCCAATTCCGTGCGATTGCGAGCACCCGTCTTCCGCAGGATGGTTCCGACGTGCTTCTCTACGGTCTTCGCTGAGATACCCAGCTCGAACGCGATGCGCTTATCTGGCCAGCCGGTCTCCACCAGCAGGCTCACTTCGCGCTCGCGTGCGGTGAGCGCTGCATCCGGCAGCGGTGGTCGGGCAACGAAAAGGCGAGAATTGGCAATCGCCACGGCCGCGTGAATCGCGAAGAGCTCAAGCAGCCGAGTATCGTCGCCGTCGAACGTCTTCTCCGCATCGTGTCCAAAAACAATGCAGGCACCGATAATGACGGAACCGAGTCGAATGGGAACCCCGACCACTGCACGTGAGCACCTCACATCGTCGGCATGGATGTGCCCACCCGGCACTGCGGAATAGCGGCTGAAAGTCACCGCTCCGTCGGCCCGAACGACCGCTCCGGTGACACCCTCGTCGAGGGGAAAGACCTCACCCGAGCGGCATCCGACACCGAGATCGACTTCCTTGCGGTAGACCTGCCTCAGCTCGTCGATGGTACAGATCGAGCCGCTCTCGCAGCCGAGCAACAGCACCGCATTCCGTAGGATTCTTTCGAGGAGCGGCTCCAACGCGAATTCGCCGGCAAGGTCATTAGCAAGTGCGGCAAGCACGGCCAGTTGCCCATCCACTTCCCCCCCAGCGCCTCGACCGCGGAGCTCAAGGGACGCGACTGTTGAGCGTTTCATTATTTATCCTCAGTGCGGCGCAACGGTGCACAGCGTGTCTTCATTTTCTCCCCGAATGTTCGTGTTCGCGAGGAAAGCACCCATTTTGGCAGCAATGTCAAATTTGAGTTTCCGGGAGCTCTCATTATGGTTGAAGGCGGCGTCTACCCCCCAAACGAGGGGCGCGTTTCGATCAGGAAACGTGTGAGGTGCTGTTCATGTGGGATTTTCTCCAGAGTCATTCGGCTCAGATCGTGTTCTCCTCATGGCAACATGTGAGCCTTGTCGCCCAATGCCTTGTACTCGCGACGATCTTGGCAGTGGGGTTGGCTGCGGTCGCCTATCGAAGCAGCATCCTCAGTTCCGCAGCGAACTCACTCTCCGCGATCGGGCTCACCATCCCGGCATTCGCGCTGGTCGGACTCGTTATTGCGCCGCTCGGGTTCGGGGTGCCACCCGCTGTCGCGGTCGTTACCTTCTTCGCGGTCCTGCCCATCTTGCGTAATACCGTCGTCGGCCTCAACGGAGTCGACCCGGCCGTCGTCGAATCGGCACGCGGCATCGGAATGGGTCGTATCCGCACATTGCTGACAGTGGAGCTCCCGCTGGCGTGGCCCGTGATCCTTGGTGGTATCCGCGTCTCGGCGCAAATGGTCATGGGGATCGCCGCCGTCGCGGCCTACGTGCTCGGACCTGGGCTCGGCGGGTTCATCTATTCCGGACTCTCCCGATTGGGAGGCGCCAATTCGCTCGAGTCGGTACTCACCGGCGTCGTTGGCGTGGTCATCCTCGCCCTCATCCTCGATCTCGTCCTCGTCGGTCTCGGCCGACTCACTACACCCAGGGGTATCCGTGTCTGAAACCGCCATCACTGAAGCACCCGCGATTGCCACCAGCGCCACCGCGCCCGTAATCAGCGGCAAGTCGATCCTGCTCGAGGGGGTCACCAAACGCTACCCTGGCCTGAAGAACGCGGCAGTGGACGGCATCACCCTCGAGATCCCGGCCGGAAAAATTGTCATGCTCGTCGGTCCGTCCGGGTGCGGCAAGACCACGACGCTCAAGATGATCAATCGGCTCATCGAGCCGACCGAGGGTCGCATCGTGCTCGGCGAAGAGGATGTCACCGACATCGACGGGGACGAACTGCGTCGCCGGATCGGCTACGTCATCCAGGCCGGTGGGTTGTTTCCTCACCTCACGGTCGCGGCGAATATCGCGATCGTGCCGAAGATGCTTGGCTGGGACAAGAGGCGCATCTCCGACCGCGTCGACGAACTACTCGAACTGGTCTCCCTCGACCCCGCCGACTATCGCGATCGCTACCCAAAGGAGCTGTCCGGGGGGCAGCAACAGCGAGTCGGCGTCGCGCGGGCACTCGCGGCCGATCCGCCGGTGCTGCTCATGGACGAGCCCTTCGGTGCCGTCGACCCGATCACCCGCCAGAGGCTGCAAGACGAGCTCATCCGCATCCAGGAAGAGCTACAAAAGACGATCGTGATCGTCACACACGACTTCGACGAGGCCGTGAAACTCGGAGATTGGATCGTTGTGTTCAGCGACGGGGCCCACATCGTGCAATACGACACTCCGGAACGGATCCTTGCCGAGCCGGCCAACGAGTTCGTCGAGAACTTCATCGGCTCTGGAGCTGGCCTCAAGCAGCTGACCCTGCGTCGCGTGAGCGATGTGGAGCTGGCGGATGCGGTACTGGCGCACCCGGGAGAGATCGCCTCAGAGGTGCATGCACGCGCCGTCGCCGCGAAGCACAACCACGTCGTGATTGTCGACGATCGCGACCGCCCGATCCAATGGCTGTCTCGCCGGCAGCTCTCCCGGCTCGAGTCGATCGGCGCCGAACGCGACAACCACCTACCGGTGGTCGGCAGCCGCGCGACCCTCAATGATGCCCTGGACACCATGCTCGTCTCGAGCGCGGGCGCCGCGCTCGTCACCGGTAAACGCGATCGCTTCCTTGGGGTGATAAACGTCGAAACGGTGATGGATGCCATTACCTCCGCACGCGCCTCGGCCGCCGCCTCCGCTGCTGCACCGACCGGTACGAATTCTGGAGAGATCGCGATCATCGAAGAGACGGCGACCAGTTGACCACGATTGAACGCCCCGAAGTGGCACAGCGCGTGCTTGCTACCGCGCGATCAGCCTCTTGGCGAGGGCTCATCGCGCAGCCGATCGCCATCATCGCGGTGCTCACCGGGTTCGTCGTGTGGCTGGCGCTCGCGCCCATCACCGCCACAGAACGCACCACCCTTGCCCCCAGAGCACTGTGGACAGCCACCCTCCAGCACCTGTCGCTCACCTTCGTCTCGGCTGTGTTGGTGTTGGCCATTGCTATCCCGCTCGGAGTGCTGCTCACGCGGCGCCGCTTTCGTCGCCTCGGCGCCCCGATTCTCG
>ENA-OBIO01000646-OBIO01000646.1-metagenomes-genome-assembly--contig:-NODE-646-length-16941-cov-4.9531_pt1 | contig 16941 bp, 14 predicted proteins | sample MGYA00153383_OBIO01 | MGnify analysis MGYA00153383 | reverse complement strand
TATATGATCCTGGATTAAGGGTAGATACATAATTACCAGTCATCGCATCTAAATCATTAACAACCGTTACATTTCTAACGGCAGTACCTGTATTTCCAGCTACATCTGTAGCTGAATAAGTTACTTGATAAACACCAGTATGGTTTACATCTACAGCTCCAGTTGTAGTTACTGACATATTACCATCCTTATTGTCATGAGCTGTTGCTCCTGGATCAAGAAAAGCACCTTGTAAAGAAACTGTTTGATCTCCACCAGTCATAGTTACTACAGGAGGTGTGATGTCATCTTTTTTACAACTTGTAAAAGTTAAAGAACACGTTAATAGTGTTAAAGCGGATAAAATTGTGATGTTTTTTTTCATGTTTTTTTAAGTTTTTAGGCGACAAAAATAATGTTTTTTTAAATACAAAAGGTTACATATTAAACACGAAATGTTACATATTTAAATTTTTAACACTTTTATTTTAAAAATAGAGTTTTAAGATACAGGCATGAGAAAAATAAATACTATTAATTAAAAAATATGAATTATTTTTGCCTAAAATTTAACTTAAATATAAAAATAATGAAAAAGACTTTAACATTAGTATCCTTATTGGGAATGTTTGCATTCACAGCTTGCGGGCCATCAGCTGCGGAAGTAGAAGCAAAAGCGAAAGCAACTGCTGATTCAATTACAGCAGCAACAGCATTAGCTGAAGAAGCTGCAAAAGCAGCCGCCGCAGAGGCAGAGGCAGCAGCATCGAAGGCATCAGCAGATGCAGTAGTTGCAGCAGCAGCAACTGCATCAGTAGCTAATACTGCAGAGCACAAGCATAATACAACTCCAAAACACACAAAATCAACTACTCCAACAACTACACCTTCAGTGCCTACAAACACTGTTAAAGCTGGTCAAGGAAGAGGATAATTTTTTGTTATTCATACACAAAAAAGGAGTGATACTTAAGTATTACTCCTTTTTTATAATTAAAAGTTTAGTTATAAGCTAAAGTATCATCTTCAAAAAAGCATCTTCATCAATGATAGATACACCAAGTGATGCCGCTTTCTTTAATTTCTCAGGACCCATATTATCACCTGCTAATATGTAACTTGTTTTTTTAGAAATTGAACTGGAGTTTTTTCCGCCATGTAGCTCAATCATATCCTTATATTGATCGCGACTGTGTTTAGCAAATACACCGCTAATCACAAACGTTAAGTCTTTTAATTTTTCGCTTCCGCCTTGTTGTTGCTCTTCGCTTAATTCAAATTGTAAACTGGCGTGTTTCAATTTTTTAATGATTTCTTTATTTTTTTCGTTGCCAAAAAAATCAGCAATACTGATGGCAATAATTTCGCCTACTTCATCTATTTCTAATAATTCTTCTTTAGTAGCATGCATTAATACTTCTAATGATTTTACTTTTTTTGCAATTTTTTTAGCTGTTGTTTCTCCTACATGTCGTATACCAATAGCATATAATACTCTTTCAAATGGCACTAATTTAGAGGCTTCTAAGCCTTCAATCAAATTATTAGCTGACTTTTCAGCCATCCGCTCTAAGGGTAAAATTTGTTCTTTTTTTAAATCATATAAATCCGCAATGGTTTTAACTAAACCAGCATTGAATAATTGTACGATGGTTTCTCCACCTAAGCTATCAATATTCATCGCTTTTCGCGAAACAAAATGTTCGATTCTGCCAATCACTTGTGGCGGGCATTCATTTTCGTTAGGACAAAAATGGTTAGCCTCTCCTTCATCACGTTTAAGCTCAGTATGACATTCAGGGCAGTGTGTAATGTATTTGGTGGCGTCTGTATGAGGTTTGCGTCTTGATAAATCAACACCAATTATTTTAGGAATAATCTCACCGCCTTTTTCTACAAATACATAATCACCAACACGAACGTCTAATTTTTCAATAATATCAGCATTATGTAGCGATGCACGTTTTACGGTGGTACCTCCTAAGGCAATTGCCCAACGTGGCGATTTAGCAGTGAATCCCAGGTTTTGTTGTTGATTATAATTATTTACTTTAACTACTATGCCATCAATATCATACGGTAGATCAAAACGTTTTTTATCCCAATAATTAATGAAATCTAATACTTCATCAATTCCATGACATAATTTAGCATCTTCCGAAATTTTAAATCCCCATATTTTTGCCGCATGCATATTTTCAATATGTGATTGATGAGGTAAGTTTTCGCCTAACACATAATATAAAAAACAATCTAACTTACGTTTGGCAACTTGTGCGGAGTCTTGCATTTTCATAGAGCCGGATGCCGCATTACGAGGGTTTGCCATCAAGGCATCGCCAATTTCTTCACGTTCTTTATTTAGAGTGTTAAATACTGGGCGAGGCATAAATACTTCACCACGTATTTCAAATTTATCAGGGTACTTTCCTTTCAAATTTAAAGGAATGGATTTTATTGTTTTTGCATTCGTTGTTACATCATCCCCTTGAACGCCATCGCCACGGGTAATAGCTTGTGTTAATTTTCCGTTTTCGTAAATTAAACTTATGGATAAACCATCAAATTTTAATTCACACACATAATCTATTTGGTTACTAAGCTCTGTTGAAGTATCAAATAAATTGGTGACTGAGCCTGTCGGAGCTATGCCTAACCCTTCGCGAACACGTCTGTCAAAATCGAGTAAATCTTCTTGATTATAACTATTACTTAGAGATAGCATTGCGTATTGATGCTTGACTGACTTAAAGTTTTTGGTGATTGTGCCGCCAACACGCTGGCTTGGAGAGTTGGGTGATAAAAATTCAGGAAACTGTTTTTCTAACGAAATTAATTGTTCGAGCAATATATCAAAATCAAAATCGCTAATTGTAGGCTTATCTAACACATAATAATTATAATTATGTTGTTCAATTTCTGTGGAAAGTTGATGAATTTTATGTTTTGCTTCGTTAGGAATCATATTTCAGTTAAATTTCAATGACAAATTTGTTGTTTTTGAGTCATATTTCATTGTAAATTTATAAGTATAAATTAACACGTTTTATAATAGTTGTAATTCTGATTGGTTTATTTCTTAAATTTGTATTAGTGAAAAAATTCTTAGTCATATTTTTTTCTATTTTTTATTTAACTTCTACAAGTGGAATTTCTATTAATATTCATTATTGTGGCGGTAAAATAAAGCATGTTTCGTTGTTTAACAGTAGCGAAAAAGGCTGTTGTGGAAAGAAAAAAATGAGTAAGAAATGTTGCAAGGATAAAGTATCTTATTTTAAAATTAAGGACAATCAGCAGGCTAACCAATCTGCTAAAATCATTAGCCCTACTTCTAAAATTACTCCAGTAGTTTTACCTATTTTTAAGTTTGATAGGTATATTGTATATACAAATGTTCCTGTTTCAAATTATCATGCCCCCCCCGTCTCATACGACAATCCTTTATACCTGAAACATCGGGTATTATTAATCTGATTTCTTTTTAATTTAATTAACCCAACTATACATATAGTTATGGGGTTTCAGTGCTAACTATCATTTTGATAAATTGAGCGCAAACTATTTTCTAAATCAATTTTTAAACTATAAAACCTAATAACATGAAAAAAACAATTCTATCAATAGCCGCTGTTGCTTTCACTTCAGCCTCATTATTTGCACAAATTCCAAACAGTGGATTCGAAAACTGGACAAGCATGGGGTCATACAGTAATCCTGATGGATGGGATCAATTAAATAATTTAACAGCTAGTGCGAGTATTTATACATGCACTAAAGGAACACCTGGATTTGTTGGAACGGGATATTTAAAATTAGTATCAAAAACTGTAGGTACAAATGTTGCACCTGGTATAGCTGTTAGTGGTTTAATTAATATATCTGCTATGAAGCCTAAATCAGGTTTCCCATATACTGGGCAACCACAAAAATTAACGGGAAGCTGGCAGTATATGGCATCTGGAGCTGATGCAGGCTTTATTTCCATTATCTTAACAAAGTGGAATTCAACATCTATGAAGCGTGATACTATTGCTAAAGCGAACCAAGTTCTTTCTGGTATGGCAATGAGTTGGGCAACATTCAACATCAATTTAACCTATAAAAGCTCAGCGTTGCCTGACAGTGCAATTATTGTATTATCAGCAAGCGGAGCAACGCCAGTAGCTAATAGTTATTTGTATGTAGATAATTTATCTTTTGTAGGAAGTGTGGCTGGTATTAATAATATTGATAATTATGTATCTAACATAAATACGTATCCAAATCCTACTTCAGATAATATTAATGTTGAATTATATTCTCAAAAAGTGTCAACTATTAAATTACAATTAGTTGATTTAACTGGAAAATTAATTAAAGAAATTAATGTTGGCGAAGTTCAAGGTAATTATAAGCATACTATTAATACGACAGGTATTTCAAAAGGCATTTACTTTTTAAAAGTAATAGCTAATGATGCTGTTGAGGTAAAAAAGATTATTATTCAATAACAACATAGGGGAGTTCAGCTCCCCTATTATTAAATTAATAAGCATTTACACAAGAAATATCCATCACACTAACAAAGCAAATGCTATGAAGGCGATAGATATACGGCACGGTAATAAAAAAGCAATAAAGATTTACTCATGAAACATTTATTAAAAGCAGGTTTGATGTTATTTACAATAACGGCAAGTGCGCAAACTCAATTAGCAATTCCAGATACGTTAGTTGGACCAAATTTTACATTAAACATGCATAAGGACAGTGTGCAGTTTTTTTCTGTTGGTAAAAAATCACAAACGTATGCTTTTAATCAATATAAGTATTTAGGACCCACGCTTATTTTCAATAAAGGAAGTAATGTGAACATAACAGTTAATAATCAAATTGGAGATACAACTACAGTTCATTGGCACGGATTGCATGTAGCTGCTGTTAATGATGGAAGTCCGCATACGCCAATTATGCCGGGTGCCAGTTGGAATCCACAATTCACGATTATGGATTATGCTTCAACTTATTGGTACCATCCGCATACTCATAAAAAAACAGCTAAGCAAGCAATTAAAGGTGCTGCGGGATTAATTATTGTAAGAGATCCACAGGAGGCTGCCCTAGCATTACCGCGAAGATATGGCGTTGATGATTATCCAATTATAGTTCAATGCCAACAATACGATTCAACTAATCAAGCCATGTCTATGGGCATGGAAGATAGTACTCTTTTGGTAAATGGAGCCAGAGCAAATTATGGACATTTAGTGTATGGAAATGTTCCTGCACAAGTTGTACGTATGCGTATTTTGAATGCTTCTGGCGAACGTTGTTTTAATTTTGGTTTTACCGGGAATAAACAGTTCTATCAAATTGCATCTGATGGAGGTTTATTAAACACTCCAGTTTTAAGCACGCGTGTTATGCTCGCTCCAGGAGAACGCGCTGAAATTTTAATTAATTTTACCGGCATGAATGGACAAACTCTTTATTTAATGAGTTATGCTTCCGAAATAGCATCAGGCGTGCAAGGTGGGCCTACTATGCCAATGCCTCCGGGCAGTCCGCCAATGGATAGCCCATTAAATGGCGTTAATTTTAATATTTTAAAGATTAATGTTTCTTCTCAAACAGTTAATCCGGTTCTTACTATTCCAGTATCACTTGTTACTAATACGCCATACACTGTGGCTCAGGCTGCCATTACAAGAACAATTAACATGACTGCAATAACGATGATGAGTATGGATGGACCATTTTATTTTAATAACCAATCATTTGATATGATGCGCATTGATTATAAAATTCCTTTGAATAATATTGAAATATGGCAATTAACAAATTCAACGATGGTTGCTCATCCGTTTCATATACATGATGTGCAATTTTATGTGTTAGATAGAGATGGTAATCTACCTCCGCTAAATGAACGAGGACGAAAAGATGTGGTATTAATTAATTCAAATGAAACGGTTAGATTCATTACAAAGTTTGAAGACTTTGCAGATTCCTTAAATCCTTACATGTATCACTGCCATGTATTAATGCATGAAGATGATGGTATGATGGGACAATTTATAGTTAAGCCTGCTTCAGGAGTGGGAATAAAAAACTTTAAATTAAACGATGTTACGATTAAAATATATCCTAATCCTGCAAATGATATAATGAATATTGATATCAACGAAATTGATCATACTCAGCCATTACAACTAACAATTTATGATGTGCTTGGTAAAACCGTTTACTCATCTTCACTGTCTCAGATGCTAAATACTTTTAACACATCTCATTGGAGTAAGGGAGTTTATACGATGAGTCTTTCACAAAATCAAAACAGTATTTACAAAAAAATAATTATAGAATAATATGCAAACTATAAAATACATACTAGTAATAATAACAACATTAGTTTTTATTTCTTGTGGAGAAAAAACAAGTAATGTAGCTAGTACAACGGCTTCAACAATAACAACAACAGATGGTATAACAACTTCTACCTTTAAAGTATGGGGTAATTGTGAGATGTGCAAAGAAACCATAGAAGGCTCTTTGAAAACAGAAGGCATTACTAAAGCAGATTGGAATGTTGATACTAAAATATTGACAGTTGAATTTGATACAGCAAAAATTTCACTAAATCAAATTCAAAAAAGTGTGGCATCGGTTGGCTATGATAATGAGAAATATAAAGGGGATGATAAGGCTTATAGCGAGTTAGCAGATTGTTGCCAATATGATAGAAAGTAAATAATAAAAGCATCATGAAATCAATACTTAAAATATCTATCAGTGTTTTTATAATGAATTTAGCATTTAGTATAAACGCACAAACCGTCAATGTGTCAAATTTTATAGTATTAAAGAGTGAAAAACAAGCATTGTTACACTGGGTAATTGATAGCGGCTTAACGTGTAATGGCGTTAGTATTTTTCGCTCTAATGATAATTCTAATTTTACGGAAATTGGTCATATAGCTGGTATTTGTGGTAGTTCAAGCTCTCCTACTAAATATGATTTTACGGATGTAAACCCCAATATATATGGTACTAATTATTATAAATTACGTTTTGGTACTATTCAGTTTTCGGAGGTACAACAATTAGATTTTAACTATGTAGATAGTAAAACAATTAAAATTAAGCCTAATCCAGCAAATGAGGTATTAAATATTGAATTTAAAAATGATAGAAACGAGTCCTTTGTTTTAAAGATAATTGATTTTAATGGGAATTTAGTTTATCAAAATAGCTCGGTAACAACTTCTCAACTATCCATAAATATTGCACACTTAGCGTTAGGTAATTATTTTGTACAACTTGACGACAATAAGGGTAAGCTGATTTCAAAACAACTAATTATTTCAAAATAATACCAATGCAAAATATTCAACTAATACAGTATAAAGAAAGCAAATATGAACTCAAGGATAAAAAATAAATAGTAATGTTTAAACTTTCAAAATATTTTTATTTTATTTTCTTAATAGGAAATTTAATATGTTCGAAATTAAGTGCGCATACACCTCCTGTGCCTGATTTTTCTATTATAAATGCGTGTTATGGAGATTCCACAAAATTCATTAATCAATCCATTGGTGGTATATATTCGATGTGGATTATTAAAAAATGGAATCCCGTGTTAAATGATACGCTATCGATAGACACACTTCATACAACGAATTTAACATATTTGTTTCCTTCACAAGGTATTTATTATATTATGTTGCAAGAAAATAATGGTCATATAGTCACTATCACAAAAGAGATAATAATAGGAACAATTACTAAAGCTAAATTTGATTTTCAAAATTGCACAAATCAATTTCTGAATATGTCAACTTGTGTTTCGTCATTTTTGTGGAAATTTGGAGATGGCACTACCTCTTCACTTCCCTCGCCAATACATCAATATGCAGATACAGGGACTTATGTTGTTAAATTAATAGTTTACAAGGGAGCAACGAGTGATACACTAATAAAATCAATTAAGATAGCCTCAATAGGTTATCCAAATCCAGTATTTACAGTAACATTGTCTAATGACACGGTGTATTGTAAAATAGTGGGAGGTATATGGTCAGCTAATAATTTAACGTGGTATTTTAGTGATGGAGCTTCATCAACTTCTGCAAATACATTTCATGTGTTTCAAGATACGGGTACTTATAATGTAAGGCTCAGATTGATTAATGGTTGCGGAATGTTTATAAAAGACACATTGGTAACTGTAAATTATTTAATAACATCTGTCAATAATATTCAACCGTTCAAGTCAAATAATATTATTTATCCAAACCCTTCAAATCATTTCATTACAGCATATACAGCTAGCAAAGAGCTAATACAATATGTTAGTATATATAATTTATACGGACAAAAAATAATAGAGGAAAAAGGCTCTGAAAAATATCAAGTGATGGATATTAGTCAATTAGAAAGTGGGTCATATATTTTATGTATTAAAACAGAAACTAACTTTTATTATAACAAATTTAATAAAGAATGAGGTTATACATCAAAAGATGGTTTTCGATTGAAGCTAGGTTTATTAATAATATAATATAATATAAAATGAAAACAACAATAAAAATAATTCCGGTAATGATAGCAATACTATTTTATACAAGTAGTAACGCACAAATTAAAAATGCAAGAACAGAAACTGTAAAAATATACGGGAGCTGCGGTATGTGTAAAACAACTATTGAAAAAGCGGGGGCTGTAAAAAAACAATCTAAAGTAGTGTGGGATAAGGAAAGTAAACTTGCAACCTTAACATTTGATTCGAAAACAACAACTCAAGATGTAATATTAAAACGTATTGCTTTAGCTGGATATGACAATGAAATATTCCTCGCGCCTGATGATGCTTATGCAAAACTACCGGAATGTTGTAAGTACGAGCGAAAGAAAACATCTACGGCATCGGTTACGCCTAAAAACGAAACTGCTGTGCAGGATACTATTTCAAAAGAAACTGTAAATCCGTTAGCAGAAGTTTACATAGCTTATTTTGGCTTGAAGGATGCCTTAATTATGAACGACGGTATTACTGCAAGTGGCAAAGCTAAAGAACTATTTAAAGCAATTGATAAAGTTCCTATGGATAAAATGACTTCCGAAAAACATGTGGTATGGATGAAATATATGACTAAACTTTCTTATGATGCTGAACACATTAAGGGGGTGACAGAAACTGAACACCAGAGAGAACATTTTAGTTCGTTATCAAAAAACATGTTTGAAGTCATGAAAGTGATTAAGCCTGCTTATCCAGTTTATTACGATCATTGCCCTATGTATAGTGATGGTAAAGGTGGCGATTGGATTAGTAAAGAGTCTTCTATAAAAAATCCATTCTACGGAAGTCAAATGTTGACTTGTGGTAAAATAGTTGAAACATTAAAGTAAATTTTAAAGCACTCATCTATTCATAATTATGAAAGTTCTAAAGTGGTTGTCAAAAAAATTATTATTATTTGTAATAATTTTGTTGATGTATCCAACACTAATTCTCGCACAAAAAACGGTTCGGTACGATTTATATATCCGTGATACAATTGTAAACTTTACAGGAAAAGAAAAAAGAGCAATTGCCGTAAACGGACAAATACCTATGCCAACTCTTACCTTTACAGAAGGTGATACAGCAGAAATTTATGTGCATAATGAGTTAAATGAAAAAACATCGTTGCATTGGCATGGGCTATTTTTACCCAATAAAGAAGATGGCGTGCCATATCTTACACAAATGCCTATAAAACCACACACAACACATTTGTATAAATTCCCAATTATACAGCACGGCACACACTGGTATCATAGCCACTCGGGCCTACAGGAGCAAATAGGAATGTACGGTTCGTTTATTATGAACAAACGGGAAGATGATAAAAAATTTAGAAAAGGTATTGATGATTTGCCAACTATACCAGTGGTTTTGAGTGAATGGACAAATTACAATCCAAAAAATGTTCACCGAATGTTACACAATGCTACCGATTGGTTTGCTATAAAAAAAGGAACGACGCAAAGTTATGCCGAAGCTATAAAACATAAACATTTTAAAACAAAACTTAAAAACGAATGGAAACGAATGTTGGCAATGGATGTAAGCGATGTTTACTATAATAAATTTTTAATAAATGGGAAAAACGAAAATCAACTTTCGCAATTTAAAGCAGGCGACAAAGTTCGATTAAGAATTTCAAACGGTGGTGCATCCACGTATTTTTGGTTGACCTACGCAGGTGGCAAAATAACAGTAGTTGCCAATGATGGAAATGATGTTGAGCCGGTTGAGGTAGACCGATTAATGATTGCCGTTTCAGAAACCTACGATGTTATTGTTACTATCCCAAATGATAGCACCTCATACGAATTTTTAGCGACTTCAGAAGACAGAATAGGCTCAGCTTCATTGTATATTGGTAAAGGCATTAAACAATTGATATCACCATTACCAAAATTAAAATATTTTGAAGGCATGAAGATGATGAATGGCATGATGAAGATGAATGGGGATTTAGATGATATGGGCATGCAAATGAGTCTTAATCAAATGGATATGAATGTGGTAATGTATCCGGAAATTACGGGAGTAGAGAAGAAAAAAACGGATATGAAAATGGAAGGTATGGATATGGGAAACAACCAAAATCAATACAATTCAAATGCACTTTCAGATATTGTCACCTTAAATTATGCGATGTTAAAATCGCCAATTAATACAAGTCTTCCAAAAGATGCGCCAGTTAAAGAATTACGGTTCGAGCTCACCGGTAATATGAATCGTTATGTGTGGAGTTTAAATAATAAAGTAGTTTCTGAAGCTGACAAAATTTTAATTAAAAAAGGCGAAAACATAAGAATAATAATATACAATGGCTCTATGATGCGTCATCCAATGCACTTGCATGGGCATGATTTTAGATTATTAAACGGGCAAGGTGATCATGCGCCATTAAAAAACATTGTAGATATTATGCCAATGGAAACAGACACCTTAGTATTTAATGCTAATGTAGATGGAGATTGGTTTTTTCACTGTCATATTTTATATCACATGATGAGTGGAATGGGCAGAGTATTAAGTTATGAAAATCAAGTGCCTAACCCATTAATTCCAAATCCCAAATATGCGTATCGTAAATTAAAAAGCGATGATAGAAAGCTTCATTTTATGGGTCAGAACGATTTTGCGTCTAATGGGAATGATGGAGAGGCTATGCTGGCAAGCACGCGTTGGAAGTTATCATCAGAATGGCGTTTAGGTTATCAAGACATGCATGGTTATGAAGTAGAAACACATCTTGGGCGTTACATTGGTAAAATGCAGTGGTTTATGCCTTTTATTGGCTTTGATTGGAGGTATCGAAAACATGGAATTAATTTTCAAGAAGAAAATATTTTTAAACAAAAGGATACTAAAGATACCCGTCAAGCTTTTTCAATTGGTTTTTTATATACGTTACCAATGTTAGTTCATTTTGAAGCTGAACTTTTTACAGATGGCACAGTTCTTTTACAATTGAAACGAGAAGACATACCCCTTACAAAACGTTTAAGAATGGGATTGATGTTGAATTCAGATAAAGAATATATGATTGATTTAAAATATATTATAGGTAAAAACATCGGTATTAGAACGCATTACGATAGTGATATGGGATTCGGAGTAGGCCTTAATCTAAATTATTAACTTTACAACCTTTAAAATTTATACTATGATTATCGGAATTTAAAATATTTTCAAAAATCGAAACTGATAGTACAACTAAAAATTATTTAAAATCAAAAAAACCATGAAAACTCTATTACTCATTATCGCTTTTTTATTTTCAATACATAGTCAAGCGCAAACAACTATTAAAACAGTTACACTATCAGTAAAAGGAAACTGTGATCAATGTAAGGAGCGTATTGAAAATGCGGCTGACATAAAAGGCGTAAAAACCTGTGTATGGAGCGAGAAAACAAAAGTAGCAACCATAGTTTTTGATACAAAAAAAACAACACTTGAGCTTATAGAAAAAGCCATTGCTAATGCCGGACACGAAACATCCTCACAAAAAGTAGATGATAAGGCATATAATGCATTGCCAGATTGTTGTAAATATAAATCGACTGACTGTAAGAAAAAATAACAGCTGATGCAAAAAAGAATAGCGTTTGTTCTTATAGGTTTATGCTGTGTCTTTAACAGTTTTTCGCAATTGAAAGGGCGTGTGTTAGAAATTTCATCTAACAGCGATACCATTTCAGTACCTGGCGTTATTTTATTGTGGAGTCATTCTTCTATTAATACAACGACTAACGAAAATGGTTTTTTTAATATCAAAAACTCAACCCTTTCAAAAACCTTATTAATAAAGGCAACCGGCTATCAATCCGATTCAGTATCAATTAATGACACAACTAAGTTTATTACTTTGATTTTAAAAAACGGGGTAGAGTTAAATCAAGTAGATGTTGTATATGAATCTACAGGCACGGATCTTTCATACTTAAATCCTATGAAAATGGAAACGTTGAATGAGCGTTCTTTAATGAAAGCCGCTTGTTGTAATTTATCTGAAAGCTTTGAAACGAATCCAAGTGTAGACGTAAATTTTGCTGATGCGGTTACCGGAACTAAACAAATACAAATGCTTGGTTTATCTGGACAGTACGCGCAAATCACCAAAGAGAATATGCCTTATTTACGTGGTTTAGCAAATGGGTATGGTTTAAGCTTTGTCCCCGGAACATGGATTCAATCCATACAATTAAGTAAAGGGGCAGGCTCCGTCATTAACGGTTACGAGAGCTTTACAGGACAAATCAATACAGAGTTACAAAATCCTGAAACGTCAGATAAATTAAATTTTAATACCTATGCAAATCAAAACGGGCGTAATGAATATAATTTGAATGCGAAACATCGGTTTAACGAAAAATTTTCTGTAGGATTATTATCGCACGCGAGCTTTAATCCGTTAGTGCAAGATATGAATCAGGATGGTTTTGCAGATATTCCTATTGGTAAGCAATACAACGTGATGAATAAATATAGTATTCACACAAAAAAGGGATTTGAAGCACAAGTAGGAGGAGGTTATTTAACAGATGAAAGAACTGGTGGACAATTTACATCTACTGTAAAAAATGATTCGTTACCATTATATCAAATTGGGATAAATAATAAAAAGTGGGAACTGTATAGTAAAACAGGATTTGTAATTAAACGTAAACAAGCTACTAGTATGGGTTTGCAGTTATCTTATTTAAATCATGATCAACATAATTTTTATGGATTATCTAATTATAACGGATTGCAGCAAACGTTTTATGCTAATTACATATTTCAAAGCTTTATTAAAACAACCGATAATACCTATAAAGTTGGCGCCAGTTTTATGAATGATAAGGTTGATGAAACATTTAAATTATTTAAGTATAATCGTGATGAAAAAGTTGGTGGTGCTTTTGTTGAGATTGCTCACAACTCTGGCGATAAGTTTAATATAGTGGCAGGCTTAAGAGCAGATTATCACAACTATTATGGATTATTTTTTACACCACGTTTACATGCTCGGTACGCACTTCATAAGAATAAAACAGTATTTAGAATTAGTGGTGGTAGGGCATTAAAGACAGCTAATATTTTTGCTGAAAATACAGCCCTCATGGCAACATCACGCACTTGGATTATTGAATCAAGTGATTTAGCCATGCCTTATGGTTTAAAGCCTGAAACAGGTTGGAATTACGGGCTAAATTTTACGCAAAAACTCACTTTAAATTATCGAGAGGCATATATTACGATTGATGCCTATCGCACTGATTTTACACAGCAAGTGGTTGTTGATTTAGATAATCAAACTCAACAAGTTTCTATTTATAATTTAAAAGGTGTGTCTTATTCCAATACAGCTCAAGTAGAATTTGGTTGGGAAATTCGTAAACGCTTAAATATTAAAACAGCCTATAGATATGTTGATACTAAAATGACTTATAAAACAGGATTGCTTCAAAAAGCCCTTGTATCCATGCATAGAGCATTTGTAAATATAAGCTATGAAACAAAAAACAAGCATTGGTTATTTGATGCAACGCTTCAGTATAATGGAAAAAAGCGATTGCCACAAACAACAGCTAATCCATCGGATTACCAACGAGCAAATTATTCACCAGATTTTTATAATATATTAGCTCAAATAACATACGTTACAAAAATTAGAAAAACAGACTTTAATATATACGTTGGTGTCGAAAATTTATTGGATTACAAACAAACTAATCCCATTGTTGCCAGTGACGCCCCTTTTAGCAAGTACTTTGATGCTAGTATGGTTTGGGGACCAATTTATGGGCGGATGTTATATGTAGGGCTTAGATTTAAGATAAAATAAAAAATGCCCCAGCGTAAACCGAGGCATTAAAAAATAATAAGAATATATTACTTTTGAATAATTATTTTCTTAGAAACTAATTTCAAATTTTCACTTACAATTTCAAAATGATAAATTCCATTTTCAATAGATGAAACATTAATTGTATTGAAATTGTATCCAGCGAAACCATTTAATGATTCAGTTTTTAAAACTTCTCTACCTAAATTATCAATAATAACAACGTTATATTTTATATTGTCGTTCACTACTGTCCAACTGTGAATGTAGTAAAATCTTTGCAAGCCACAATATTATTGAATTAGATAGCATTTTATAATTTTTTGATTTCAATTTTGGATAAAATCTAAAATTGATGAATAAGGGAAAAACGCTATTAGCCCAAGTACTTGAATTTATTCCAAAATATGAGTTTGATAAATTGGTAGATAAGTACAAGGGTAATTATAAAGCTCAAGAGTTTAGCTGCTGGGAACAATATATTTGCATGTCATTTGCACAATTAACAGGCCGAGAAAGCCTACGAGATATAGAAACTTGTTTACACACTGTATCGAATAAACTTTATCATTGCGGCATTAAAAGTAAAGTTGCAAAATCTACTTTAGCATATTGGAATGAAACTAGGGATTGGCGAATATATGCAGAGCTAGCACAATTACTTATAGCCACTGCAAGACCGCTTTATAAAGGCGATAATGATTTTTTAAAAGATTTAGATGCAAGCGTATACGCATTTGATAGTACAACAATAGATTTATGCTTAACACTTTTTCCTTGGGCAAAATTTAGAAAAACAAAAGCTGCCATTAAAGCTCATACATTATTGGATTTACAAGGCAATATCCCAGCATGGTTATTTATTACAGATGGAAGCGTTCACGATGTAAACGCACTAGACGTGTTACCTATAGAAGCGGGAGCGTATTATGTTATGGATAAAGGATATGTTGATTTTAAAAGATTATACACTATTCATCAAGCTTCAGCTTTTTGGATTACAAGAGCAAAAGATAATTTTAGTTACACAAGGCAATACTCGAAAACAGTAGATAAAGAAGTGGGAATTATATGTGATCAAATTGGAGTTTTAAAAAGAGAGTCTGCTTATCAAAACTATCCGGAAAAAATAAGAAGAATAAAATATTATGATAGTATATCACAGGTTACATATATCTTCATCACAAATAACATGTTACTCTCAGCATCAATGGTAGCTGCATTATACAAACAGCGTTGGCAAGTAGAATTGTTTTTTAAATGGATAAAGCAACACTTGAAAATTAAATCTTTTTTTGGAACAAGTAGAAATGCAGTGTATACGCAAATATGGATTGCGGTAAGTGTTTATGTATTAATTGCAATCATAAAGAAAAATTTAAAATCAGAACATTCACTCTACACTTTATTACAAAAATTAAGCGTTTGTATTTTTGAGAAAATACCCATACAGCAAGCGTTCAAAGAGATTGAATTACAAAAAGCAGAAACAACTATCGCTAACCAATTGAATTTGTTTTAGTTACAGTTGGACAGTAGTGATCTGAAATATACATTAGTTTATCTAATATATACAAAGGTGAAAACATAAGTGCTTCAAAAAAATATGCAATATTAGCGTTAAACGTATTGAAAGAAGCTCACCTTGATAAAAAAAACAAAGTAATCGATGCTAGTTATTTAATATTAGGAAATGTATATTATGATTTAAAAAATTTAGATAGCGCTACGTATTATTATAATCTATGTAAAGAATCTTCAAAAGAAATAAATGACAAGCGCACCTATTTATCCGCTACCGGGAATATGGGAAATATTGCATATAACCAAAAAGAATACCCAAAGGCTATTTCATATAATTTAGAAACGCTTCTTGAATACAAAAAATTAAACATAAAAAGCGAAATAGCCGTAGCTTACGGCTCTTTAGCTGATATATATAAAGATATAAAGGACTATAAAAAAGCCATTAAATACTATGATAGTGCGCTTGTTATTACAAAACAACTTCAATCGGCAGACGATTTCATCTATAATTATAAAGGCTTAAGCGAAACCTATGAAATGATGGGTAACGACAAAGAAGCCTTTAAATATTATAAACTTTATAAAATGTGGAACGACTCAATAAACAATAACCAAAATTCAAAAAAAATAAATGAATTGGAATTAGACTATAAATACAAGGCCGAACAGCGCGAAAAAGACTTACTCCAAAAAAACAAAGATGATATTATTCAAGAAAAAATTAAACAACAAAAATATATTATATGGGTTGGTGTTTTAGCTGGACTCATGCTTTTTATATTTTTGGGTTTTGCGCTGAAGTCAAATATCGACAAGAAAAAAACGAACAAACAATTGCAGCTTTTTAATAATGAAATTACTGAACAAAAAAATATTATCGAAGAAAAAAATCATGAAATAACAGATAGCATCACTTATGCTAGCAGAATTCAACAAGGCGTTATTCCTGATGAAGATGAATTAAAAGCATTACTTCCTCATCACTTTGTGTTTTTTAAACCTCGTGATATAGTTAGTGGGGATTTTTACTGGGCCTGTAAAGTTACATCAAAAACAG
>ENA-OBIO01000645-OBIO01000645.1-metagenomes-genome-assembly--contig:-NODE-645-length-16947-cov-5.35431_pt1 | contig 16947 bp, 12 predicted proteins | sample MGYA00153383_OBIO01 | MGnify analysis MGYA00153383 | reverse complement strand
CAGGCCCTCGATCATGTGTTCGATACTACGTTGTGCGGCCGCCGAGGACAAGCAAGACTGCCGGCCCTGGCATGCTATTTACGCATGTGGACAGCGAGCCATAACTGTCGGAGATAGGTGCCTGCCACATCCGCCACTGGAACTGGCTCCCCGTCGTCAGTGCTTCGCTCGAGCCCCTGCAGGCACACTGAACGGCCCGTAGGGCGCACGGAAGGCAGGTGCGCTCAAGAAGGGGGCTGCGGTCCTTCGGCGGTGCGGCCCGCCCCGCCGGAGCTATCGAGCCCGGCCGGTTCGGCCTGGCCCCGCGCAGCGCAACGCGGCCATCAGGACCCTGCCCGTCGCCTGCACGGTGTCGACGCCGCCTGAAAACTGACCCCTTGGTGCCGGTCGAAGCACGGCCTGCGCGTGTGTGCCGCCGTACACGTCGGCCCTTTCGCCAGCCGGCCTCGGAGGCGAGGCACCCGTCGCATCAACGGCTGCCGAGTCGGCCGGCCGTAGTCGGGTCACACCTCGAGCTCATCAGCAGCGAACTCGGTTGGTCCACCGTTTCACCGCGCTTACTTCCGCGTCCTGCGGTCGTGGGCGTCTTGGTCACCGCGCCGCAGGCGGTGTTCGTCGTCACCGGCTCAGCCGGCGCCGCCAGTTCCAGGGACCAGGCGCCGGACGGTCTCAAGGACGCGCCCCGGTCCGGTCGCCCGGGGCCGCAGGATCGTCGACGGGCCGCCCTTGCCGGCGCCCATCGCGTCGACCGTCTCGACCAGCGCGTCGCCGGCTGAGTGCCTGGGTAGCCAGCCGAGTTCGCGCCGGGCCCGGGTCGTGTCCATCAGCGGGCCAAGGGTGCCGAGGTCGACCCAACCCGGGTCGGTGGGTTGCATGTGCAGCCGCCAGGTGAGGTCGACGAGGCCGCGCACCAGTCGGCGCGGCACCGGCAGGGTGGCTGCCCCGAGCAGCCGGGCGAGGGTGGGCGGGTCGAGGACCGGCTCCGCGGCAATGTTGAACGCCCCCACCACCGGCTTGGTGACCGCCAGCACGTACGCGGTCGCCATGTCCTGCGCGTGCACAGCCTGCAGCGCCAGCCCGGGCACCGAGGGCACGATCGGCAGCAAGGCGCGGCGGACCAGCGTCTGCGGGACGAACGGGGCGAGGAAGTAGCGGGCGAGCTCACTCGCGGCTTGGGCCTGCAGGACGATGCCGGGCCGGAGTCGGACGACCCGGCGCTCCGGGTGCTGCTCCTCGAGCTCGTCCAGCATCTTCTCCACCTCGGCTTTGTGGCGGCTGTACACCGATGTCGAGATGCCGGTGTGCGGATGGCTCTCGTCGACCCGGCGGTCGTCGGGTCCCGGCGCGTAGGCCCCCACCGACGAGGCGTGCACCAGGACGGGCACGCCCTCGGACAGGACAGCGTCGAAGACCCGTCGGGAGCCGGTGATGTTGACCCGTCGCATCTCGTCCGGGTCGTGCGCCGGCATCAACAGCCAGGCGAGGTGGACCACGACGTCCGCGTCCCGGACCAGCGGGCCGAGCTCGGCTCCGGCAACGTCGACGGCGTGCCACTCGACCCGCGGGTCCGGGTGCTCCGGCAGCCGTCGGGCCAGCCCGACGACGGAACTGACGGCAGGGGTGGACAACAACCGAGGCAGAAGCTGCGAGCCGACGTTGCCGGTCGCGCCCGTGACGACGATGCGCATGCCGGGCAGGTGCCCGGGGGTGGCGGTCGGCACACGGGGAAGGGGCCGGTCATGACTGAGCACCAGGTTTCCCGCGTCGTGCAGGCCAGCACCGCCGACGTGTTCGCGGTCGTGTCCGACCTGCGCCGGCTGCCCGACTGGCTGCCGACCGTGCAGTCCGCCCGCCCGGCGGCGCCCGGCAGCGACACCGATGTCCACGTCGAGGGCGACGGTTACGCCGACGACGGGTTCTGGCGGCCGTCTGCCGACCAGCTCAGGGTGGAGTGGGGCGCCCCGTCGCGCGGCGGCGAAGGTGGCACGTACGCGGGCTGGCTGCAGGTCGAGGACCGCACCGGGGGCAGCGAGGTCGTCGTACATCTGTCGTTCTTCGCCGACGAGCCGCCGGACGTCGAGCACAGCCTCGCGGCGGCCCTCGACGCCCTCGCCGACCTCGTGGAGAGCTAGCCGCACCGCACAGCCCGTTCACCTGCCCGCCGCGGGCCTCGATCTGCTCAGGTTGTTCGCCGCCCCGGGGCAGAAGCCGCGCAACAGGTCGATCTCCGAGTCCAACAGCACTGCCTTGCCCGCAGGCTGCCCCGGCGCGGGCTCGGCTGATCAGCCGCTATCGGCTCGCGAGTTCGAGAAGTACGGCCGACTCGCCGTCGGTCTCGACCGAGCCGTCACCGAACACGAAGCCGCGCGAGCTGGCCAGCAGCACCGCCTGGGGGGTGCCTGGAACGGGTATCCGCCGACGCTCGAGGCCCAGGTTGACGACCACGACGACCGCACCACGCCGTACGACGACCCAGCGCTCGTCCTCGTCGTAGGACACCCGCACGCGGTCGCGCCGGCCGTCCGTCAGCTCCGGGCGCGCCCGGCGCAGCGCGAGCAGCTCGCGGGTCCAGGCCAGCAGCGCCTGCTCGCGCTCACCGTCGCGCTCCGACCAGTCAAGCTTGGAGGCCAGAAAGGTCGACTCCGCCTGCGGGTCGGGGATCTCGTCGCTGTCCCAGCCGTGCAGGGCGAACTCCGCCTTACGGCCGCGGCTGACGGCCGCCCCGAGCTCGGCATCGTGGTCGGTGAAGAACGGCCACGGCGTCCGGGCGCCCCACTCCTCGCCCATCCACAGCATCGGCGTGAACGCCGAGGTGAGCAGCAAGGCCGCTCCGGCCTTGAGCAGGCCGTCGGACAGTGTCGCGGAGAGCCGGTCGCCGGTCGCGCGGTTTCCCACCTGGTCGTGGTCCTGCAGGTAGGCGACGAAGCGGCCGCCCGGCACCGTCGCCGGTACCGGCCGACCGTGTCGCCGGGCCCGGAAGCTGGACCACGAGCCGTCGTGCACGAACGCCCCGGTCAGCGCCTTGGCCAGGGTGGGCAGGCTGCCGAAGTCGCTGTAGTAGCCAGCTCGCTCGCCGGTGAGCAGGGCGTGCAGCGAGTGGTGCACGTCGTCGGCCCACTGGCCGTCAAGGCCGTATCCGCCGCCGTCCCGCGAGCTGACCAGCCGGGCGTCGTTGAGGTCGCTCTCCGCGACGAGCCACAGCGGCCGCTTCTGCTGCGCGCCGAGCGCCTGTACCTCGACCGCAAGCTCCTCCAGCAGGTGCGTTGCCCGCTCATCGACCAGCGCGTGCACGGCGTCCAGGCGCAGCCCGTCGACGTGGTAGTCCCGCAGCCAGGCCAGCGCGCTGTCGATCACGTAGCGGCGTACCTCGTCCGAGCCGGGCATGTCGAGGTTGACAGCCGGCCCCCACGGCGTGTGGTGGGCCTCGGTGAGGTACGGCCCGAACTCCGGCAGGTAGTTGCCAGCCGGCCCGAGGTGGTTGTAGACCGCGTCCATGACGACGCCGAGGCCTCTCGCGTGACAGGCGTCGACGAACCGCTTCAGGCCCTCGGGGCCGCCGTACGGCTCGTGCACCGCGAACCACGCGACCCCGTCGTAGCCCCAGCCCCACCGACCGTCGAAGGCGTTGACCGGCAGCAGCTCGACCGCGTCGACGCCGAGGTCCCGCAGGTGGTCCAGCTTCCCGGCCGCCGCGTCGAAGGTGCCCTCGGGGGTGAAGGTGCCGATGTGCAGCTCGTAGAGGACCGCGCCGGCCAGCGGCAGGCCTCGCCAGCCCTGGTCGGTCCACGCGAACGCACCGTGGTCGACGACCCGGCTGGCCGCGTGCACGCCGTTCGGTTGCCAGGCACTACGCGGGTCCGGCCGCGGGTCGCCACCGTCCAGCCGGAACGCGTAGTCGGTGCCGGCGCCGAGATCGGCCACGTCCACCTGCCACCACCCGTTGCCCGCGCCGTGCATCGCGTGCTGCTCGCCCGACACCACGGCCTCGACGGTGTCCTTGCCGGGGGCCCATACGCGCAGCATCGTCATGTCGTTACCACTGCCCACCGGCCGGCCATGCGAACGCGACCCGGGCGTAGGTCACAGGCCCGGCTGAGCACCCGCCGCCGCCCCCACTCGGAGACATTGTGTGCAAACTCCAGCAATCAAGCACACAAAGTCCGCCTCCGCGGGCCTCTGCTGAGCGTGCCGACGGTGACTCAGGACCACGTTTGTGTGTGGCGTCCGCAGATGATGCACACAAACTCCGGCGCGGGCGGCTTCGGGCCTGGGCTACGCGCGGACGAGCAGGGCGCCGCCCGGAGCCGCCAGCAGGTCGGCGAGCCGCACGGTGCCGCTCCACGCGCGACCCCCGAGCAGGTCACGCCAGTCGCCGAGCGGCAGCGAAGTGGCGTCGTCGCCCCAGCCGGAACGCTCGGTCAGCAGCGCGCGGATCGGCGCGACGACGACGACCACGCCCGACCGGCCGAACGCCACAGCCCGCGGACCGGCGTCGAGTGGCTCGTACGTCGCGTCGGCGAGAAACCACTCCGGATGCTCACGACGCAGCCGCAGCGCGATGGCCGTCAGCCGCAGCTTCGGCGGGGCCGTTGCCAGATCGGCCAGCCCGGAGCGCCGCACGTCGTAGTCGACCGGCCGGCGGTTGTCGGGGTCGACCAGCGACAGGTCCGGCAGCTCGGTGCCCTGGTAGGTGTCGGCCACCCCCGGCATCATCAGCTGCACCAGCTTCTGGGCGAGCAGAGTGCTCTCCCAGGCCGGCCGCAGCCGCTCCGTGAAGGCCTCGAGCTCACCGACCAGCACCGGGTCGGCGAGCACGGCACGTACGAATCCCTGCACGGCCTCGTCGAATGCCGGCACCGGGTCGACCCAGGAGGTCCGGGCCTTGGCCTCGCGGGTGGCTTTCTCCACGTACGCCACCGCCCGGTCGGGCGTGATCGGCCAGGCACCGAGCAGGCTCTGCCAGACCAGCAGCTCGGTGGCCTTGTCAGGGCCGGCGTGGGAGCGGTGCCGGGCGGCCAGCGTCGACCACTGCACCACCGTCTCGCCCCATTCGCGCGGACACTGGCCGAGCAGGACCAGCCGGGCGCGGACGTCCTCGCTGCGCTTGGTGTCATGCGTGGACAGGGTGGTCTGCGACAGTGGCCAGTCGGCCTGCTGCGCAACGCAGGCCTGGTGAAACTCCGCAACAGGTAGCCCGAACCGACCCGGGTCACCGCCGACCTCGTTCAGCGCAGCCAGGCGCAGGTAGCGGTAGAAGGCGGTGTCCTCCACGCCCTTGGCCATCACCGGCCCGCAGGTCTGCTGGAAACGCGTGACGAACTCCTGCGCAGACCCGCCGGACGGCCCCTGCGCCAGCGCGAGCCGGGCCACCAGCGCGATCTCCCTGGCCCGTCCCGGCACCCGCGCAGTCGCCGCATCGACGGCGGAAGCCATCTGGCGACAGGCATCGTCATCGGCCGGCCCCGCCGGCGGCAGGTAGGCGCGGTAGACCCCGAAGGACGCCAGCAGCTCGACCAGCCCCTCACGGAACGCCCGGCGGGTCGTGTCGCGCAACACAGGGTCGGTGCGACATACCCCGAGCCCCACCTCGGTCAGCCGGTTGACCTCCGCGACCAGCACCTGGTTGAGCACCAGGTGTTTGGTGACGTCCACCACCTGCCAGTACGACAAGCGGCTACCCGTCTCCTGGACCCACAGGTCGGTGAGCGGCTGCTCGCCGGCTGGGTCGACGAACAGCCCGAGGACCCGGTTGAGGGCGTCGTAGCCGGTGGTGCCGGCGGTCTGCCAATCGGCCGGAAGCGCCTCACCTGACTCAAGGATCTTCTCCACGACGACCCAGGCACCGCCGGTCACCTCGGCCAGCCGGGCCAGATAGCCCTCCGGGTCGGCCAGGCCGTCAGGGTGGTCGATCCGGAGCCCATCGAGCACCCCGTCGCGGATCTGCTCGACGATCAGCCGGTGCGTCGCGTCGAAGACGTCGGGGTTCTCCACGCGTAGGCCCGCCAGCGTCGTCACGTCGAAGAACCGGCGGTAGTTCAGCTCGTCGACGGCGACCCGCCAGTGGCACAGTCGGTAGTGCTGGCGGGCCAGCGTGGCCAGGACGTCGCCGTCGACGCGGGTGCCCGGCGCGATCGGCACCTCGTGGTCGTAGTACCGGATGCGGTCCTCGAGCAGCTCGAGCTCGCCGAGGACCTCACCGAGAGGCCCGCCGAGCACCGGCACGAGGACCTTGCCGGGGTTGTCGGGGGCGTTCCAGTCGACGTCGAACCACGCGGCGTACGGCGAGTCGCGGCCCTCGCGCAGCAGGCCCCACCAGGCGGCGTTCTGCGACTCGGGCGCCGAGACCGCCATGTGGTTGGGCACCACGTCCAGCACGATGCCGAGGCCGGCGGATCGGCAGGCCGCCACCATCCGAGCGAACGCGTCCGCCCCGCCCAGCTCGGCGTTGAGCACGCCGTGGTCGACGACGTCGTAGCCGTGCGTGGAGCCCGGCGCCGCCTGCAGGTACGGCGAGCAGTACAGGTGCGTCACACCCAGGTCGGCGAGGTAGGGCGCCACCGCTGCGGCGTCGTCGAACCCGAAGCCGGGGTGGTCGCCCGTCGGCGGGCGCAGCTGCACCCGGTAGGTCGAGACGGGCACCGGCTTCCCCGCGGCAGGCAGGTGCGCCACTCAGAAAGCCTTCTTGAGCACGAGCACCGAGCGGGCGTCCACCTCGATCGCCGCCCCCGTCTTCACCGTGCGGGGCTCGGCGTCGTCGAGCAGCGGCGCAGCGGTGTCGATCACGACGTCCCACGCCTCACCGGCGCCCAGGTCGGGCAGCGTGAAGTCGAGGTTCTCGTAGTGACCGTTGAACAGCAGGAAGAAGGAGTCGTCGACGACCGGCTCTCCGCGCGCGTCCGGCTCCCGGATCGCGTCGCCGTTGAGGAAGACCGCGACCGACCGGGCGAAGCCCGACTCCCAGTCGTCCTCGCTCATCCATTCGCCCGCGGGAGTGAACCAGCCGATGTCCTCGATGGTCGAGCCCTTGACGACGCGACCGCGGAAGTGCCTGCGACGCCGGAAGACCGGGTGGTCGCGGCGCAGTTGGGACAGCCGCGCGGTGAAGTCCGTCAGCACCTCGAAGTCCTTGGCGCGCTCCCAGTCGATCCAGGACAGCTCACTGTCCTGCGCGTACACGTTGTTGTTGCCGAGCTGGGTGCGGCCGAGCTCGTCGCCATGCAGCAGCATCGGCACGCCCTGGCTCAGGAACAGCGTGGTCAGCATGTTGCGTTTCTGCTGCTCACGCAGGACGACGATGTCGAGGTCGTCGGTCTCGCCCTCCACACCGCAGTTCCAGGAGGAGTTGTGGCTCTCGCCGTCGTTGCCGCCCTCACCGTTGGCGTCGTTGTGCTTGTGGTTGTACGACACGAGATCGTGCATGGTGAAGCCGTCGTGGGCGGTGACGAAGTTGATCGAGGCGAACGGCCGGCGGCCGTCCTGCTCGTAGAGGTCGGCTGAGCCGGTCAGCCGGCTGGCGAACTCCGCGAGGGTCCGGTCCTCTCCGCGCCAGAAGTCGCGCACGGTGTCGCGGTACTTGCCGTTCCACTCCGTCCACAGCGGCGGGAAGCCACCGACGTTGTAGCCACCCTGACCGATGTCCCACGGCTCGGCGATGAGCTTGGCCTGGCTGACCACCGGGTCCTGCTGTACGAGGTCGAAGAACGCCGACAGCCGGTCGACCTCGTGGAACTGGCGGGCCAATGAGCTCGCCAGGTCGAACCGGAAGCCGTCGACGTGCATCTCCAGGACCCAGTAGCGCAGCGAGTCCATGATCAGCTGCAGGACGTGCGGTGACTTCATCAGCAGGGTGTTGCCGGTGCCGGTGGTGTCGTAGTAATGCTTCTGGTCCTCATCGACCAGGCGGTAGTAGTTGGCGTTGTCGATGCCGCGGAACGACAGGGTGGGGCCCTGCTGGTTGCCCTCGGCGGTGTGGTTGTAGACGACGTCCAGGATCACCTCGAGGCCCTCGGCATGCAGCGCCTTGACCATCGCCTTGAACTCCTGCACCTGCTGACCACGCTGGCCCGAGGAGGAGTAGTCGTTGTGCGGCGCCAGGAAGCCGATCGTGTTGTAGCCCCAGTAGTTGTGCTGGCCACGGTCGGCGAGGTGGTTGTCGTACACGAACTGGTGCACCGGCATCAGCTCGACGGCGGTAATGCCGAGCTTCTTGTAGTGCTCCAACATCACCGGGTGGGCGACGGCGGCGTAGCTGCCACGGATTGCTTCGGGGATGCGCGGGTGGGTCTTGGTCAGCCCCTTGACGTGCGCCTCGTAGATCACCGTCTCGTTGTACGGGATCTGCGGGTGCCGGTCGTTGTCCCAGTCGAAGAACGGGCTGATCACGACCGACTTGCTCATGTGCGGCCCGGAGTCATGCTCGTCGTAGGAGTCCTCGTCGCCCCAGGTGTAGCTGAAGCACGCCTGGTCCCAGTCGATGCGGCCGTCGACGGCCTTGGCATACGGGTCCAGCAGCAGCTTGCTGGGGTTGCAGCGGTGCCCGTCAGCCGGCTTGTACGGCCCGGCGACGCGGTAGCCGTACCGCTGGCCGGGGCCGACGTTGAGCAGGTAGCCGTGCCAGACGAACGCGTCGCGCTCGGGCAACCGGACCCGGGTCTCGGTGCCGTCGTCAGCGAACAGGCACAGCTCGACCCGGTCGGCTGCCTCGGAGAACAAGGCGAAGTTGGTGCCGGTGCCGTCGTAGGTGGCGCCCAGCGGGTAGGCCGTGCCAGGCCAGACCTGGGTCATGCGTTGTCGCCGTTCATGTGGGCCCTCCTGGGGGTCAGCCGACTCGGGCTCAGGTCCGCGAAGAGTGTGGAGCACTCGCGTACTACCCGGCGGCCGGCACCCAACTCGCGGGGCGCTTCTGGGCGTACGCGGTGATCCCCTCCTGGCCCTCCGCGGACGCGAAGTGCCGGGCCGACAGCTCGGTCGCGGCGGCGAGCGCCTCGCCGAACACCCCCTCGGCGCCGGCGGTCAGCAGGAGCTTGGTCGCCGCGAGCGCTTCCGGGCCCCCCAGCGAGAGCATCCCGGTGAAGCGGGCGACCTCGGTGTCCAGCCCGGCGGCGGGGACGCAGCTGTTGAGCAGGCCGATCTGGACCGCCCGCGCGGCGCCGAACACCTCGCCGGTCAGGAACAGCTCGTGCGCCGCGCGCGGCAGCAGCCGTGGCAGCACCGGCACGCTGATGACCGCCGGTATGACGCCGAGCCGTACCTCGGTGAAGGCAAAGGTGACGGTGTCGGCGGCCACCGCGATGTCGCAGGCGGCGACCAGCCCGACCCCGCCGGCGCGGGCCGGGCCGGCGAGCCGGGCCACCGAGGGCTTCGGTGAGCTCCAGAGCGCCTCGAGCAGCGCCGGGAACTCGTTGATGCCCTGTGCGTCCGGGGCGCCGCCGCGGGCCTCCTTGAGATCCATCCCGGAGCAGAACACCGTGCCGGTGTGGGTGAGCACGACGACGCGCACCCGTTCGTCGCGCAGGGCGGTCTCGAGCTGGTCGAGCAGCTCGGCCCGGAGCCGGGCCGACAGCGCATTGCGGTTGGCGGGGGAGTCGAGCGTGACGGTCGCGATGCCGCCGGCGACGTCGAGGTGCACCAACTCGTCGCTCACCCGGCGCCCAGGGCGACCTCGATGTCGGCGCCGGTCGCTGCTCGCACGTCGTCGACACTGACGCCCGGCGCGGTCTCGCGCAGCACGAGCCCGTTCGGCCCGACGTCGAGCACCGCGAGGTCGGTGACGATGCGCCCGATGCAGCGCTTGCCGGTGAGCGGCAGCGTGCACTCGCGGACGATCTTGTGACTGCCGTCCCTGGCGACGTGCTCCATCATCACGATCACGCGCTTGGCACCGTGCACCAGGTCCATCGCGCCACCCATCCCCTTGACCATCTTCCCGGGGATCATCCAGTTGGCCAGATCGCCGCGTTCGCTGACCTGCATGGCGCCCAGGACCGCGACGTCGACGTGGCCGCCGCGGATCATGCCGAACGACAGCGCCGAGTCGAAGTACGACGCCCCGGCCTGCACGGTGACGGTCTCCTTGCCCGCGTTGATGAGGTCGGCGTCGACGTCCTCCTCGACCGGGTACGGGCCGACGCCGAGCACGCCGTTCTCGGACTGCAGCACGACGTGTACGCCGGCCGGCAGGAAGTTGGGGATCAGTGTCGGCAGGCCGATCCCGAGGTTGACGTACGCGCCGTCGGGGAGCTCGAGGGCGACCCGCGCCGCCAGCTCATCGCGAGTCCTCATGGCCGGGTTTCCGTCATATCCGAGCGACCGTCCTTCGTTCGATCTGCTTCTGCCCCGCGGGTACGTGGACGACCCGCTGGACGAAGATGCCTGGGGTGTGCACCTGCGCCGGGTCGAGCTCGCCGGGCTCGACGAGCTCCTCGACCTCGGCGATCGTGACCCGGCCGGCAGCGGCGCACAGCGGGTTGAAGTTCATCGCGCTCTTGCGGTAGACGAGGTTGCCGTGCGCGTCACCGCGCCAGGCGTGCACCAGCGCGAAGTCGGTGCGGATGGCCTGCTCCAGGACGTACGGCACGCCGTCGAACTCGCGCACCTCCTTGGGCTCACTGGCGAGCGCGACGCCGCCGCTGCTGTCGTAGCGCAGCGGTAGGCCACCGTCGGCGACCTGCGTACCGACGCCGCCGGGGGTGTAGAACGCCGGGATGCCGGCGCCGCCGGCGCGCAGCCGCTCGGCCAGGGTGCCCTGCGGCACGAGCTCGACCTCGAGCTCGCCGCCGAGGAACTGCCGCTCGAACTCCTTGTTCTCCCCGACGTAGGAGCCGGTGGTGCGCCGGATCCGCTTTGCGCGCAGCAGCGAACCCAGGCCCCACTCGTCGACACCGCAGTTGTTGCTGACGGTGACCAGATCGGTGGCGCCGCTGTCGAGGACCGCGTCGATCAGGGCCTGCGGGATGCCGCACAGGCCGAAACCGCCGACGGCCAGCGAGGAGCCCGACGTGATGCCGGCGACTGCCTCCGCGGTGGACGGGAAGGTCTTGTCCATCAGAGCCCCAGCTCGCGGGCGATGAGCATGAGCTGCACTTCAGTTGTCCCCTCGCCGATCTCCAGGATCTTGCTGTCACGGTAGTGCCGGGCGACCGGGTACTCGTTCATGTAGCCGTAGCCGCCGTGCACCTGGGTGGCGTCCCGCGCGTTGTCCATCGCCGCTTCGCCGGCGACCAGCTTGGCGACCGACGCCTGCTTCTTGAACGGCAGGCCGGCCAGCATCCGGGCGGCCGCGTCGTAGTAGACGGTGCGGGCGGCGTGCGCCCGTGCCTCCATCCGCGCGATCTTGAAGGCAATGGCCTGGTTCTGCCCGATCGGGCGGCCGAAGGCCTCGCGCTGCCTGGCGTACTTGACGCTCTCGTCGACGCAGCCCTGGGCGGCGCCGACGGCCAGCGCAGCGATCGCGATCCGGCCCTCGTCCAGGATCTGCAGGAAGCCGGCGTAGCCGCGACCCCGCTCGCCGAGCAGGTTCTCCTGCGGGACCCGGACATCGTCGAAGGACAGCGGGTGGGTGTCGGAGGCGTGCCAGCCGACCTTGGAGTACGCCGGCTCGGCGGTGAAGCCGGCCGTCGGCACCGGCACCAGGATCGAGCTGATCTCCTTCTTGCCATCCGAGGTCGTCCCGGTGACCGCGGTGACCGTGACCAGGGTGGTGATGTCGGTGCCGGAGTTGGTGATGAAGGCCTTGCTGCCGTTGATCACCCACTCGCCGCCCTGCAGCACCGCGGTCGTCCGCGTCCCACCGGCGTCGCTGCCGGCACCGGCCTCGGTCAGCCCGAATGCCCCGAGCGCCTGCCCCGAGCACAGCGACGGCAGCCAGCGGGACTTCTGATCGTCGGTGCCGAACCGGTAGACCGGCATCGCGCCGAGCGAGACGCCCGCCTCCAAGGTGATCGCGACGCTCTGGTCGACTTTACCGAGCTCCTCCAGCGCGAGGCAGAGCGCGAAGTAGTCGCCGCCCATGCCGCCGACCTCCTCGGGGAACGGCAGGCCGAACAACCCCATCTCGCCCATCTGGCGCACGACGTCGTACGGGAAGGTCTTGGTCTCGTCGTGGTGCGCCGCGACCGGTGCGACGACCTCGCGGGCGAACTCCTCGACGGTCTTGCGCAGCTGCTCCTGCTCGGGGGTGAGCCGGGTGTCGAGCATCAGAGGTCTCCAGGTGTGAGGGCTATCAGTGTCCGGGACGGGCTGGGGCGGCCGAGTTGCCCGGCCATCCAGTTGCTGGTGGCCACGAGCAGGTCGAGGTCGACGCCGGTCGCGATGCCGAGGCCGTGCAGCATCCAGACCAGGTCCTCGGTCGCCAGGTTGCCGGTCGCGCTGCCGGCGTACGGGCAACCGCCAAGGCCGCCGGCGGACGCGTCGACGACGGTCACCCCGGCCTGCAGCGCGGCGAGGGTGTTGGCGAGTGCCTGCCCGTACGTGTCGTGGAAGTGCACGGCGAGTGCGTCGGTGCCCACCCCGGCAGCCTCGAGCAGGGCGAGTAACCGGGCCACCTGGCCGGGGGTGCCCACCCCGATCGTGTCGCCGAGGCTGACCTGCGTGCAGCCCATCGAGACCAGCCGGACCGCGACGTCGACCACCTGCTGCAGCGGGACGGCGCCCTCCCACGGGTCGCCGAAGCACATCGAGACGTAGCCGCGGACCGCGAGGCCGGCGCTGCGCGCGCCATCAACGACCGGCGCGAACATCTGCAGTGACTCGGCGACCGTGCGGTTGAGGTTGCGTTTGGCAAAAGTCTCGGTGGCGCTGGCGAACACTGCTACCTCGCGGACCCCGCAGGCCAGCGCCCGCTCCAGCCCCCTGGCGTTGGGCACCAGGACGGGGGCCCGCGGGGGCAGGTCGGTGCCCAGCAGCGCGAGCAGCTCCTCCGCGTCGCCGAGCTGCGGAACCCACGACCGCGGCACGAAGCTGGTCAGCTCTACGCTGCGCAGCCCGGCCGCGACGAGCCGGTGGACCAGCTCGGCCTTGACCTGGACCGGCACAGCAGCGCGCTCGTTCTGCAGCCCGTCGCGCGGCCCGACCTCGTAGACCTCGACGCTCGCCGGCAGGCCGGGGAGCGGTTCCGGGGTCATGCGCCTGTCACAGCAGCAGCGTGGACCGTTGCGACCGGCTGGTCCACGACGACCTGGTCGCCGAGGCGGACGAGCACCTCGACGGTGCCGCCGAGCGGCGCCTTGAGCAGGTGCTCCATCTTCATCGCCTCGACCGCGAGTAGCGGGCTGCCGGCCTCGACCGTGTCGCCCGTTGCCACGTGCACCGCGACCACGGCGCCGGGCATCGGGCTGCGCACCTGCGCGTCGGTGTCGGCTTCTTGGGCGCGCACCCGGGCGGGCGGCGCTTCCACGACGGTCCAGGTGGCGCCGTCGACGGCCACCCACGTGGTGGCGCCGTCGACCGCGGTGAGCGCCGTCCGGGTCGCGCCGTCCAGGGTGATCAGCAGCCCGTCCTCGACCGCGACCGCCGCCGCCGCGTGCTCCCGGTCCGCCACGCGGACCCTTGCGTCGCCAGCCGGGCCGCTGACCGAGACGACCTGTCGCTCGCCGCCGGGGCCCAGCACGTCCCAGCGAACCGGAGCCCGGCCGCCGACCCGCCAGCCGGTCAGCGCCGTCCAGGGGTCGCCGGCGACCGGCAGGTCGAGCAGCCGGAGCAGTGCAGCCGCCATGACGGCGACGTCGGGGGTCTCGCCGGCGACCAGGTCGTCGAGCGAGCGCTCGATCAGCCCGGTGTCGAGGCGACCGGCCTGCACGTCGGGGTGGGCAAGCAGCGCGCGCAGGAAACCCAGGTTGGTGCCGACCCCGAGCACGACGGTCGCGGCGAGCGCGCGGTCGAGCCGGGCCAGCGCGGCGGCCCGGTCAGGGCCCCAGGCGATGACCTTGCTGAGCATCGGGTCGTACGTCGTACCGACCAGCCCGCCCTGCAGCAGTGAGCTGTCGACCCGTACCCCTTCGCCGGTCGGCTCGCGCAGCAGGACCGCCCGGCCGCCGGTCGGCAGGAAATCGCGGGCCGGGTCCTCGGCGTAGACCCGGGCCTCCACCGCGTGCCCGGCGAGCCGTACGTCGGCCTGCCCGAAGGCCAGCGGCTCGCCCGCCGCCACCCGGAGCTGCTGCTCGACGAGGTCCAGGCGCGTGCCGGCCACCCGGACAACCAGCTCCGTCACCGGGTGCTCGACCTGCAGGCGGGTGTTCATCTCCATGAAGTACGGCTCGTCCGCCCGGCCGCCGGCGACGATGAACTCCACGGTGCCGGCGCCCACGTAGCCGACCGACTGGGCCGTGGCGACGGCCAGCGCGCCGTACCGCTCGCGTTGCGCCGCCGTCAGCAGCGGTGACGGCGCCTCCTCCACCACCTTCTGGTGGCGGCGCTGCAGCGAGCACTCCCGCTCGCCGAGGTGTAGGCAGCTGCCGTACGTGTCGGCCAGCACCTGCACCTCGATGTGCCGGGGGGTGAGGACGTACCGCTCCAGGAACAGCGTGTCGTCGCCGAAGCTCGCGGCCGCCTCACGGCGGGCGCTGACAAGCGCCGCCGGGAGGTCGGCGGCCCGCTCGACCAGGCGCATGCCCTTACCGCCGCCGCCCGCGGACGGCTTGACCAGCACCGGGTAGCCGACCTCGGCGGCCGCGGCCACCAGGTCGTCGTCGGTCATCGCAAGGTCGGTGCGGCCGGGCACCACCGGCACGCCGGCGGCCAGAACTGCCTGCTTGGCGCGGATCTTGTCACCCATCGCCTCGACCGCCGACGCTGGCGGCCCGACGAAGACCAGGCCGTCGGCTGCACAGGCTCGGGCGAACCCGGCGTTCTCGGCGAGGAAGCCGTAGCCCGGGTGCACCGCCTGTGCGCCGGCCTGCGTCGCGGCCGCCAGGACCCGCTCGATCGACAGGTAGGACTCGCGCGCCGCAGCCGGGCCGAGCCGGATCGCGACATCGGCCTCGCGTACGTGTCGCGCCTCGGCGTCGGCGTCGCTGTAGACCGCGACCGAGCGCACGCCGAGCCGGCGCAGCGTACCGATGATGCGGACCGCGATCTCCCCGCGGTTGGCGACCATGACGGTGTCGAACACCACTACATCCGGAAGGTGCCGTAGGAGACCGGTTCCAGCGGCGCCTGCGCGCACACCGCCAGCGCCAGCCCGAGCGCGTCGCGGGTCGCCAGCGGGTCGAGTACGCCGTCGTCCCACAGCCGCGCGGTCGAGTAGTACGGGTTGCCCTGGTCCTCGTACTGCCGGCGCACCCGGTCCTGCATCGCGGCGGTGTCGATGCCCTCCTTGGCGACCGCGGCCAGCACCTGCGCGGCCTGCTCGCCGCCCATCACCGAGATCCGAGCGCCCGGCCACATCCACAGGAACCGCGGGGAGTAGGCCCGCCCGCACATCGAGTAGTTGCCCGCGCCGAAGCTGCCGCCGATGACCATCGTCAGCTTGGGCACCCGCGCGCAGGCGACCGCGGTGACCATCTTCGCCCCGTGCTTGGCGATCCCGCCGGCCTCGTACTCCCGTCCGACCATGAACCCGGTGATGTTCTGCAGGAACAGCAGCGGCACCTGCCGGGCGTCGCACAGCTCGATGAAGTGCGCGCCCTTGAGCGCGGATTCGCCGAACAGCACGCCGTTGTTGGCGACGATCCCGACCGGGTGCCCGTGCAGGTGCGCGAAGCCGGTGACCAGCGTCGTGCCGTACTCCGCCTTGAACTCGGCGAACCGGCTGCCGTCGACGAGCCGGCCGATCACCTCGCGCACGTCGTACGGCGTACGCGGGTCTGCGGGCAGCACCGCGTACAGCTCGCGGGGGTCCAGCGCCGGTGGCTCGCTCGCCTGCACGTCCCACGGCGTCGGGGTGCGCGGGCCGAAGGTGGCGACGATCTGCCGCACCGTGCGCAAAGCATCGGCATCGTCGTCGGCGAGGTGGTCGGTGACGCCGGAGACCCGGCTGTGCAGTGCGCCGCCGCCGAGGTCCTCGGCGCTGACGACCTCGCCGGTCGCGGCCTTCACCAGCGGCGGCCCACCGAGGAAGATGGTCCCCTGGTCCTTGACGATGACTGCCTCGTCGCTCATCGCCGGGACGTAGGCGCCGCCGGCCGTGCACGAGCCGAGCACGGCCGCGACCTGCGGGATCCCACGGGCGCTCATCGTCGCCTGGTTGTAGAAGATCCGGCCGAAGTGCTCGCGGTCGGGGAAGACCTCGTCCTGGTGCGGCAGGAAGGCGCCGCCGCTGTCGACGAGGTAGAGGCACGGCAGCTGGTTCTGCAGCGCCACCTCCTGTGCGCGCAGGTGCTTCTTCACCGTCATCGGGTAGTAGGTGCCGCCCTTGACGGTGGCGTCGTTGGCGACGATCACGCACTCGCGCCCGCTGACCCGGCCGATGCCGGTGATGATGCCGGCGCCGGGCGCCTCGTCGCCGTACATGCCGCCGGCCGCCAGCGGGCTGAGCTCCAGGAACGGGCTGCCGGCGTCGAGCAGGGTGTCGACCCGCTCGCGGGGGAGCAGCTTGCCGCGGGCGACATGCCGCTCGCGTGAGCGCTCCGGGCCACCCAGCGCGGTTCTCGCCTGCCGCTGCTGCAACTCGGTCACCAGCGCGCGCTGCGCGTCGGCATTGCGTACGGCCGCGGCACTTCGCGGGTCGATTGACGTGCTCAGCCGATCTGCGAGCACGCCGACCTCCTTGCGACTGGTTAGCGCACAATAACCTGCGCGGCGGCGTGCGGTCCGCCTGCCCGACTGCCCGAAGGGGACCTCATGTCTACCGTCCCCCGCACCCGCGACCGGGTGCTGCGCGAGGCGGCCCGGCTGTTCGCCCGCCGGGGCTTTCACGGTACGACCATCGAGGACCTCGGCGCGGCCTGCGGCATCAGCGGACCGGCGCTGTACAAGCACTTCGCCAGCAAGGACGAGGTGCTCGCCCAGCTG
>ENA-OBIO01000642-OBIO01000642.1-metagenomes-genome-assembly--contig:-NODE-642-length-16972-cov-3.4849_pt1 | contig 16972 bp, 16 predicted proteins | sample MGYA00153383_OBIO01 | MGnify analysis MGYA00153383 | reverse complement strand
CTTGAAGCTGCGAGTCGTGAAACCCTTGCTCCGCATGACGCGGCCCTGCATGTTGGGCGAGACGAACGGTGCCAGACGAAACTCGTTCAGGTCCAGCTCATCGAACAGGATTTTCTCGCTGGTCGAATTGAGTTGCTGGGGGAACCACTTTAGCCAGAAGCCGTCGATGCCCGGCTGGTTCTGCGGGGAATAGATGACCTCCAAGAGCGTCGCCGTATCGTAGTACGCATCGCCCGAGACGAGCCGGGGCAGCAGCGCGGCAGAGCCGAGTAGCTTCTGTTGCATAGACACCTGTTGTTCTCCTGGTCTGCCGCGACTACGCGCCGGGCTGGTTGGCGTTACGGGATCGGCGCGTACGTGATCGGGCCACCGACACCGAGTATCTTGCCGATGACGATGTTCGTCCCGTCGAAAGCCGCCTTCTTCGCGGCCAGCGTCAGGGGGTCTGCCGCGCCCCAAACGAGGGCGAGGTAGTTGAACACACCGCCCAGGAAGACAGGCCCCTGCGAACCGGCGGGGATCGGCTGTCCGGCGATGCAGAACGGCTTGCCAGGACCCGAAACTGTTACGCCATCCCAGGGAATGAGGTTGAAGGTGGCGTCACGGGAGCAGACCTGAAACTGCGGGATCGCCACGGTTCCGGCAGTGCCTTGGCCGGTGATGATGTTGGCTTCACCGGCGAATAGCTCGTAGGGGGAGAAGGTGCCCTCAAGCGTGATGCCCGAAGCGAGCATGGCGGGGTATGCGGTCATCTAACAACCTCCGTAGTTGGTGCAGTAGAAACGATTACGCGGAACATAGCAAGCGGTTTCTTAGGCCGCTCGCGGACGTGCCACGCCGCCAGCCCGACGCTGCGTGTCGAGGATGCGCTGGGCCGGGGTCATCGTCTTGTCCTCCTCGCCCGCAACTGCGGTCGAGCCGCCGCTGCCGACGTTCGGGTTGGGCGTGTTGTCCATCGCCGTTGCGAAGAAGTTGCCGACTGCGGGCTTGGCTGCCGTAACAGTTTCGGAAACCGGGGCGGCGACGGGGGCGGCAACCGGTGCCGTCTCCTTGGCGGCAGCGGCCAGGATCGAACCGGCCTCCTCGACAGTCATGCTCGTCTCCATCGAGAGGTGAGCCGCCAGGGCAGGCCGGTCCTTGGCTTCGGCGTGCGTCTGAATACCCTTGACGCGGGTGCGCTCGGAGGTGCGTGCCGCCTGGTTGCTGGCCTCGACTTCGGAAGCCGTGGGGCCGGTCACAACGGCGGGAACCGTGGTGGTGGTGGTCGCTGCTGCTGCCATATCATCCTCGCTCGGTGTTGCAGTCAACTCGATATCGTCGCCATCGTCGGCATCGAGGTCGTCGCCAGCGCCTAAGAAGAACGCTGATACCGCGTCGTCGGGTGTCTGGATAGCATCAACCAGCTTCAACGACAAGGCATTTTCTGCGCTGTAGCATCGCGCTTCGGTGGCGCGAACGGCTGCATCCTTCATGGGACGGCCATCCACGACTTTGCTGACGAACATATCGTAGAGGGCGTCGATCTTATCCTGCCGCTCTTTGATCGCTACCTTGGATAGCGGTTCGTAACTGTTTCCATCTGTCTTGTGCGCTCCCGCAAACTGGAAGCTGATCTTGACGCCTGCCTTGTCCAGCGCGCCGGACACGTCCATGTGCATCTGCACAACGCCGATGCTCCCGCACTCACCAGAGGGCGTGATGACCAGCCGATCAAGGCGGCAACCCAGCATGTACGCCGCCGAGAAACAGTTGGCGTCAATCACGCCGATGGTGGCCTTCGTCATCGCAGCCATCATGTCGGAAGTCTCGGGACACCCGGCACAGGTCCCACCATAGCTGTTGATATCGAAGACGATCCCATCCACGTCAGGGTCATCCTCGGCAGCTTCCACCTGATTGCGGATGAAGTTGTATCCCGTAACGAACGACCACGAATACGGGAAGCGATTAATCAGGATGCCGTGTATGGGTATGATGGCCTTGCCGTTGGCGAAGGCAAACGGCTTTGTCTCGGCCTGGCTGACGTACTCAAACCCGTAAGCAGCCACCATCGTCTCTTTGCGTTCCTGCCAGCGTGCCGCCTCCTTCGTGGGATCGGCCACCGATAGCTCGCGCAGATCGGCCAACATTCCCGACGAAACGATTTCGTCAAGGTTGGTTGACTGCCCGGCGTAGATCGGGGCGACAAGCGACGGCTTGCCGCAGAACTGATCGAGGGCGAGCCGTGCTGTCTGGCGACTCATTAGCCGTCTCCGCTGTTGGACGCGACGGTATCCGGTGCCGTGTCGGATGCCGTGGTGTCGGGGTTCACTTCCGAACTTGTTGCGTTAGCACCCAGCGGCTTCTTAGCAGACAGATCAAACACCAGGCCGTACTTCGTAAGCAAGGCTTCCTCCCGATCCCGCTGGGCAAATAGCTCGCGCCAGTCCTTGCCGAGCCGCGCCGCCTCGGCTTCCCAGGTGGATAGCCCGCCGCCTATACGCAACAGGGCTGCTTGAGTTTCCTTCAACTCGTCAATCTGTCCCGAGCCGGACCCAATCCACGTAGCGTTGCAGAACGCCTCTTTGGCCAGGGGGGCATAGAACACGTCGCGGGTCACGCCGACAGGCAGCGTCACCGCACCCGTGCCCATGCGCTCCTCTAGGCACAACGAGTAGATGGCGTTCGCGTAGCGGTCGGCAACATGCTTCTTCCGCGAGGCCATAAACTTCGCAGACACACCCATCGCGGCCCGCCCGCTGCTGTAGTTAGTCTTTGAGAAGTCACGAGAAAACTCCTCGTAGGACAGGCCGAGCGCGGCAGCGGTGTGCCGCATCAAGCTCTCCTCAAACGAGGTGCCGACGCCGCCGGTCGTCTTCGCGGGCTGCATGGTCAGCTTCGTGCCGGGGAACAGGTGCGGTATCTGCGCGCCGTCCACTCGCACGTTGTTCGCATCGCCTAGATACTGACCCAGCATCGTCATAAAGCCGCCGTAGGCCGAAGCCATCGCGCTGTTGATATCGCCGTTGCTGCCACCGGCACCCATTGCCGTAGCGATGGCGTCAGGCGGCAACTCCGACTCGATGGCGGCGGCATAGGTGGCCTGGATCACGGCGTTCTGTAACGTGACCTCTTGGAACCGCTTTGTCATGTGCATGTTCTTGAGCGCGGCCACCATGTCGCTCAAACCCCGCGACTGGTCGGGTAGCTGTTGCTCGATGATGTGCAAGACCTGCAAGCGGCCCCAGGGCTTCGTCGCCGGTATGCGCTTCCACGTATAGGAGAAGTCATCGGGGTAGGGGTCGAGGTACTCGCCCATGCGGATTTGATAGGCCAGCGGTTGACCATTCAGGTCGCGCTCGATGCCGCGCCGAAGGTAGCGCGTGTCCATATACCCTAGCGGGTTGCATAGCCGGTCGCTACTGACAAGCTGCATAGCCGTGTTGCAGGGCCGGGCCGATTGCCGTATCCACTCGACAGTCGATATGATTTCGCCAGTCATTAGGAACACGCCAATGCCGAGCCGCATCATGCCGGTCAGCGTATTGACACGTTGCGCGTCCAGCCAGCACGCATCACTGTCGGCCAGGATCGAGAACCAAGCCTCCGTTTCCTTCTGAAACTCGTCGGCCCACACCTCGTCAAAGCTCTTGCTGAATTGCTGCAAGTACTGCCACTTGGGCGACGCATTGAGACGATACTGCGCGCCCACCACGCTGTCTTTGTGCAGAGCTACCGCGCCGCTCGCAAAGCCGCTGTTGCGTGTGCTATCCCGGCCTCGGGCATCCGCCATCGGCTTGACGGTATTAATTACGGTATCGGGCGAACGCATCGAAGGCGTCCACAGCGCAGTCTCTCGCGTGAAGCGTTCCGCGCCCTCTATCGCGCCGCCGATGGCTAGCTTGTCCAGCGTCGGGATCACGTCGATGCCGGGCATCAGAACAAGAACCGAACGGGCGCGGTCTGCACGGCCACCAGGCTTGTCGCCTGGTAGTCGGAACAGAACGGTTGCAGCGAACGTATGTAGTTTAACAGGCCAACTCGATTAGCCGCGTTAAACTCAATACGCTCGCCGTTCTCGTCGGTGACTGCCCTTAAACTCGCCCCGGTAGTCAGGGAGTGGTATGCCGCATCCGCCTCACGCAGACGGTCGCACACCGTTGGAGTCGGGACAGGCATGTGCTTGATCTCCGGGGTTAGGCCATTTCGCGTGCCAGTTGTGCAAAGTCATAGCCTACTTTTGCCTTGACTGCAAAGACTTCTTTGACACCCAATTTCGTGACTAGATCATTATGGTCCCACTCTGTAGCCCAGCTTGGCGGTTTAGTCCAGTCAATGCCCTCGGCGCGTACGGCTACGCTGACGCAAATGCCTATGCAGTAATACAGCAAGTCCCAGCTTTCGTTCCGTAAATTGCGTGGGTTCTGCCACCCCTTGTCTGACCGGACCTCGACACATAGCTCGGAATACCAAGAGTCAGGAAGCCACTTGGGGAACGACACCACGCCCTTGCCGCGTGTCATGGCGTCCAACCTGCCGCGCAAGTCGTCTTTGAGTATGTTGGAGTTGAACAGCATCAGCGGCACGTCGCCGCGAGCTACCGCCAGCTTGTCACGCTTGTTGCTGTCGGGGAGGGTTATCATTGCGCGGGGGCGACTAGCCAGGGGATCGCCCTTGATAAGCTGGAAGCGTCCAGCCTGGCCTAGCGCACGCAAGCGGCGCTGAAAGTTATACGCCTGACCGGTGACGCCTTCGCGCCCGCCGCTGTCGCACGTTGTTACCTTGATCGTCATGCGCCGCCCCGAACCATCCGAAAGCGGATAAGTGCGGTCCATGATCTCGGGCAGTATCAGGTCCCAATCCTCCGCATAGGTATTGGGCTTTACCCACAAGGCATCGCCCTGCGCGTCATACCGGACAGACTTGCGAAGCTGGAAGCGGTCGATAACCACAATGTCGAAAGGCAGGCCGGGGCGGATGCCGTGAACCTGCACGACGAAAGCGTTGTTCTGTACGTCAATGTTAGCGACGAGGAACCGCACATCATCCGGCACGGTAGGCTGCACCATAGGCACTCGGCTTATGTGCTTCTCCTCGGGCATATCTTCCGTAACAGTTTCGCAAGCCTGGTTCTTCAACACCTCGGGCAGTAGCTCGCTCTCCTGCCGACGCGGGATGTAGGGCAGGCCCAAGTCCGTGTTGAAGAACTTGGCAAGGGCTGTCTCGCTGCCAGTGCGCTCAAAGTCTTGTTGTGCGTTTAGGAAGTTGACGACTAGGTTCTTCCATGTCGTGAACGCGGCAGCAATACCATTAAGCCAGAACGAGGCTATGGTCGCCCGCACCGCCTTGCCGACGATCAGCCCCCGGTCATCTATAGACTGACCTTCTTTCAGCCACACACCCCACTCTTGCATGTTCTGCCGCTGCTCGGGCAGGATAGGGTCGCCGCACGACGGACAGACCAGGCGGGCAGTCTCGGCGGACTCTAGGACGCTGCCCTTGTCCTCCCACACAAGCTGTTCCCACTTGCCCTCGAAATACACACCGCACGCCGGGCAGGGCCAATACCACCGCCGCCGGTCGCCTCGATTGTATAGCGCCAGGATGCCTTTGCACGGCGGCGCTTCGTGCGGGGTCTTGCTGATCCACTTAGGGTTCTCAAGCGGGCGCGAGGGCGACGACTCGGCCATCGTCATTGCGAAGGACCGGAAGGTAGTGGTTCTCTTGCTTCCGAGGTCGTACGGCGCACCGTCGCCGCCAATGTCGTCATCCATGCGGTCGTAGTCGGTCAACGCAATTCGGCCCACGGGCTTGCCCGCAAACTCGGCAACCGTGGGCCAGGACAGATTGAGCATCAAGCCGTTCTTGTATTGCTTGTCATGCACGTTATCGGTGTTGCGCGCTTTCAGCACCTTGTCGCCAATGGCTTTGGAGTATCGGTGCATCCGGTCGATACGCCGCATCGAGAAGTCGCGTGCCGCTGTCTGCGTTGGCGAATACACGATCATGTCCAGGCCATCAACCATGATGGAGTACGCCGCCCAATTCAGCACCAGCCCTTGCGTCTTCGCGGACTGCGCTGGACCTACGAAGATCAGGCCGGTAAACTCGCGGCTTACAAGCTCGTTCTGCGGTTCCTCCATGTATGGCGCGGTTCGGTTCTGATAAGGGCCGATGTAGCTGCCAGGGTTGTTAAGATAGACATACTTCTCCGCTGCCTCCGCGACGGTGATCCGCTCGGGGGGCCGCAATTGAGAAGCAAGGTCAATGAAAACATCCTCAAGCGTTTCATAGGTCGCTTGCGCCGTCGTCTTCGCTCTGTGTGAACGACTTACCGAGCGAATATTCTCGTCCGTTACGAAGGCCATCAACTAGCTTCCCTTGCATTTCGACGAGAATGGTGTCCACCATTCTCGTAATGATTTCGCGCTGGGCATCGTCCAGCCTACTCTCTCGCTCCACAGAGTCGGTCAACAGCAAGGGCGACAGCCGTATGGTCTTGAACGCCTCGCCAGCCAGGCTGACAACAGCACTCGTTGCCCAAAGATCGCCCACGCGCTCCATGTATGTCAAGTGTTGGTTCTTGCCATCCCAGTACGCCTTTTGCAGCTTGGTGGGCAGATCGTCCACCTTCATCGCCATTATCTTCTCGATGATCTCGTCCGGCAAAGAACATAGGCGCGGAGCCGCGTTACGGACAAGCCAGGTCGGCAGGCCGTCACGCATACCGGACGAGTCCATGCCGTTTAGCTTGGCGCGCACTGACGCCGTTGACATAGCGAACATAGCTCCTAGCTCGGGTATGGTCGCGCCGACAAATATGAGGCCCTTGGCCCCACGCTTCATCAGGTCGGCTTCTATCGACATGGCCATCAGTCGTTCTCCCATTCCACGCCGTCGCGTATGTCGCGTATGTATTTCCGCACGGTATCCTGCGCGTCATTCTTGCTGACGAGCCTTGGCACCACGGTTGCGTCTAGCGTTCCCCTGGTTACGAGGTGCGTCACGCGGACAGAGTGCTTCTGGCCGGACCTGGCTATGCGCGCAATGACCTGTAAGTACAACTCAAGCGGCCAGGGGTTGTCAAAGAAGATCATGTTGTGGCCTGGGCCAAGCTGCATATTGAGGCCGTGGCCCGCGCTCGCCGGGTGGAGTAGGAGGTCGGTTATCTTGCCCGCGTTCCATGCCGCGAGGCAGTCGGCCTTCTTGTCCATTACCACGGCTTTAGGTAACAGTTTCCGAAGCCGTTGCAGAGACGCCTTGTGCCAATAGCAGATGATGCGAGGTGAGTTACCGATCTCCTCGCGGACCTGCATAAGCTCTTGCAGCTTGAAGTCATGGACGTTGTGAACCGTGCCGTCTTCGTCATAGACCGCGCCGCTGGCAAACTGCATCAGCTTTTGCCCGAGAGCCGCGCTGTTCAACGCCTCGATCTCTACGCCGTTCGGCAGCTTCAACACCAGGCTGCGCTCAAACTCCTTGTAGCGTTTGGCGATATCCGCGTCCAGCACGACAGGCCGCTCCACCACCAGGGGCTTCTCTAGCCCGAGGTAGTCTTCCTGGCGCATCATCACGCATATGTCGGATATCTTCTTGGCGATCTCCTTCTCCGCGCCGATGCGGGCCTTGATCTTCTTCGAGTACTTGTCCTCGATGGTGTACTGCTCTTTGAACGCGGTAATGCCGCGACCAAACCGCTCGCCACGGTCGAGGAGATAGATTTGCGCGAAGTAGTCGGTGATGCCCTCTGGTGCCGGGATGCCGCTTAGTAGGTGCAACCGGCTGATCTTGCCGCGTACGCTGTTCAACGACTTCCACCGCTTCGTGCGATGGTCGGCAAAGCTGGTGCTTTCGTCCACGATCACGGTGTCGTATGGCCAGGACTTGCCCCAATAGTCCACAAGCCACGTAACCATTTCGCGGTTTATGAGGTGTATCTTCGTCTTCTTGCGCGCAAGCTGCTTACGCTGCAAGGCCATATGATAGCTCTTAGCCCGGTTCGCGGCATAAACCGGTGAACCAAACACGTCGCTTCTCTCCATCCGTCGCGCATCTCGTACGGCCCGAAGCAGGACAGGGTTGCGCTCGTCGGGGCGTATGATGGTGTAGTCCATCCACCACGTATGCGACCACTCGCTAATCTCGGTCGGCCAGGTCTGCACGGCCACGCGCAGCGGCGCAATGACGAGCGCACGCCCGATCATATCGCGGGAGAACAGGTGGTCGAGCATCGTCAGCGTGCATACGGTCTTGCCGAGGCCCATGTCCACGAACGCGCCGCTAAACGGGTTCTCGATCATAAACGGTATCAGCAGGTTCTTCTGGTAGTCTCGCAGCGTTTCCACGCTGCGAGTTACACAGGACCCGGCCTCTTGAAGCTCGCGGAGTAGCCAGCCGGGCTTCGGCATTATGCTTGCGTCAGCAGGATTTCCGCCTCCTTGTCTGTCTTGTCTGCCTCCCGTGTGGCCGTCGCCAGCGTAGCATGGTCGATAGGCGTGCCGCTCATAAGGTGCGGCTTGAGAACGTCCCAGGCCGCTTGCTGCGCGACCGGCGACAAGATCAGGCGCTCCAACAGCGCCAACAGTGCTTCACCCATTTTTACTACTCCTTGTCCGACAGTTTAAGTATGTGTCTGGCGAGCGTCAGGCTATCGCATATGTGAACCTCCCATCCGAAACTGTTACGCAATTCGGCATGGCGTCGTAGTTGCTGTTCGGCAGCCTCGCCGTCGAGTCGCTTAAACTCGATCCACACGCCCCTACCGCCCTTGCCGAATATCTTGTCCGGTGCGCCGCGAGCGTCCAGAAACGCGACCTTACGAACAACCCAACCCGCCGCCTTCGCCTCTTTGCGGATCGTTCGCTCAATCGTCGCTTCTGGCCCTGGCATCACGCGCTCCGGTAGTGTTCAAAGGCGTCGCGCAGCGCCCGGCAACTGTTCGCCATAGACAGCGTTTGTTCCACGGTCAGGCCGGGTGCCGCCTTGCTGACGACACTCTTGCCGAGCTTGACGGGATTGTTTCTGGCCTGCCTGGCGTTGAACAGCGCCGCTTGCAGCGCGTCAACGGGCGTCTTGCCCTGGCATATCTCTGTGAACACGTCCTGACTGACGCCGTTGCTCGTCTTCTTCTGCAAACGACAACCCCACTCGGTCTGGCTGTATTGAAACAGGTTCAATACTATCCAACCAGTCAGGTTTAGCTCCTTGATAATGGCTTCTAGGTTCATCATACCTATCCTTGGTTACGCAGTGACGATGCACCACGAAAGCTACGTTAAACGCCAGCCACAGCAGCACCCACGTAGCTTCCATGATCTAGTCCTTTCGGTAAACCCTCGACACATAGCCTGCCGCTCCTAGTGGCAGACCTTTTGCCCAGGGGATCGGAGCCTTCATGCTATGGAGTAGCAACTGCAACGTCAAACGGTTACTGCCGGTCCGAACATGCGTTATGATTTCGTCGTGAACGGTGCCGACGACCTCAAAGCCTTCCTCCTCGGCACGCATCACGCCCACCTTCAAGATATCACGCGCGGTCGCCTGGGTTACGTTTTCCATGATCTTGCCGCCTGACGAGAAGACGCGGCCCCACTGACGGCTGGTTTGACTCATACCCATGTACGAGAACACCGTCCGCGTGTACGGGCCGTCGCGCCCCTCAAACGTCCGCTCCACCATGCGAGGCTTGAAGTAGTACATGACCCTGCCGCTCGGTAGGGTAATCGTCATGTAAGGCCCTCGTAACTCAAAGTGCAGCAAGCCGTTCACCGTGTTGGGCTTGCCGTTCATTGCTAACATGACGGCCCGCTCGTATGCTTTCCAACCTGCCGGGATTTCGTGATAGACGGATCGGAACAACGCGACCTGACGCTTCGCCTCCTCGTTCGTTATGTTGACGCCCATATTCTCTGCGTAGCCCCACAGGCCGGTCCTCTTGCCCTCCCGTAGCTCGCCGCCGCCTAGCTGATAGGTGCAGCCAAGCACAGCAGGTTTGCAGATGGTCCGCTCTGACTTGGTGATATCGGCATAAGCCCTATGATAAAGCTCCGTGCCAAAGTCGAGATACGGGTCGCGGCTGTCGCGGAAGACGCCTAGCAGTCGCTTGCAGCCGGTCAGCCACGCCGAGGTCGCACTCTCGATGGCCGACAAGTCCGCTACCATAAACTCCATGTCGGGCTGGGCTTGGAAACTACTTCGCACCGATCCCGACAAAGCGTTCATAGGCTCACCGATCAGGAGCTTGAGATCGTCATAATTCCTGGCTTCAATCGCCCTTGCAACTTCCTCAAGCGCGTAACTGTCACCTCCATCCGCTTCAAGAAGTTTTGGCGTTCTTGTAAGATTGTGGGGCTGCGGACCGCGCCCGGCCCACCTAGCCGTACGCGCTGCCCCGGCAAACTGGAAACAATGTCGCAGTCGGTCATCGGCGGCAAGGCGGCGGAGGATAGCAGGGTATTTCTTGACACTGGTTTTGCTCGCTTGCTGTCGAAGTTTGAGTGCCCGCACGGCATCGGTGTCGAGGACCTTTGTAGTTGGGTTCTCGTCGAGGACTTTCCTGACTGTGTTCTTTTGCAGGTCCGCAAAAGGATAGCCACGCTCACGTAGCCACGGAAGAAGTTGAGGAGTGCTGTTTGGATTTTTGACGCCTGTAAGATCAGCCATGATGCCAACAAGCTCTCGCTTGCGCTGTTCCGACATGGCGTGACCGGACTCGACAAACTTGCGGTTGACGGGCAATCCTCGGTCGTTAATGCGCTGGTCGATCTCATACAGCTTCCACTCGTCTTCGGGGACGTAGTAGCGTAACAGTTTCGTTTTTATCTCGTTCTCGGCAGTCACGTCGCGGCTGTTGTAGTCGCAAAATTGCTGCCATTCTTCCGGGTTCGTCCTGCGTGTTCGGCGGTCATAGCCATTCTTCTTCGTCAGCTTCAAGGGCATACAGAACATCTTAATCAGGTCGTCACCGGCTTTGCTCTTGAGCTTGCCCGCCTCGATCCCGATTGCCTCACCGATTTGCAGCAGCGTTCCCGAGAACGATTGCAGGTTCGCCAGCGCCATCGTGCAACGCCAGCCCTCGTAAGGCGTGTCGATCTGCAACGTATTCATGGTGACAAGCCGCTCGAAAGCTGCGTTGAAAGCCCACTTCTCTACACGGGGGTCCAGCAAGCACTCGCGTAATTCTTTCGGAAACTCCTCTTGCGTCAGGTCCACATGCTCCACGCCGCCGCCGTCAATCTCGTAAGCCACCATCAGGGCTTCCGTGGTCATGTCGCGTGTGTATTTCCACACCCCAACGCTTGAGGCCCCCGACAAGGGGGCCTCACTGTATGTCTCATAGTCAAGCGAGATTACAGTTTGCGCCATGTTGGGGGTTACAGCCCGCCGGTATCGTCGTCGTCCATGCCGCTGTCGTCATCGTCAGGTTCTGCGGCATCGAACGAGTCGTCAATGTCGTCTTCCTTGATCCGTCCGGTGCCGAAGGGTTCGCCGTCGCGCAGGAATTGCACGGCCAGCAGCCCGCAGCTAACGCGCTTACCGCCCTTGGGGTGAACAGAGAACCAGGGACGCACCAGAGCCGACACGTAGCAACCGCCGTAGAACACGCCGCCGTCCTTTGCCGGGTCGATCCGCATTGGCTTGCCAGTCTTGGGGTCGCGCTTGGCCCCACGTAGGGACGGCGGGTTCTTGCCCTCACGGGTGCCGACAACCCACTGACCTTCAAGCTCCTCTTTCGCCAGAGTGTCGCCGTCCTTAATAAACTTCTTGTCGGCAGGCACATCCTTGAGCTTGTTGTCGGTCAAGATGCCCTTGAGGACTTCCACGCACAGGTTCTTAGCCGCCTTGTGCGTCTTCTTGGGCATCAGCAATTGCAGCGTGTAGGAGCTTGTCTCCTTGCCGTCATCGTTGGTCTGTAGCTGGGGCGTGACCAGATGCGGATGGCTTGCCCGGCAGTTGTCCAGGCGGATAGAGCCGTCGCTATACAGAATAGCGTTCTCGACGCGCTTAACGATAGTCCGTGTCTTTTCTTCGGCCATGATACTCTCGGTTTTTCGGGTTACGGTTCACGATACTGCGTCTAGTCAAAGGTCGTCATCTTCCTCCTCGTCAAACACATCATCCACAGCCTCTTGGCTGTTCTGTCGGCTGTCATCGGAAGGGGCAAGCCGGGAATTACCCGGCACGCCTGCCATCACCGACGCCAGCAAGCTCGGTATGTCTTTAGCCCTCACCTTGGCTTTCCGTAGCAGCTTGCGGGCTGCGGAGGTCGAAACCATTACCGGAATTATGATCTCGGCTGGCGGCACGCCCTGGTCAGTCAGGATGTGATACGCCTTATCCTGATCGGTCCACTGCCAGGACCGCTTACCGGCGACGATCTTCCATCCGGCCACATCGTTGCCGGAAACCAGGCGGGCCATCACCTCGTTCTCGATCTCCGCAAACCACTTGAGATATAGTTTCTTGAAGCGCAGGCGATAGGCCAGGGCCTCGTCTGACATTCCGGCGAGCTTCAAGCTCGGGACAGGCACGCCGTTGTGGCTGGCTGCTTCCGCATACTCTTGCATGTCGTCATGGCTATAAGCGGCATCCTCTACCGCGTCGAAAACGTCATCGGCCAAGCGATCTAGGTGCATGGCCAGGGCCGGGCATGTCTTCGATACTCGGCAGAACCGGCACTGCTTCTCACCAGGGGTGCGGGGGGCATCCTCCTGCCAGGCCAGGGCTGCGCGCTCCTTCACATACTCACCGAACGCCAGTAGCTCCTCACGACTGCACGACCATACGCCAAAGTAGCCTAGTCGGGGCTGGCATATGCGGATGACGATGCGCTGGAAGCCGTAAATCCAATCCCACTCGTTGAACGCGCCGAGCGCGTATAGCATCGCCTGGGGGTTCTTCTCTACCAGCACCTTGACGCCGGTTCCCATCTTCAAGTCGGTTATGGTCAGCAGTCCAGGGGCGCATACGAAGTGATCCGCCGTGCCGCGCTGGCCGGGGATCGGGGTAAAGGGGGATATGTCCACCTTCTGTTCAACGTAAGCATCGCCCTCGATCTCGTCGCACCATTCGATGAAGGTCTGAATGTGGTCGAGCATGTCGCGGTCCACAAGAACGTCATGCGCGCCGTGCGTAATAGTAACGCCCGCCATGCTGTCGGGTCGGAACCCGATGATGCGCCAACGCTCGGCAATGTCATGCGCGACCGAGCCGTAGGCCGCGTCAGCGCCCGCCGTGTCGCCTAGCACGGCATTGGCCAGCAGATACCCGGCGCAGTTAAGCCAACCGGAAGACGAGGAAGGGGCGAAGTGAGCGTGTCCATGTAGGCCGGAACCATACAAGGCCAGCATACGGTCGGCAACGGGTTTGATTTGCTTCGGCATGGCGTAACTGTTTCCTTGTCGGGGAAGGCTGGGGTTGTCCAGCCTCCCCTCTCTAGCTACGCCAGGCTACAGGCTGTCTTCGTCCTCCTCGGACTCCTCGGACTCCTCGGCCTCCGGCTCCTCCTCACCCAGCAACGCCTCGCAAGCGTCGAGAACGGCCTTGAACTGCGGGGACTTGATAGCCAGCAATTCTGCCGCCTTGCCCACATCCTTGATGATCTTCTGCGCGGCAGGCTTGCCCTTCGCGTCCTTGACCTTGACGACGGCGACCTTGACCATTTCCATCGTGATCCTTGGCACCTTGGCCACCGAAACCTCGGTCGGGTCGGAAGCCGTCTTGCCTGCCGTTGCCACGCCCTTGCCGGACTTTAGCTCGGCAATCAACAGCTTCATCGTCGCCGTCATGTCCTTGATGACTTCTTCGAGCATTACTTGATCCATACTTAGAGGTTGATGAAAAGTATTAGCACTTGCTGTGTCACAGCATTGTGATGTATAGAATAATAGACACGGGCTGTCAACACCCCCGCAAGGATAAAATGACGATGCCGCTACAGTTGCCTGCCTGGCTTGAGGAAGTGCCACAAGAGGATCGCATATGTGCGCGCACGCGGTTCCTTCTTAGGCTTGCTGCGCTCTACGCCAGCGAGAACGGTGGACTTGGGGAGCTTAGCTGCCTGATCGGCTACGAAAGCAAACATAGCCTGTCTGTGATTATTTCGCGTCGCCGGTCGGTCAGTCCAGAACAAGCCGCAGCCATCGAGACTGTCGTGGGCCGCGAAGTCGTGGCGCGCGAAGACCTACGCCCGGATATGTTCATACCTGCTTAATAAGCGAGGCTTTTCCGCATGTCGTCAGTCGTTCCGTTTAAGCCGCGTCTAAAGTCGGCAGAAGTCCCTCTCAATATCAGCATCAGCAGCGGCCACCGGGGGAAAGTCGAGAACGTCACTTGGACCTGGGAGCGCATGGTCAACAGGCTACAGGAACCCACGCACGACGCCCTCACGATAAAGCAATTCAAAGAACTGCCCGACGACGCGCAGTTGAAGCGCAAGAACAACGGATATTTCGTCGGCGCTCACTTCAAGCACGGCATCCGCAAGAAGATGGGCGAGTCCGCCCGGTCGTTAATCACGATGGACATTGACCAGGGGACGCCCGAGCTACTGGTGGCCTTGAGCCTTGGCAGCAGCGGCCTTGGTGATATCGAGTCCGCCGTTTATTCCACACGGCAGCACACCGAGGCCAAGCCCCGCGTCCGTATCGTCATACCGCTGCGTGAGCCTCTGGACCTCGACAAGTTTGAGCCTGTGTGCCGTATCCTGGCGCAGCGGCTAGATGAGACGATGATGATGGTCGATGCGGTGTCATTCCGCGAGGCCCAATACATGTACTGGCCTTCCGTCTGTAAGGGCGAGGAGTTTTTCTTCCTCCATAACAAGGGCAAGTGGCTGGACCCCGACGAGGTGCTTGAGGGTTTCGGCAACTGGCAGGACTATGCCAACCTGCCGCGCTCCGAACGGGAGCTTGCCCTACGCCGGGCAGAGACAAAGGCACCAGACCCTCGCAACAAGCGGAACGTGGTCGGAGCCTGGTGCCGCCTGCACGATATCCATGACACCATCGAGAAGCACCTGTCGGATATCTATACGGCATCCGAGTGGGGCGACGATGGCGTGCCGACGCGCTACACCTACACACGCGGCACCACGGCTAACGGCGTAGTCGTCTATGACGACAACCAGTACATCTATTCGCACCACGGCACCGATCCGTGCGGCGGCAAACTGGTCAACTCTTTCGACTTGCGCCGGGTTCACGAGTTTGGCGAGCTAGACGAGCGCGCCGATCCCGATGGCGACGTAACCAAGCTCAAGAGCTACGATGCGCTCCGCAAAGCCCTGCAAGACGATCCCGAAATGGTTACGGAGCTTCGCACGATCATTTACGGCGACTCTGACGACGCCTGGGATGACGTGCCGCTAGACCAGGCCGAGGAGGAAGCCGCCGAAGATGTGGAGGAGGGCGACGAAGCAGCGCCGCGTCCAATTAAAAAGATTAGTCTCAAGTCAAGTGCCAAAATTGAAAAAGATGATCTCGGTGCGGATTGGCAATCAGACCTAGAGCTTACCGGCGACGGCATCATTAAGAACACGATGCACAACGTCACGCTCCTGTTAGAGAACGCGCCGCACTTCAAGGGCCGGTTCGGCTATGACGAGTTTCTGTCTGAAAACGTCGTGCTGCGCGATATTAGTTCAATTAGCCTTCAAATCCGGGCGCTGGGGCGGCATAAGGACGATCCGGTAGGTAGGGTCCAGAAACTCCACATGACGGCCTGTAGGGCGATCCTAGAAGCTCCTAGAGGGCCTGGGAAGGCGGGGTGGGGCATGAAGGTCACTGACCGGGACCTAGAAGCGGCGCACCTACTCGTATCGTCGCGCCGCCTGGTGCATCCGATCCGCGACTGGCTGGAAACCCTCAAGTGGGACGGGGTAAAGCGGATGAACCTCTTGTGGATCAAAGCCTGCCACACCCCTGATAACCCTTACTTTCGCCAAAGTGCGAAGATGTGGCTGCTCGGCGCGGTAGCTCGGGTCTATTGCCCCGGCCACAAGTTTGACTTTGCACCCATCATCGAAGGGCCACAGGGCCTCTACAAGTCCACCTTCCTCACCGTCCTGGGTGGCGTATGGACCGGCGAAACCGAAGGCCACTTTGATGACCAGAAGAAGTTTGTCGAAAGCACGCAAGGGTTCTGGATTGTCGAGATACCGGAGCTAGTGCAGTTCAACAAAAGCGAAGTCGAGGCAATCAAGGCGTGTCTGTCGCGCAAGTCGGATCATGTGCGCCTCTCCTACGAGGAGTACGCAAAGACCTACTACCGCCAGCACGTCATGGCCGGGACGACGAACCGCGCCAACTACCTCAAGGATGCGACCGGCAACCGGCGGTTCTGGCCGATCCCGTGCGGGCCGGGGCAAATCGACATTGAGTGGGTGCAAGAGAACCGGGAACAGATTTGGGCCGAAGTAGTCCACACCTTTAAGCGGATGCGCGCCGCGCAGCCTACAGGCGACCTCCCGCTCTACCTGTCCAACAAGGAAGCCGCAACCTACGCCCTGACCTTGCAAGGGGAGAAGGTGGTTGAAGACGGGTCGGAAGACCTGGCCGGGCTGATCGAGAGGTTCCTAGAAACCCCGGTGCCGCCTGCGCTGTCCCTGCCGGGTGCCGAGCCTGGCGACTATCATGCCGATGCGCTTGACGATGGCGTGCTGGACGCCCTTGTGCGGCGCAACCTGACTTGCGGACGCGAGCTGTGGGAGAAGGCCCTTGGCGGTCGGTCGATTGACTTTGACGCACGCAAGGCCAGCACAATTAGTCAGGCGATAGGGCGCGTGCCGGGCTGGGAACCGTCAGGGTCGGTCAACACTTGCGGCACCTACGGTCGGCAGCGGACATACCGGCGAGTGGGGACCTCATAAATAGCATTTCAAGAACGAAATGCTTTTCATGCCGTTTTAGGCGTCAGAGGGGGGTGCAACACCCGGACACGCGAACAAGCTCCCCCAACGTTCTGACGGAAGACCCCCCCCCCCCCCCCCCCCCCC
>ENA-OBIO01000637-OBIO01000637.1-metagenomes-genome-assembly--contig:-NODE-637-length-17031-cov-3.20694_pt1 | contig 17031 bp, 12 predicted proteins | sample MGYA00153383_OBIO01 | MGnify analysis MGYA00153383 | reverse complement strand
AAAAAATGGATCTATCTCAGTAGACACACTTACATTTATTATAAATGTGATAGGGGGAATAACAGCTATCAATGAACTAAAAAATGTTAAAGATAAAGCCGTTGTTTATCCTAATCCTTCGAGTTCCGAAACAACAATCCAGTTAAATTTACTTGAACCATCAGATGTTATTATTACCTCCATAAATCCTTTAGGACAGGGCATTTATAAAGAAAAAACAAATTGTAACGCAGGTTTAAATAATATAAAAATCGATACAGAACAATATCCTTCAGGAATTTATACCCTGATTATTAGCACTAAAAATGGAGTAATAACCAAAAAATTAACAGTAACTAAATAATAACTCGCATTTTAATGATATTTTTGTAGGAGCTCCGCATTTTTGTGGAGCTTCTACAATTTTATACCTATGCTAAAAAAAATAATACTACTTGCTTTTATTACAATTTCCTTAAATAAGTTTCATGCACAAGTATTGTATAGTGAACGTTTTAATGCGGTTTCTGGATTAAATACAGGAACGTATACAGCTAATAGTTCCTTGCAAAGTTATTTGTATGGAAATGTTCCATCTGCTATGACAAGCATTAATAATGGTAATTTATATGCAGATACAACTTTAGGAAACTATCCTTATAAAGCCCCACTTCAAAGCCAGAAGGGATGGTTGGCTTACAGGCCGGCTAACATAACAAACATCACTGATACCTTTGCTATTTCAACATCATGGTTAATTCCAACAGGCAATTCAAACTCTTGGTTGATAACACCAACGATTAATAATATAGCTTCTAATAGTGTATTAACATGGGACGCCATGGCGCCAGATGCAAATAATTTGGATGGCTATGAGGTATATGTTTCTACAAATACACTTACTGCCCCATCAGTTGGCGATTTTACCACACTAGTATATGCCACAGCCGCCAAAAACAATAATTGGCAAACGCATAGCATTTCTTTAAGTGCGTATGCAGGACAAAATATTCGTGTTGCTTTTAAAAATAACTCAACTAATAAATATCAATTATGGTTAGATGATATTGTTGTAAAAAATATCCCTAATGCGTATGATATTGTTGGAAAATCAAACGACACCTATAAATATACGGTTGTTAATACTAACAATTCGATTATTGCAACCTTTCAAAATAATGGATACACGCCTGTTTCGAGTGTAACCTTAAATTATAAAGCAGGAAATAATGCGGTAGTATCAGAAACACAAAATTTAAGTACGGCTTTAAATTACTTAGGCATTCAACAGTTTACACTATCAGCGCCATTAATCGCAACTGTTCCTTCTTATAATGATTTGAAAGTTTGGGTAAGTAACATCAATGGCCAAGCAGACCAGTTGAATAGTAATGATACGGTTGTGGGTTCCATTACCATCTCATCATCTATACCCAACAAAAAAGTATTAATTGAAGAGTTTACCAGTACTAATTGCGGTTGGTGCCCTGAAAGCGCTACGATGCTAAGCCTGTTAAAAAGCGACACCAGTATTATTGTTGCCTCAATTCATGCAACGGATAGCATGTCTTCATTTACTGGAAACCCTTTAGCAGCAAGTAATGATAATGGTTTTCCAAGTGCATTTATTGATAGGTATTATTTTTCTGATTACGGAAAACAATCTATAGATAGAGCAAAATGGAGTAAATACCTTGCTCAACGTAAAGTAATGGTTGTTCCTGCAACGGTTACTATTACAGGCATTTCTTATAACTCAGTAACTCGTCAAATTATTGCAACAGTATCTACTACCTTTGTTGGTGATGTAAAAGGAGATTATCGTATCAATTTATATGTGAAAGAAAATAATGTTTTTGGTCCGGTTAATGATATGACTGATAATAACTGGAACCAGCATAGTTATTTATATAACGTTAACACATCACCTTACTATCAAGTTGGCACAGTGCTTAGCGCAGGCTCCAACCCAACTACTTATTTAATGGACGCTAACGATTATAAACATCAAAATGTAGTACATTGGCTATTAGACGGTCCCGATGGGGCGCCAGGCGTTATTCCATTTAGCGGAATAACTTCCGGACAAACCTATAGTAAAACATTTACATACACATTGCCAACAGTTGCTGGTAATTCATTTAGATTTAATACAAATAATATTTATTTGGTAGCTGTTGTATCTGATAATACGTTTGGTTATTCTTTCACATCGAATCATCGAAATATATTAAATGCCGCTGAGGTTAAATTAACCACTGACCCTGAAAGTATTGTTGGAGTAGTGGATATAACGAAGGCTGCTATTCAGTTAAATCTATTTCCAAATCCCACAAGCGATGTGTGTACATTAACGTACTCTTTGCAAGAAACACAAAACGTAAAAGTATCCGTATATAATACCTTAGGTGAGTTAGTGTATTTAGAATCATTAAACGCTTCTGTTGGAAATAATAATCAAACACTGAGTATAGGCTCTTTGTCCCAAGGAAATTATAGTGTGAAAGTTGATTTTAAAAACGGAACGGTTACAAAAAAATTAACCATCATTAAATAAGAACAATGATTGTAGTTACTGGTGCCGCAGGCTTTATAGGAAGTTGTTTAGTTTCTAAATTAAATAAAGAAGGATACGCCGATTTACTTTTGGTAGATGATTTTTCGCATGCCGATAGAGAAGCAAATTATAATACCAAACAGTTTTTTAAAACAATGGAACGTTCTGTTTTTTTAGATTGGTTTAAATCACATGCAGCCGAAGTAACGTTTGTGTATCATATAGGTGCACGTACAGATACTACTGAATTTAATGTAGAGTTGTTTAATGAGCTTAATTTAAATTATACAAAAGCTATTTGGAATAGTTGTACATCTCACGCTATTCCTTTGGTATACGCGTCATCTGCTGCTACGTATGGTTTAGGGGAATTTGGTTATGATGATGATGAATCAAAAATCCCTTCATTAAAACCGTTAAATCCTTATGGCGATAGTAAAAATGATTTTGATAAATGGGCAATCACACAAACAAGCACGCCTCCAAAATGGTCAGGCTTTAAATTTTTTAATGTGTATGGACCAAATGAATTTCACAAAGGAAGAATGGCTTCTGTGATCTTTCATTCATTTAATCAAATTCAAGACAAAGGCTTAGTTAAATTATTTCGTTCGCACAATCCAAACTACGCGGATGGCGGACAATTACGCGATTTTGTATATGTAAAAGATTTAATTGATGTGTTGTTTTTTGCGATGACTCATCCATTGAAAAACGGCATTTATAATTTAGGAAGCGGAAAAGCGCGTCCGTTTTTAGATTTAGCGAAAGCCACATTTAAAGCATTAAACAAAGAACCTAACATTGAATTCATTGATACGCCTATTGATATAAGAGACAAGTATCAATATTTTACAGAAGCGAATATGCAAAAGTTAATTGCCCAGGGATACACGAAACCATTTACAAGCCTTGAAGATGGCGTTAAAGATTATGTACAACATTATTTAGTGGGCAAAAAGTATTTTTAGTTTTCTTGATTATTTCGCAAGAGCAACAACTTCCGCAAATGCCGAAGCTAAGTGCCCAAATTAAATTTAGGTTCTGTTATTCGGTCGTGCTATTTTTTCACAAATGTTTCTACAACGCCTTCAAATTCTAACGTCAAGTTGTCAATAATGCTTTGAGTATTTGTATTAAATGTTATTGTATAGCTGCCTAATTGGTCATTAAAAGATGTTTCAAATTTGTCAAGACTAATTTGTGTTATAGGCTCATTGAATAATTTATAAGTAAAATTGAGCTTTTTGTCTATTAGTTTTTTTTGGATTATTTAAATTTGATGCTACTTGATTTTCAAATTGTTTCTTTGTTCTTTCAAAAACACGTTCGTGCCATTGAGTTTTATTTAGTCCTAAAAACACATCCGCAATTTCAAGTTGTAAATAGCTTGCTATTTTATGGTCTGCTGAGTTGGTAAGAATAATAATACCTAAACTATCGTCTGGAAATAAAGTAATTTGCGACCTGAAACCATTTATTGCGCCACCGTGTTCGGTCATAAAATGGTTTTTATAAGTAGTCATAGTTCTTCCCATACCATATAATACATAAGATAATTCTTTATCTCTGATTGAATTTGAACTAATATTAAAGGGTTTCATTGTTTCTTGAATTACAGAACTTGGAATTACTTCATTGTTATTGTATTTGCCTTTAGATAGTTGACAAATAACCCAATGAGATAAATCAACTAAGTTTGAATTTATACCATTTGCGGGCCTTGACGCTTGAGTTTGTCTATAATATCCAATTGTCTTTTTGTTTTTTTGTATAAAATCTGTTTTATATGGTTTAGCGAAATCAGAAGTTTTTTCAATTTCTTCGATTGAAAAAACAGTACTAAACATTGACAATGGTTTAAATATGTTTTCCGTTAAATATTCCTCCCAAGTTTTTCCTGTTTTTATTTTTATAATTTCTCCAAGAGATATATACATAAAATTAGAGTATACAAAGCCATATCTAAGTTCTGCAACAGGCTCTAAATACTTAATACGCGCAAATACTTCTGATCTTGAAAAGTTTGAACCATACCATATTGCATCATTACCTGAAATTCCAGTTCTGTGGCATAACATGTCTCGTAATGTAATGTTGCTATTTAAGTTTTGATTTTTAAACTCTATCTCTGGAACAATTGACTTTATAGGCTTATCATATTCTAGTTTATTGTCATTGACAACCATACCAATAGCTGTAGACGTAAATAGTTTTGAGTTTGATGCTATTGGAAATAATGTTTTTGGTGTTACTGGCAATTTGTTTTCAAGGTCTCTGTAGCCAAATCCTTTAGCGTAAATTAATTTCCCATTTTTAATTATACCAACTGCACAACCAGGAACTTGCCAATCGGAAATTATTTTCTCTACTCGTTGGTCTAAAACACTAAAAGTGTCTATTTGTCCGAAAAGAAAAGTTGGTAATAGAAGTAATATCAATAGTCTACTCATAGATTCTGTTTGGTTGTTGTCCTGGCGCATTACCTATAACTGTAGTTTTTCCGGTTCTCGTCAAGCGCTTGTACCTATAACTCACAAATAACCACCACTCTTAATTCAACTGCTTCCACAGCATATCTTTCAATTGCATAATGTTGTAGCCCGATTGTGAGGAAAAGAAAATGTAAGGAATTTTAAATTTACCTTTCATGCGTTTATTTAAATCTTTTTCAAGCTCATTAATCAATTCTTCATCAATGGTATCGCACTGAGAGATGCCTAAAATACGCTGTTTATCAAGTAACTCAGGATTATATTCTTTTAGTTCGTTTAATAAAATTTTATACTCTTCGTAAATGTTAGGACTTTGGCAGCTCACTATAAATAATAAAGAAGAGTTGCGTTCGATATGTCGTAAAAAACGTGTTCCCAATCCTTTACCTTCGCTTGCACCTTCAATGATACCAGGGATATCAGCCATCACAAAACTTTTGTAATCGCGGTAACTCACAATTCCTAAATTTGGTGTTAATGTTGTAAACGCATAATTGGCAATTTCGGGCTTAGCTGCCGAAACCACTGATAACAGCGTTGATTTGCCAGCATTAGGAAAGCCAACTAAACCTACATCTGCTAATACTTTTAATTCTAAAATTTTCCATTCTACTCTGCCAAGCTCTCCCGGCTGGGCGTAGCGGGGTGTTTGGTGTGTTGATGATTTAAAATGCGTATTGCCTAAACCTCCTCTGCCTCCCGGAAGTATAATAAACTCTTGCCCTTCTTCCGTTATTTCGCAAACAACTTCGCCCGTTTCTTCGTCACGAGCAATGGTTCCTAAAGGCACATCCAATATTTGATCTTCACCTTCTTTCCCTGATTTATTGGATGAACCGCCACTTCCGCCCTCAGTGGCCTTAATGTGTTTTCGGTATTTAAGATGGATGAGTGTCCAAAATTGTTTATTGCCACGTAAGATGATATGCCCGCCACGTCCGCCATCGCCACCATCTGGTCCGCCAAAGGCAGTTAATATATCGCGGTGCAAGTGCGTAGAACCTGAGCCTCCCTTACCGCTACGGCAACATATTTTTACGTAATCTACAAAGTTATTGTCCACTGTTTTTTGTGTTATGAATTAAAATTTAAAATGAAAGGGCTTAATGCCTTTCATCTTAAATATTTTATCTTGGGTCAGTACTAATTATTTTTTCTTTTTTACTACTTTTTTTGGAGCTATTTTTTTCTTAGCTACAACCTTCGTAACCTTCTTAGTCACTGCTGGACGCGATGATTTTACAACCTTTTTAGGAGCAACCTTCTTTACTGCTTTTTTAGCAATAATTTTCTTTGTAGGTTTTTTAGCAATCACTTTTTTAGTTATTTTCTTTGGAACTGCTTTTTTCACTACTTTTTTGATAGGTGATTTTTTCTTCGCAACAACTTTAATAACTTTCTTTGGCGCTGATTTTACAGCCTTCTTCGGAGCAACCTTTTTGATTGCCTTTTTAGTTACTACTTTTTTAACGATTAGTTTTTTAGCAACTACTTTTTTCACTACTTTTTTCGGAGTAGCTTTTTTCTTTGGGGCAGTAACGATTTTCTTTTTCGGAGCAGCTGTAACGGTTTTTTTAGCTGGAGCCGAAACCTTTTTAGCAGCCACTGGCTTTGCTTTTGGAGTAACTTCTTTTTTGATTTCCGTTTTTCTTACTTCTGCAATATCGTGTTTTAACTCTTCCGAAATTTCAGTAGCTACTTCAAAATCATTGATGGTTAAATCTAAATGCTCAATATCATTTTCCAGCATAGTTAATTCTATTTCAGCTTTTACAAACACAATGCGTTCCGACAATTCGTTGGAAATAGCATCAACAGTGCCAATCCCATTAATTGAATGAAATTTAGTTTGCTCTGAATAATATTTTTTAAGGGGCAAAGTTTTGTTGTTGTATTCGTTTACACGATTTCTAATAATCTCTTCGTTTTGATCATCCATTCTTCCTGACTCTTTGCCGCGTAACAACAAACGTTTAATCAACTCTTCATTATCAACTTCAAGTGCCAACATAGCACTGATAGCGGTTCCCTTTTTTTGCAACAAATCATCCAAAGCTACAGCTTGAGTTTGTGTGCGAGGGAACCCATCAAATATAAAACCTTCAGCGTGTGGTTCAGCATCTATTCTAGCTTCTATCATTCCAATAACGATATCGTCCCCAACTAAATCACCTTTATCCATCAACTGTTTGGCTTCCATTCCTAAGGCAGTGCCACGCGCGATTTCGCTACGTAAAATATCGCCAGTTGATAAATGTATTAAGCCATATTTTTCAATTAATTTTTGAGATTGTGTTCCCTTGCCTGCACCTGGAGGGCCAAATAAAACGATGTTTAACATGTTTGTCATTAGTTATAAATTTTAAATTATGAGTTCTGTTTTGTATTACTATTTACTATCCACATTTTTATCAAGTACAAAAATATCTTTCATGTTTCTGCCCAATCCATCGTAGTCTAGGCCGTAGCCCACAACAAAGTCATTAGGAATTTCCATACCTACATAATCAATTTTTAAGGTTTTAGTGTAAGCATCGGGCTTCAATAAAAACGAGGCAACTTTAATTTGTTTTACTTCTTTTTTAGTTAAAAGAGTTACTAATTTTTCAAGTGTAATGCCTGTATCAACAATATCTTCAACTACTACAACGGTACGTCCTTTTATTTCATCCGTTAAACCTATCATTTCGGTAACAGTACCAGTACTGCTGGTGCCATGGTATGAGGCAAGTTTAATAAAACAAATTTCGCAAGGAATAGTGACTTCTTTTAGTAAATCAGCAGCAAACATAAATGAGCCATTGAGAACCACTAAAAATAACGGCATATCATCCGTTAAATCTGCATTAATTTTTTGAGCCATTACTTTTACACTTGCTAAAATTTTATCAGAAGTGATGTAAGGAACAAAAGTTTTATCTTTTAAGGTAACGCGTTGCATAGGTTTTTAAGAAAAAGTAAATATAGTAACATTTTTTTGAGCAAAATAGCCCTTTTGAAACAAAATAGAAAGAAATGCGAGTCTGTTTTCCGACGTTTTGCCGGCTTCTTTTTTATTTGAGAACAAAGAAAATTTAAACAGTAAGTGGTGGTCTCAAAAGTTAATTTTACAGTCATTCTGAACTTGATTCAGAATCTCATCGGTAGTAAAATCAAGCATCTTAGAGATATCGAATCAAGCTTTGCATGACAATTTAGGAAATTTGAAACAAACCAGGTTAATCTATGAACAGATCATTTTCGTTTAAATATAAATTTCATAATAACGTTTATATAAAGAAATAATAAGACAATCGACATAGCCCATTTATAAACCACATATACACATAGAATACATATATTTATGGTTATAAACTATGAGCCCTATGTGCCCTATGAGGTTAATTTTTGACACCTATTAAATATGTTTGATATTGAATCTTTGGTTTTATTGAACAAACCATTTTCGTTTATATATAAATTTGAATATGGCTATTACGCCCAGTATTAATAGGGCTATTGGCCATAGTCTGATAAAGAATAGTAAGATAGCGCCAAAAACCGCACCCCCATCAGTTAAAGCGGTTAGTAATTGAGATTTAAAATTAGGCTGGAAAGGCTCAATAGGTGCAGCATAAGCATATGTTTCGCTTTTAGTTGTTTCTTTCTGGTAAATGCTAATGGTAACGATACTATAAGCTATATCATGCTTAAGTTCTTGAGCATTTAACTTCACGTCATCTGTTGTTGCTTGTTTGGTATATAAATTATCTTCGGCTTCTATCGTTGTATTTAATTTTTTGCCTTTTTCATCAATGGCTTTTTCTAAGCGCTTTTGATGATTTGCAAAACGTTGTTGCCATAAATCGGCCGCCGATAATTGTTTGGTAACATCGTCTGCTTTTACAACACGATGGTCTAAATAGTCTATTAACACAGCTATTTCGCTCAATGTTTTATTTAACTCATCATTGGGTACGCGAATAGTAATATCACTATGCACCGTATAGTTTTTTATTTCACGCATACTATCGTTGCTAATACGAATATCATTTTTATAATTCACCGTGCTTTGTAAATCAGAAGTAGTTACATAACCTTGGTGTTCGTTAACGATGCGTTCAATATCAAAGGTGGCTGTTTTTACATCTTTTACTTTAAAATATAAATCAGCTTTACGAACAAAAGCTCTTAAGCTATCCTTTTTTAGGGAGTTTGGAGAGACCGGTTCTTTTTGAGAAGAAGGTTGTTCTGTTGTTGACGATGCCGAGTCTGCACTTGCTTTGGCATAAGCATCTTGATTGGCTTTTCCCTCTTGCGATGCGCTACAAGAAATTAAAAATAGAGTTGTGCTTAAAACAATACCCGAAAGTTTTAAGAAATTTTTTGTTGAGTTTTTCATGGAGGTTGGTTTTAGTATTGATACCACCTCTAATTAATTTGTAACCGATATGAGTTGTTAAGTTTGGTTAAAACGAAAATAAATAACAACAAATGAAATTATTTTTTCCTCACAATCATCAACCCATCACGTAAGGGAATCAGCATATTTTCTACTCTGCTATCTAGTTGCACATACTCATTAAACTCATGCAGGGCAAGGGTTTCCTTATCCATTTTAGCAACAGGCATTGTTATTTTACCACTCCATAATACGTTATCAGCGATGATCAGTCCGCCCGACTTTAAGTTGCCAATCACTAAATGATAATACGCTAAATAGTTTTTCTTATCTGCATCAATAAATACGATATCTATTGGTTCGTTAATGGTTGGGATATAATTTTTAGCATCTGCCACCACCAGTTGTATTTTTGCAGCATAGTCTGTTTTTGAAATAAAAGATTGTGCAAAGGCAGAAGTTTCTTCATTGACATCAATGCTGATTAATTTTCCGTTTTCGGTTAATCCTTCCGCTAAGCAAATTGCCGAATAGCCCGTATAAGTGCCTATTTCTAAAATAAAAGATGGTTTATATAAACTGGAAAGTAAACTTAAAAAGCGTCCTTGTAAATGCCCGCTCAACATGCGTGGAGATACCACTTTTAAATGTGTTTCTCTGTTTAGTTTAGTTAAAACAGCTGTTTCGGGTGATGTATGTGATTCGCAATAAGCTGCTAATTCTTTTTCTATAAATTCCATGATGTAATAATTGATTGTAAATAACGTAAAGAAAAACGAATAATTAATTTGAATCTATATTAAAAACTCATTCCTACGCCCACTCCAGCCCATAATTGAAAATAGTGAGCGTCAAAACCACAATCACTTTGTTGCATAAAAACAGGCGTTAATGCAGCTTTCAAAAAAAACCCATCGTCTTGTTTTTGATAGCGGTAACCACAACGCCACGCGCCGTACCACAGATTTTCCCATAAATAGCTATCGGGAATACTGCAACTTTCATTATACTGTCGCTGCATCGTAATGCCAATCCCTAATTCTAAATGATGTGGGTTTTTAAATAAAATAATGTTTTGTTCCAGTACATAAGCTTGCTCTACATACACACCATGCGGATTGATAGCAAAACCAACCCTCGCCGCTAATTTTAGTTTTTCCTTATAATAATAAATCTGATCCAGGTTTAAAGAGTAAAGTCCGGCATTGCCGCCAAGTTCTATAAATAAGGCCGTTTTCGCAGGATGCTTCTCGTAATCGCGCGGTGGTTTTAAAACATGATCTTCCTGAGCGCTCAATAAAGAGCAGCATAGCCAAAAGCCAAAGAAAATAACTATGTTTTTAAATAAAATCAATACCTCAAACTTACAAATTATACTAAAACCGGCTATACTAAAAATTTAGCAAAAAAAATTGCTACAATTAGATACTCTTTTTAAGCGTTTCTAACGAGCAAAATAAATTATATTTAAGAAAATGCCGAATAGAACTAGAGCGTGGGCTGTCAAAAATGCGAGCAGAGCGGGGGTGAATTAGCGATAGCGTAATCAACATGACAAATAAACAACAATAATAAATAATTGTTAAACGAGAATTCAAGGATTTAGCGGAGCGTAAAATCCGTAGAATTCCGTGAGGAGCGTGGTGCATATTTTTGACTAGTCACGCCAAGGCGTGATTGTTTCTTTTTCATCTATGGAAAAAGATAGAAATAAAAATAGCCCACTAAATATTTATTGTAGCCATAAAACCTAGTTTTTTAATTAAATGTTAAAATCTTAATAAGCTTAAAGTCCATCAAAGAACTATCTTTACCAAGTTTGTTTTTTTGTTATCAAAACATCAAGCAACTATACTATAACTATGAAAGATACATCTATAAAATCCGTTTTAATTATTGGTTCAGGCCCTATTGTTATTGGTCAAGCATGTGAGTTTGATTACTCCGGCTCTCAATCCGCTAAAAGCCTCAGGGAAGAAGGAATTGAAGTTACTTTAATTAACTCTAATCCGGCAACTATTATGACGGATAAAGTAACTGCTGATAACATTTACTTATTACCATTAGAGGTAAAATCGATTATTAAAATTCTTGAAGAGCGTCAAATTGATGCCGTATTGCCTACGATGGGCGGACAAACAGCGCTTAATCTTGCATTAAAGTGTGATGATTTAGGCATTTGGAAAAAATATAATGTGAAAATGATTGGTGTTGATATTGACGCTATTAAAGTTACAGAAGATCGTGATTTATTTCGCATTAGAATGAACGAAATTGGAATAGCAATGGCTCCAAGTAAAATTGCCAGATCGTTTTTAGAAGGAAAATCCGTAGCACAAGAATTTGGATTTCCTTTAGTTATTCGTCCGTCGTTTACCCTTGGTGGCAGCGGTGGTTCAGTGGTTTATAAAAAAGAAGATTACGACCATTTATTAAACAGAGGTTTACAAACATCACCAATACATGAGGTATTAATTGATAAAGCAGTATTAGGTTGGAAAGAATATGAATTAGAATTGTTACGCGATCAAAACGATAACGTAGCAATTATTTGTTCGATTGAAAATTTTGATCCGATGGGGGTTCATACGGGCGATAGTATTACCGTGGCACCTGCTCAAACATTAAGCGATACCACTTATCAGAAAATGCGAACCATGGCCATTAAAATGATGCGAAGTATCGGTAATTTTTCGGGTGGTTGTAATGTGCAGTTTGCAGTGAGTGATGATGTTGAAGAAAAAATTATTGCTATTGAAATTAATCCTCGCGTCTCTCGTTCATCAGCATTAGCAAGTAAAGCCACTGGTTATCCAATTGCACGTATTGCCAGCAAATTAGCTATTGGTTATACATTAGATGAATTGCAAAATCAAATCACAAAACAAACATCTGCCTACTTTGAACCAACACTTGATTATGTGATTGTTAAAATACCGCGTTGGAATTTTGATAAATTTAATGGCTGTAACCGCGAGTTAGGTTTTCAAATGAAATCCGTTGGTGAGGTAATGGCGATAGGACGTTCTTTTCAGGAAGCACTCCAAAAAGCTTGTCAATCCTTAGAAATTAAACGTAACGGGTTGGGTGCTGACGGTAGAGAAAACACTAATCAGGCAGAATTATTAGCAGGGCTAGAGCGCCCTAGCTGGAATCGTTTATTTATGATTTATGATGCCATGAAGTTAGGTATCTCTATCAAAACTATTCAAAAATTAACACGTATTGATATGTGGTTCTTAGAGCAAATCGAACAAATGATTGCTTTAGAACACGAAGTATCAAAACACCGTTTACAAGATATTCCGAAACACCTATTATATGAGGCAAAACAAATGGGTTATGCCGATAGGCAAGTAGCGCACTTGTTACGTTGCCTGGAAAGTGAAGTGTATAATAAACGAAAGGAATTTAACATCAACCGTGTGTTTAAAATGGTTGATACCTGCGCGGCAGAATTCGAAGCAAAAACACCCTATTACTATTCCACCTTCGAAGACGAAAACGAAAGCATTCGTTCAGAAAAAAAGAAAGTAATTATTTTAGGTTCTGGACCAAACCGTATCGGACAAGGAATTGAATTTGATTATAGCTGTGTGCATGGCGTATTAGCAGCCAAAGAGATGGGTTACGAAACCATTATGATTAACTGTAACCCCGAAACCGTTAGTACTGATTTTAGTACAGCCGATAAATTATATTTCGAGCCCGTATTTTGGGAACACATTTACGATATCATTCAGCACGAAAAACCTGAGGGTGTTATTGTACAATTAGGTGGACAAACCGCGCTAAAGCTAGCTGAGAAATTAGAAAAATACGGCGTTAAAATTATTGGCACCGATTTTAAATCATTGGATTTAGCAGAAGACAGAGGAGCATTCTCTAATTTATTAAAAGACAATCATATTCCGTATCCAAAATTTGGCGTGATCAATGATGCAGAAGAAGCAATTACGCTATCCAAAGAATTAGGCTTCCCTTTATTAGTTCGTCCGAGTTACGTGCTTGGCGGGCAATCCATGAAGATTGTGATTAATGAAGAAGAATTAGAACAACACGTGGTAAAGTTGTTAAACGATTTGCCAGACAATAAAGTGTTATTAGATCACTTCCTGCAAGGCGCTATAGAAGCAGAAGCAGATGCTATTTGCGACGGTAAGGATGTGTATATTATTGGAATGATGGAACACATTGAGCCTGCTGGTATTCATAGTGGAGATAGTTACGCGGTGCTTCCAACGTTTGATTTATCAGAAAATGTGTTGAAACAAATGGAGCAACATACTAAAACCATAGCTGTTGCCTTAAAAACAGTTGGTTTATTAAATATACAATTTGCTATTAAAGACGAAGTGGTATATATTATTGAAGCAAACCCAAGAGCCTCCCGTACTGTGCCTTTCATTGCCAAAGCCTACGATGAGCCTTATGTAAATTACGCCACCAAAGTGATGTTAGGCGCTAAAGTAAAAGATTTTAAATTTGCCCCTAAGAAAAAAGGATACGCTATAAAAATCCCAGTATTTAGTTATGATAAGTTTCCGGAGATACAAAAAGAATTAGGGCCAGAAATGAAATCAACAGGTGAGGCCATTTATTTTATTGATGATTTGTATGATGAATATTTTCAAAACATTTATAGCGAACGTAATTTGTATTTGAGCAAATAATTTTTCAAGTATAGTACTTATCTTGAAAACAATAATCCAACGAGAACGCCAGAAATTCTACCAATTTGAAGAGTTTTATGCGAAAATAATGTTAAAAACGAGTTAAATAATTTGGAGTTTTTATTTATAATTCTAATTTTACAATGTTGTTTTGCGTAAACAATAATTTTAATTTATTATAAACCACCTTACGCAGGGTAAAATAAAAAATTTAACATGAAGAAATTAATTTTAACAGTAGCATCAGCTTTATTAGTTGGATCATTAACAACAGTAAACGCCCAAGAAGCACCAAAAAAGACAACTGAGAAAAAAGAAGAACACAAGGCAGAGAAAAAAGAAGAGAAAAAAGAAAAAGAAGAGAAAAAAGAAAAAGAAGAGAAAAAAGAAGAGAAAAAAGCTGAGCACAAAGCGGAACATAAAGCTGAGCACAAAGAAAAAAAAGAAACTCCAAAAAAATAAAAAAATAAAAGTCACTGATGGTGACTTTTATTTTTTGAATCAGGTTTAAATATAAAATCTAATTTTCATTTAATTTCAAAAGCCACAATATTTTGTGGCTTTTGTTTTTATGGAGTTGCGAATAAAAAACTAAAGGGTTTGTTTATTTGTTAGTGATTAGTAATCTATTTGGAGCTAATTTGTATTTTTCATGAACCTCTAACATAGCCGCTAACACTAATTGAGAGTAGTTTTGCGATGCCGTTTTAAAATGCTTGGTTTCAGTATGCCACAGGGTATAAATTAAATTCATATTTCCTTTTGTTGGCATAAAACTAAAGAGTGCTTTTTTTACATTTCCTGAACCTGCATGGTAGCAATGCATTACAAGTAATCTAAACCATAATTCATTTTCTTTATAGTTAGTAATACCTAACGAATCTAATATTTTACGCGTATTTGGGATGCAAATCTTTTTTATTAAACTTGATGCAGCGTAAGCGGAGCGGTCAAAGTCAGCACGTTCATCTATGGTTTTATTTACTTTTAATCCAAACAAACGAGCTACATCTTTCATCAATTGAAATGAGCCATAAGCACCAACGTTTGATTTTTGTAATTTATTAGGACTTTCAATTAATAAGATAGCTTGCGCATACCAAGGATCAACGCCATTTGCGATAAAATCTTTTATGCCTTTGTCAAAATTGGCAGAAGCTTTGTCAAAATCATAAAAAAAACTTTTGCCGTTTGTCAATAAAATGCGAGCGGAATCTCCTAATAGATTTATAAACCTTAAACTATCTTTAAATCTATTTTTATGCTCTACGGATAAGCACTCTATTTCTTTGAGGTTAACTTTATGTAATATTTTCCTGTTTTCGGGCGTATTAAAAAAAGCGCTATCCTTATGTAAATGCATTACATTGCGCCAAAATTTTACTTGTGATAGGGTGTCGCAACCATAGTAATACATTTGTTGGTTATATACAAAGCCCATGCACTCGTTAGTTTGAGTATGCTCTACATCAACTAAATCTTCTTTTAAATTAAAAGTAGTCGCAGATATATAACTACTATCAGGCGGAGTAGAAAATAATTTCAATGTAAATATGAGCGATATGAATAGTTGCATGATTAGATTAAGTACAATGTACGATTATAATGTCATATCATCAAGTAGTGACACTTTTTTTTTGAACAATACAATAAGAGGATTGTTTTAATAATGCACGCATTTAAAAAGTAGTAATCTATAAAAAACAGATAATGAATTTAAAAAGTTAAAAGAAACCAGTAATTCGATAAAACCGACCACTTATTAAATAAAACCGACCACTTTTTACTTTTTTATAGCTTGTTAAAAGAATATAAATTATATTTGTAAATCCAACTTATTTGAAAATTAAAATAAATACATAAGGACATGAAACTAAATTTTAAAACAATAGCCTATTTTGCTAGCGGGTTAGTAATGATTGGCGCTCCAATTGCGTTAATCAAGTCATCTCACTACACGCCTCGTTTCGAAGAAAATGAAAATAGTCAACACAAAACAAAAAGCTGGGGAGGCGCAGCGGACTATTACATGTTATTAAAAGCAGATCCTTCAACAGGATTAATAGATGAACAAGCTCGTACTCTTGCTGAAAACGAAGCTTCTTTGAGAATGTCTATTGGTAAAAACCAAAAAACGTCAAATACAAACGCTTTAAGTTTAAACTGGTCGGAGTTAGGGCCAGATAATGTAGGTGGTCGTACGCGTGCTATTTGTTTTGATAAAAATAATCAGGGAGTAGTATTTGCTGGCGGTAACTCTGGCGGTATTTTTAAATCGACCGATGGAGGAAGCACTTGGAACCCAGTAAACGATCAATTATCAAATATGATTATTGGGTGTATGAGTCAAGATGCCTCAGGCGGTAATATTTATTTTGGCACAGGTGAGTCTCAAGGTTTTGGTGGCGGAACGGGAAATTCTGCATTTAATGGTGCAGGACTTTTTAAATTAAATATTGCAACCAACGCGATCACGTCTGTAACTTCGACAATATCATACATGGACATCAATAAAGTAGTTTGTCATAAAACAGATCCAAATACAATTTATTTAGGAACTGCAAGTAATGGTTTCAAAATAACAAATGATGGCGGTGCTACATGGCATCCAGCTAAGTTAGCTACAACAAGCTCTAATGTCGCAACAGGTGGTAGTATTACTGATGTTAAATTAGCTGCAGATGGCTCTTACGTTTTTTCTGTAGGTAGTGCGCTTTATATTTCAAATAATGGCGATGATTTTGTATCAGTTATTACTCCTACAGTAATTGCTGCAGCAAATCGTAATTCTGTGGAAATAGCTATCGCACCTTCTAATCCAAATGTTATTTATTTAAGTTGTGTAAATGGAAGTAGCTTATTAGGTGGCGTTGCTCAATCGGTTGATAAGGGTTTAACTTGGGTTAAAATTGCTCAATCGTCTTCAACTACCTTTGATCCATTTAG